>Ga0325401_1005411_pt1 | contig 12223 bp, 8 predicted proteins | sample PopdelMetagenome_FD_205666 | JGI IMG/M metagenome (GOLD analysis project Ga0325401, IMG submission 205666) | Populus deltoides microbial communities from Bellville, Georgia, United States - Xylem-PdKOR-R2 | ecosystem: Host-associated > Plants > Phyllosphere > Stem > Wood/Secondary xylem | place...
GAATGCCTGACAACATTTACAAGTATTAGCATTATTTGAATAAGATAACTAATGTAATCATGTTAACAATTTATAATCTGATTGGAACCTCCTTTGTGTGTGGTTTCCAATTGAATAATAAGAGTTTCTACTATACTTGTTTGAAATACCATTAGTGGATCCTCTAACCTTGACATTTGTTGTTATCATTGTTTAATCGTTACATTAATCTTCCATTTCAAGTTCTCATCAACTTCTTCTTCTTCTTAATCTTTATTATTATCATTATTAATAGTATTATTGATATTATTATTATTATTATTATTATTATTATTACTACTACTATTACTACTACTACTATTATTATTAGTATTACTACTACTACTACTACTAGTACTAGTATTATTATTATTATTATTATTATTATTACTACTACTATTACTACTACTACTATTATTATTAGTATTACTACTACTACTACTACTAGTACTAGTATTATTATTATTATTATTATTATTATTATTATTATTATTATTATTTCTTATAATTTATACAATTAACCTCCCTGTGGTTCGACCCCGGTATTGTCGGGTTATTTATTACTTCGACACTCCTGCACTTGGGAGAAGATATCAATCTTTTAGTCGTGTCACAAGGGATATATATTTCAAGCATTGTGAAAGGAGTCAACAAAGATGGCCTTTTCTCATTTCAAGTAAGGTTGGTTAGAATCGATAAATTTTGATCTCTTCCAACGTAATAATCTAGACATGCAAGGAATATTCACAAGTTCATAACTACCTAATCCACCACATGTCATTATGCATACTGCTTAAACGTAACTAAATGATGTGTGGTTTAATTTTATGTGTGAGTTCAAAATTTGTTTAGTCACCCCATATTGTTTATCATGCCATTTTAACAAACATTAAGTCATTTTTGTAATCAAAACACTTTTAATCTTTCAGGACTAATTAGCCTTCGTTTTGCACGTTGGAGTTTGATCAAAATATTTTGTCAAAATACCCTTTAAAAGAAACATCTATTTATTTCAAGACAATAATAAGACAGAACAAAACACAATTCATTGAAAATATGTGATGCATTCCTCATATATAAAAGCATATTGCAACAAAATACAATGCTCATTCTCTAGGTAATTGCATATTATTTATGCCTTGTAAGCATTTTACAAGCTACTGGTCATTGCTGAAGATATAGGTGACTATGTGGTAGGTACCACCATTCTTCACGAACTCAATTTCCCCTTACTTACCAACTTTTGAACTTGATACTTAAAATTTTTGTAGTTTTCAATCAAATGACCTAGGACCCCACCATGATATTTACATCTCTTGTCTAGATTATAACTGTAAATCCCGAGATAATCAAGGCTAGATTAAATTAAAGAAAATAAACTGAATTAAAAAGAAGTGGGAGCAAAACGAATACATTTAAAGAAAATGGGGTGTAAATGCAAATAAGAATAATTATAGAGCATAAATACTACCCTTACCAAAAACAGATCTATAACTATCGTAAAGAAAGAAGAGAGGGAGTTTTGGTATCTATTTTTACAGATCAAGAGAGAAACACCAAATTTAAAGAACCCATCCAAGATTTAGGGTTATAGGTAAATAAAAGAAACACTGGTAGGCAAGGGATTAACAAGAAAAAAATTGAACAAGAAGAGAAGAGGGGACGGTCGACTGTCATTAGAAAGAAAAGGAGGGATCGAGACCTTGCCTTATATCGGGTAAGATATTCTGAACATGGTCTTATGAGTTGTTTTAAAGTTGATTATAAATTGATGTCTGGATGTTAAATTATAGATTTGAGTTCTATAACTTCAGATATAGTTAAAAATCTGAGGAGAGCTCAGACAGTAACAGTTCAAAAACGGACAGTAACAGTTGGATAGTAACAGTCCAAGTGTTTGTTGATGAGCGATTTTGACTATCTTAGAGGGAGAACTGGGTTCTCCTCAAAACATAGAACTTGTAGCCTCATGTCTTACCTTTCCAACAACACAACTTTTGCTTAAATCGGAGTTCAATACATCTAGATATAGTTAAACATATAAGGAGAGGTCAAATAGTAACAGTTCAAAAATGGACAGTAACAGTTGGACAGTAACAGTCCAAGTGTTTGTTGATGAGCGATTTTGACTATGTTAGAGGCAGAACTGGGTTTTCATCAAAACATAAAACTTGTAGCCTCATGTCTTACCTTTCCAACGACATAAATTTAGCTTGAATTGGAGTTCTATAACTCTAGATATAGTTAACAAATATGAGTAGAGGTCAGACAGTAACAGTTCAAAAACGGACAGTAACAGTTGGACAGTAACAGTCCAAGTGTTTGTTGATGAGCGATTTTGACTATCTTAGAGATAGAACTGGGTTCTCCTCAAAACATAGAACTTGTAGCCGCATGTCTTACCTTTCCAACGACACAAATTGCGCTTGAATCAGAGTTCTATAACTCTAGATATAGTTAAAAATATAAGAAGAGGTCAGACAGTAACAGTTCCAAAACAGACAGTAACAGTTGGAGAGTAACAGTGCAAGGGTTTGTTGATGAGTGATTTTGACTATCTTAGAGGTAGAACCGGGTTCTTTTTAAAAGATAGAACTTGTAACCTCATGTATTACCTTTCCAACGACATAAATTTCACTTGAATCGAAGTTCTATAACTCCAGATATAGTTAAAAATCTAAGAAGACATTAGACAGTAACAGTTCAAAAATGGACAATAACAGTTGGACAGTGACAGTCTAAATATAAAGAAAGGAATGATAACTAGGATTGAACAAAGAACAACATTAATAATGAGTGAAATGAGAAAAACATAAAGTACTAAGAAATGACTGAAAGAAAGACTTATTGGTTATTGATATGGTTATTATAAAACATATCCTTGAGTGAGGAAAATTTATGAGATAAACCTGTGATTTGCAGGAGGGACCACAAGCGTGGTGCAATAGCAGCAGCAGGGGAGCACGAGTAGAGGTTCTATTGCAGGTAGGTGAATCACACCTTTACCTTCTACGTAGATTCCATGTTTTAATATATATTACTGATGTGAAATGTGAATTATCGAATGTATGTGTACTTAAGGGGAAAGGTTGTTGTGTAAATTGCTAAGTGATGAAATTATCACTGACAAATGAAATATGAGAAGTGTGAATTGAGGTGTAAACTAGCATACATTTAGTGTATGTTAGGATCCTGGATAAAGGGATCGCCATGTTTGGACAACATACATTTAGGATCTCGGGTAAGGGGATCGCCATGTTTCGGGCTGGCATACATTCAGTGTATGTTAGGATCCCGGGTAAGGGGATCACCATGTTTCGGCTAGCATACATTACATTCAGTGTATGTTAGGATCCCGGGTAAGCGGATCACCCTACATCGACTCCTATGGGATGATGATGATGATACCAGTGAAAAGGGGTATCGAAAATGGGTTAAACGAAGATAAACATGTTTGATCTTATAAAGTCTGGAATGGAGGTTAATAGTAAAAGAGGGAATGGTTATTAATAGTTTGAATAAGGAAGAGATTCTAATGAAAACCAGAAACGAGAAGGGAACAAAATATGAATGCATGTTACCCTTTTAAAATTGTTTGATTTCAAGTTGTTATTTCATTTTATGTGATAGTCACCTTTCAATAATATGTATTTTGTTTTAGGAACATCACATGCACGACAGGAGTAGATCCTAGCTTATGTTTCCCTTCTTGTAATTTAGGTTATAGGGGGTATACCCTTATATTTTGTAAACATGAAAATGTTTGTATAACTTAATTTGTATAATTAATGTTTAAACTTGATTGAATGAACTTAATCTATGTAGTTCATGTAACCATCTTTCATGTCTAAGTATTTACTTCTATTTTCATCCATAATGATATTGTGTTATATAATGCATATCATGAATATCGTGGGTAATAGGTGTGAGAATATTGTGGAAATTGAAACCCAAGATGATTGGGTCAGGATTAAGTTATGAAATGCGAATTATTAGAAATGTAAACAGGCTGCATATCAGTAACTTGGAACCTCCCGGTATAGGGGGGACTCCGTTGAAATTTTGGTAAATTTTAATATGAAAACCATGAATATATATATATATATATATATATATATATAAAATTCTCTGTTTTTGGTTGACATAAGAGTGTTGTCTTTTTATCTCCAAGTAGGGGGTGTTACAATACCACCTAGGAAATAGTGGTTGTATGATATTTGATGAAGTCGGGGTAATAAGTCTGGAGTCTAACAGATTCTGGTAGACAAACTCGAGTGGCAAAGGTATGTCGATCTTGGACAAAGGTATTTGAGTAGTTGATGCTATAATGAGACTTAACTGAACCACACAACTAAGGTTTCCTAATTAAGAGCCATCTTCGGGTTCATCTCTCATTATTGTTCTGAAATCCATGGTAGGACCTTCAATTTTTCCCATTTTGATAGCTTGTTCAATTCTTTTGGCAATCCTCATTACTTTATGAAAATGTTGAGCTGAGCTTCCCATCAAATGCTCATAATAAGGGAATTGGAAGGTGTTGATGAACAACAACATCATTTCTATCTCTATCAATAAAGGTTAGATAGATGTTGCCTTATCTCGCCATCTTTGCGTATAGCCCTCACACATTCTTGGTTTCCTTTCTGCATAGCCGTCAAGCTAGTTTTGCCATGAGCAATTTTCAAATTGAATTTATACTATTTCAAGATGGTGTCTCCCAGTTCTTTCCATTTCTTGATCCTGGTATTGTCTAGTCTCATGTATTAGCTCAAGACTGATCCAGTGAGACTATCTTGGAAAAAATATACCAACATCTTATCGTTATGGATCATTTCAACCATCTTGCTGTTGTATGACCAAAAATGAGTGTTTAGGCATTCTAGTCTGGTATACTTGATGAAGTCTAATGCTTTAAACTCCTTCGGTACCATAATGTTAAGAACTAAAAAAACTTTAGCTGCTAACACAGGGTCAATCAGATTATTTCCTTCAAATGCTCTCAATCTCTCTTCTAAGACAACCCGTTTATCATGGTCTATAGGACTGATTGACCTATTGTTAGAAGGTCCTTTTGTTGTTGGATCCATGGTGATCTAACCCTTGACTTGGATAGATAGGTGTAAAAGGGATAAAAGGATGCCTAATTACTGAGTCTGCCCCCAAGTTTTGAGATGTGTGAGGGACGTGGACTGGCGATGTTTTCATAGGAGGCAATGCAGATGTTCCCTTTCAATTCTGGAAACTCAGCACTTGTTTAAACAGTTTTGTGACTCTAGCTACTTCACCTTTGATGCTCTCAATTTCCCTTTGATAATGAGCCTCTATCTAAGCCCTTTCTTCATTTTCCATATTTTCTCTCAGTCAGGTGTAGTAGACCATAGGTAGAGGGACCTACGTTTCAACCTAGGAGCATGCATGTTAACTGTATGAGCATACTTTTATATGATGAACTTGCCTTTTAAAGGGGTGAAACATGGTTGTATTTCTTGCATGATGAAACAAGAATTTTGATTCTTTCCCAAACTCTACAACAAAAATTTCTTGAGTGGCGATCATTGTTTCTCCCACAATTCTTGAGTTCAGGATGCTTCAAGGGCTTGCATTAATGCAAAATAAAGGTTGCGCATATAACCTAAGAACAAGTTCTACTCATTAAGTGTGTAACATCCTCATTCCCAGGACCGTCACATTAATCATAGAAAGTTGAGAGGAATATGGTCATTTGTTTTTTGGATTCTTACCAAGATCACCGAAATTTCTACTGAAATTTTAATAGAGTCTCCCCTATATCGGGAGGTCCTAAGTTATCGATAATGACCAGTATATCAGTAATACTCATAATTAAATCACCTCCTAACTATTCAAGAATCCCATGCCATTATATTCCAAAAATACAACCATAATATCACAAGTAACCACATCTTAACTTAGAATATTACTTAATAGTTAGGTAGCAAAGACAACATACATAAAGGTCACATACATAACATACTAAGATTTACATTCAAATATTTAAGTTACCTGATGTTGTTACAATTCAGGTTCTATAGTTTTTGGATGCAAAATACATCAACATCCATTAAATTCTAAATAACAAAAAATACAAAATCTAAGATACTACTCTTATCGTGGATATGAAGGACTTGCAACAACAAAATATATGTGAAAAATAATTATATTAAGACAACAATATTGTAAAAAGAGAAGATCAAATGACACACATAAATAAATATGCAAGGTTATGTATTATTATAATTCCTTAAAATTCCCGCCTAATGCTTTTTAAGTTCATTGTTTTGGGAATCACCAAATAATTCCCTCCCATTTTATTCCACAGTTTCCAATCAATATTCACCTCTTTAAGGCCAAAGGAATACTCCCTTCAAGGTTTCGATCCCTATTTCATTAACACTTATTATTATTCCTCATCAAGGACACCCTTATAACAATTCTCCCCTAAAACTTGGAAGGGGTGCTGATTCTAATGAATTTCATTAATGTCATTAGTCACCCATATCGGGACTGATTAATCAAGTTTATAATGAATGCTGACATCAACATCACCGATTGATGTCTTTGATTATTTCCAACCTAAAATAATCAATCAGATTTTCCTTTCCATAACTTCTGGGAATATTTCCAGAAATATTAATGTCAAGATTCTTGACATCATTAGCTTTCACTTAAGATCATTTATTCATCTCGGTTATCCACTTAGGATGCTATTAGCTGAAGCTAGTCATTTATTTATCCCGATCATCCATTTAGGATGCCATTAGCCGAAGCTAATTATTTGTTCATCTCCGTCATCCACTCCATTTGGATGTTATTAGCCGAAGCTAATCATTTGTTCATCTCCGTCATCCACTCCATTTGGATGCCGTTAGCCGAAACTAATCAACAATTTATCCCGGTCATCCATTCAGATGCCATTAGCCGAAGCTAATCAATCATTTGTCCCCGTCATCCCTTTAGATGCCATTAGCTGAAGCTAATCAACAATTTATCCCGGTCATCCATTCAGATGCCATTAGTCGAAGCTAATCATTCATTTGTCTCGGTCATCCATTTAGATGCCATTAGCCGAAGCCAATCATTTGTTCATCCCGGTCATCCGCTTAGGACGACATTAGCAGAAGTTAATCATCAACTAATCAAACATTCCAAAGGTGGTTTATGAAATTACTTTAACATGGTAATATCCTTAAAATTGCTCATTCAAACAATTCATAACAATTTGACATTTGTTGCAACATAATAGCAGATCCTTCGTGATACTCGCACATACATTCCGTAATAGTTTAACATTAATAACACAAGAGTACACCCTTTGTATTACTCATCCAACCATTCATGACAGTTAATGTTCAATACAATACAATAATAGATCTTTCGTAATACGCATACAACCATTCGTGATAATTAACATTCAGTATAATACAATGGTAGATCTTTTGTAATACTCATACAACCATTCGTCGCAATTACATTCAACATAATAAAACAATAGATCCTTCGTAATTCTTATACAACCATCTGTCACAATTACATTTAATAAAATACAACAGTAGATCCTTCATAATACTCACACAACCATTCATCAACAGCCCAAATTCATAATAGCCGAATAAACATCTCATAGTTGGTTTATCATAAATTGCAACACAATAATATATCCACCTCAAACAGGTTATCTCAGAACATTAACATTTTCATCATTGTTTCAACATGCATCAAGAACTCGATCGACATTGCATAGTCGTCTTGACAATCATCAAAACTTTAATCAAACACTTCATCGTTGTTTCATCATTTAACAAGGATTTAATAAAATATCATCATAAGTAAATCATTTCAAAACATAACTTCACATGAGAAAAAAGTGGAAACCACCTACCTGTTCCACCTCCAGGTTGTCCATGTCCTGATGATGGTCTGATCCCGGTTGCACACCACCTAAGACATTAATGATCACAAATCAGTATATTTGCATCCTTAAATCACATTCATCACCATGCTTATTTCAAGAATCCATATGTTCATGTTCATGTTCAAGTGTAACATCCCACATCGAAAGAAGAGTGTCCAAAGCCAGGGCATATTAAGGCAGTTGGTACCTAACCTTGTAGGACGCGTTTTGGGGCCTGTGGGTTGCCAGGAACAAAATCGTGAAGCGTGGAAGCCGGGTTGGTCTGAGCCATAGCGGACAATATTCTGCAAGGGGGAGTGGGTCGGGCCTTACATTTTGGTATCAGAGCTTAGGTTGCTATTCCGGGGATAGGAATGAGTGTAAGGTTTTGAAATGTGGTTCAGAATAGCGAGAACAAGGCAAGGAGCCAGGACTGATCCATTCCCAGTTCGAGGAAGTGATCAAAGTCTTCATTATGAAAGTGATCCAAATTGGGATCCCTTGACAGACACTTTCTTCATGTACCTGCAACATCAGTATACTCTAAAAGAGGCGAGTTAGTGAGATTTTGAGATGATTTGTTGTCCCGTCAGGCTAGGGTAACAATGCCGATGTATCAGACATACAGGAGGGGGAAATAATATACCCCCATCAGTGGCACCGGTAGATGGGTCAAACCCATTTTAGGATTATGCTTCTATGGATCATATAGTGAGAGCTATAGCAGCAGGAATGGCAACGGGAGCCTTCAGTGCAACTCTTAGATCAGGGGGAGTAGTCACCATAGTGCAGTGGGTGAGGTGTATGAGAGGGATGGGTTGTATGACTTACCATGGTGAAGAGGATGCTGAGGTTGCTGGGCATTGGCTGAAACAAGAAAAAGAAAAAAAGGGAAAGAGTTATAAATTAGATATAGGTGCTAGAGATTTGACAGTTTTTTTATAGAGGGGTAAAACTATATATGGGAGGGTTAGAATTGAGGGTAAATCTTTTGCTGCTAGAGTTATATGATTTTGACTTGAATCTGGGCATGGCTTGGCTAAGTAAACATAAGGTATAAGTGGATTGTTTCACCAAAACAGTGACAATCCAAGGAATAGGTGATAAAAGAGTAGTGGTTAAAGGGAAACGAAAAGATATTTCAAGTTGTGTAATCTCAGTCTTGATGGCTAGAAAGTTTACCGTGCTAGGTGTGCAAGATTGAGGTTGTTAATGAATCATGGAATTCCTGAAGATATTCGCTGGTTGATTGAAGAAAAGGTCTGATTTTCAGGTGAGTCCTCCAATTCTTTCATCTCATACATGCCTGGAACAGGTAAAAGCACTTTTGCAAAGAAATGTTGTGCAAAACGATTGAAAGTATGTCACCGATGTGCCAGATGGACTTGTAATGCAACATGTCGTTCTTTAGGAATAGTATTTATAAATCGTGAAGATAAAATACAAGTCATTAAGGATGGCCTGAGTAAGGGGTCTTTAGATAATCTTCTATTGACCCTTGAGACGCATCCTAGTGAAGATGTGCATCGTGCAATTCATGATTTATGGCCACAATTCCATAAAGAACATGATCGACTTAGTTTTGGGAATGTAACTATAAAAGACCATGTTTGCTAGTTTTTAAGAAAACTGGATGGGAAGCCTATCCCCAACCCATAGAGGGCGTTTAAGCAGTTCTTGGACGTAAAACTAAGGGAAGATATGAGCCACAATCACAACTACCTGTACATACACATGCTTTTTCAAAATAAATAAAGAAATAAATAGAGAGAGAGTGTGTGAGACTCTAGCTGACCTATATATAAGTGTTATGATTGCATTTTCAATTTCTCATCTATAAAATCTTCTCTTTCTTCCCTTCATTTCTACTCAATCCATACATTCAACAAATATAGAAGTGTGTAGAAATGGCAGGTTCCTCAAGTCACATAAGAAATATTTGTGTTTTCGGTGGATCCAGTCCTGGGAAAGAAAAAGAGTTTTTAGACTAAGCAAATCATCTTGGTCAGGTACTATAACATCCCCCATTTCTGGGATAAAACAACAATCTCATGTCAATAGAAAAATAGAGTAGTTACTTTTTTTTTGTATATATATATATTCATGGTCTTCGTATTAACATCTACCAAAATTTCGATGGCGTCCCCCCTATACCGGAAGGTCCCAAGTTACCGACATGTAACCTGTTTACACTTCTAACAGTTCGCTTCTCATAACTTAATTCTCGACCCAATCATCCTGGGTTTCAATTCCACAATTATACTCACACCTATCAACCATAATATTTATGATATGCATTATATAACAAAAATATCATTATGGATGGATAATTAAATGAATATAAATACATCGACATGAAATATGGTTATATGAACTACAACGTTAAATTCATCCAATCAAGTTTAAAAATTTATTATACAAATTAAGTTATACAAACATTTTCATGTTTACAAAATACAAGGGTATACTCCCTAGAACCTAGATTTCAAGAAGGGAACATAAGCTAGGATCTACTCCTGTCGTGCATGCGATGATCCTGAAACAAAATACATATTATTGCATTCATATTTCATTTACTTCTCCCTTCTAGTTTTTATTTATTTAAAATCTCTTCCTTATTCAAACTATTAATAACCGTTCCCTCTGCCACTATCAACCTTCATTCCAGACCTTATAAGATCAACGTGATTACTTTTGCTTATCACATTACGGATACCAATTTCACTGGTATTGTCATCACCACCCCATAGGAGTCGATATAAGGCGATCCCTTTACCCGGGATCCTAACATACACTAAATGTATGCTAGCCAATACATGGTGATCCCCTTACTCGGGATCCTAACATACACTAAATGTATACTGGCCAATACATGGTGATCCCCTTACCCGAGATCCTAACATACATTCACACTGAATGTATGCTGGCCAATACGGAGAACCCAGTTCAAGTGAAATTTATGGCGTTGGAAAGGTAAGACATGAGGCTACAAGTTCTATGTTTTGAGAAGAACCCAGTTCTGCCTCTAAGATAGTCAAAATCACTCATAAAAAAACACTTGGATTGTTACTATCCAACTTTCACTGTCTTGTTTTTGAACCGTTACTGTCTAGACATTGAACTGTTACTGTCTTGTTTTTGAACCATTACTGTCTAGACATTGAACTGTTACTGTCCAACTGTTACTGTCTAGACATCGAACTGTTACTGTCTTGTTTTTGAACTGTTACTGTCTGACCTTTCCTCAGATTTTTAACTATATATGGAGTTATAGAACTCTGATTCAAGCAAATTTGTGTCGTTGGAAAGCTAAGACATGAGGCTACAAGTTCTATGATTTAAAGAGAACCCAGTTCTGTCTCTAAGACAGTCAAAATTGCTCATCAATGAACCAGACCTACTACCCTATAGGGTCTGTCATGACCCAGTCTCGGTTGGTGACCTATAACTGGAGTTCTATGACTCCAAATTGAGCAAGACCAATTTCATTAGTTAGTAAACATCCAAAACTACAATTTCTATGAAGGAACTTGATTCTAATTCCTTCATTCTCCTACCCAAAATCTCTTTGAAGGTCAAGAGACGAAACTGTCCAGATTCATCAACCTTTCCATTTACACACAACACATGAAGTTCTTTACTTTAACAACTCATACTTTTTCCAGTTACGTATCTATGTCAGAGAATTATAAGTGTAGAAACTTTTCCTTCATCTTGGATTCTCTTTCCCATGTTTCTTCTTCTATTCGAGAGCTTCTCCATAATACTCTCACCAAAGGAACTCTTTTATTCCTCAATAATTTCTCATCTCGATCTAAGATCTTGACGGGCTTAGTTTTCATGGTTAGATACCCTTTAATCTTCATAGGAACTTGTGGCAATACCCGTGAGGGGTCTATCTTGGCCTTTCGCAGCAATGATACATGGAACACATTGTGAATCTTATCCAAAATACAGGCAATTCTAATCGATATGCAACTGGCCCGATTCTTTCTTTAATCTCAAAAGGGCCAATATATCTCGGGGCTAATTTCCCTTTTACTCCAAATCGAATGATGCCTTTCCAAGGAGCCACCTTCAAAAATACTTTATCCCCTACTTGGAATTCCAACAGCCTTCTTCGGCGATCTGCGTAACTTTTTTGGCTATCCTGGGCTTCCTTCATTCTTTTTTTGATCACGTTCACCTTGTCAGTTGTCAGTTGCACCATCTTAGGTCCCAAAAGATTCCTTTCTCCTACTTCCTCCCAACAAATTAGGGTACGACATTTCCTCCCATATAATGCTTCATATGGAG
>Ga0325401_1005412_pt1 | contig 12223 bp, 4 predicted proteins | sample PopdelMetagenome_FD_205666 | JGI IMG/M metagenome (GOLD analysis project Ga0325401, IMG submission 205666) | Populus deltoides microbial communities from Bellville, Georgia, United States - Xylem-PdKOR-R2 | ecosystem: Host-associated > Plants > Phyllosphere > Stem > Wood/Secondary xylem | place...
TTATTAATGTTAATTAAAAACTAAAGTGAGAAGCTAATCTTTCTTGTAAGAAATAAAAAATAAATGTACATACAAATATTTTAACTTTTTTATTCTTTGCATTTTAATTATTTTCTCTTATTTATCTTGGAAGTTATTTTTATTAATAGTATGGTTATTTGAAAAAAAATCTTAAAAGAATTAAAATAAATACCTATCAAAACTCAAATGATTTAAATTAAGTAAGATAAAAAATATTTTTTTTCCAAAACTTCATTTTTGTTATTCCTTTAGTTCTTTTTAATTTTTGAGGGAACACTTTATTTAATTAAAACCATGCTTATCATGATCTATAAAGCAATTATAAAGTAAAAAAATGATAAATAATGTTTCTATAAAAAAATAATTAATTAAAGGGAGTATTATAAAAATTGACAATAAGAAAAATATATTATATTTTCATTGAATATTTATGCACAAATATTTTATAAAACGTGTGTATAATAAATGAAATATTATAGCAAAAGGCTGAACTAATATTTAAAAGACATAAGCTAATTGAATAATTATTAAAATATAATTATTTATCTAAATAGAGTCTTGTTATAAGATATAAAAAAGATAAAAAAAAATATAGGGAAATAAAGAATCAACCCAATGCGTGCCTAGGCTTGAGCTTTAAAACCGATGCTATTTTGTTTTTAAAGAATATATGACGTGTCATCTGCATATAATATTTTTTGTTCAGGACTTGTAAAAATCAACGTCTAAGATCTAGGATTCTAAAAAATCAAAATCTAACCATTTTTTCACACAAGAACATGAAAACTCGAACATTCTATAGACTTTTAAAATCTAATTTTCAACAACAAGAAACATTTTAATGAGTCTAAAAAACTCATTAAAATGGTTGAAAGTAAGCACCACGGCGACCACCTGCTATTTGCCTGGATACAGCAAAAAGTCTTCCATTTCTTCATCATAAAGGATATTATATCTGTTTTTATAAGAGTGGTTGAAGTTGTTTTTTAAAATGTATTTTATTTAAAAATATATTAAAATAATATATATTTTTTATTTTTTAAAAATTATTTTTGATATTAATACAATTAAAATAATCTAAAAATACTAAAAATATATTAATTTAAAGCAAATAAAATAATAAAATAATTTTAATTTTTTTTAAAATATTTTTAAAACATAAAATTAAACAGTGACGGAAACTTGCAACCTAAAATAGAGGGTTTTGGGCTTGCAAAACTTTTTCCAGACAATGGTACACATCTTAGTACACGAGTGGCAGGAACAATGTAGGTATATGCAGGTGTAGTTTGCATTTTTCTTAACAAATAAAATTTTAATTTGACAAGTTATGTTGTTTTTAAAAATATTTTTTGAACTATGTAATTTTTTTATTTATATTTTTTTAAATTCAAAAAACTCATTGAAAGATAAAAAATAAAGTAATGTTCAAAAAATAAAGTAATGTTCAAATTTATTTTTAACTTTGTATCTATTTATTTTTAACATGTTATACATAGAAAAATTACTAATTACATTCATTTCATCAAAATTTGAATTTGAAGTCAAACTAATATATAGAAATTAAAAAATTACTTTTTCTTGAAGTTTAGTCGAATCTAATAAAAAAAATACTTAATTAATTATGAAATTATTATAACACACCATTAATCTAAGGAGAGGCAAACAGAAATTATTTTGAATTAAAAATTGAAAAGATCAAGCGGTCCTAAGCTGTCCTTCCTATATCGCCACCTCATCACAATCCACGTATCCAATCCCTTTCAAACCTCTACTTTAGCCGGCCAAGGGCAAAGTTATCCATAAAAAAAAAAAAAAAGTATTTTCGTAAGCTCTGACAAAACACTCATTAATTAAACTGCCGCATTCTCCTATAAATACACCTCCCCGCCTTATTGCCTTTCTATTTGAAACCACTTAAAAAAGAGAAGCATCAAGTTGAGAGAGAGTCTGTGCGCCTCTAAAGGCCTGGCAGGAGAGACCAGCAGAAGTGAGTCATAGAGAGAAAACATAGCAAGTCCGCAGGCATTGCCGTTCCTGTCACTTTATCATCATTTACTGCTGGTAATTATTCGAAATTACTGCTAGTAATTTCCGGCGACGGAACAGAAATTCCAGTTCCCAAACAACGAGATTCGAAACCACCACATCTCTCAACAAAGTGAGCGCTGTCCTCCTCTTTCAGTTCTCCAAACAATCTCGCCATTTTCCGTCCGTTGCAAGCTCGAATCGTCTTCTCCTACGGAACAGTCTCATTTGATCAATCTTCATGCCTCTTGCTTCCATGAAGTCAAGGTCTGTATTATTTTTTCTTTTTATTTTCCCCTGATTTAGAGCTTAATTGATTCAATTAGTTGAAAATTTTGTGTAATTAAGAATGCTTAATTTTGTAGTTCTATTTAAGAATTGAAGAAGTGAGAGTTCTTGACATTTTTTTTGTTTTTGTTATAGACTGCTGTGGTTTTAATTGGAGGAGGAGATTCATTTAGTGGCAATGCCAAGTAAGCAAAAGAAGTTTCCGTGTTTTTGGTGCTTTGCGGCACCTGTAGGATTGTACAATTCGTGTCTACGGATGCTCAATATGCGTTGTCTTTCTATTGTGTTCGATCATGATGAGACGCTTATCGTTGCGACTACGATGAAGTCGTTTGAGGATAGAATTGAGGCTCTTAGGGTTTGGATCGCACAATCAATCATGGATCCGATGAGGGTATCGGGAATGTATGCAGAGATGAAGAGGTATATCGATGATCGGTTGCTTTTGAAGCAGTACATAGAGATTGATGTTGTTATGGATAATGGAAAGACGTATAAGGTTCAATTGGAGGAGGTTCTGGGATTATCGGATGGCCATGAGAGACTTGTTAGACCTGTGATTAGATTGCCAGAGAAAAACATTGTTCTCACTCGCATCAATTCAGAGGTATAATTTGCTTGATGTTATTTGTTTATTGAGGTTTTTTACTATTATTCACTTGTTCCGTGGAATTGTCTACTTGTTATTTTTATGATATATTTTTTTAAAAAGTGTTCGAATAGTGAGTATTTGATGTTAATTGAGTGGAAATGAGGATGAGGTTTGTAGCTTGATTACATTATTTGGAACTATTAAACCTTTTACATGCCTACTATTACTTATCAAAGTTTTTCCTCAAGCTAGGAGAAGATCAAATCAATTGTAATTGTTTTCATGTTACTTGCTTTCATCGTCATGATGTCATCAGGCAGTCTAAAACTTGTACCTGATGTGATGTGTCTATATAAAAATAGATGTATTTCTGTATTTTGGTTTGGTATTTACATTTTTTTATTATATTTTCACCCATCTGTTAAAATTATACTTTCTTTTAGAGAGTTCTCAATTTTCATAGAATAACTTTTGATTTTGGCCAAATTTGTACAGCCATTCTTCTAGATCCGTTCGACCTTACTTCTGTGCCTTCCCAAAAGTTTTTAGCTTGGAAGGTTTCATACTTCTCAAGGCATGGCTTGATTTTACTTTTTAGCTGACATTTTTTTGTCACTTTTCTTGCAATAAAGTAGGAAAGTGACTTCTCCTTGGTTTGTTGTTAGCCATTCTGATTTTTCTGATATGAGAGGCAAGTGATTACTGGTAATTTGTTTATGTAGATTCGTGATACAAGTGTGCTTGTGAGATTAAGGCTTGCATGGGAAGATTTAAGAAGTTATTTAACTGCAAAAGGACGCAAACGGTTTGAAGTTTATGTTTGTACGATGGCTGAAAGAGATTGTGCCTTAGAAATGTGGAGGCTTCTTGACCTGGAGGCTCACCTGATAGCTTCAAAGCAACTCTCAGACCGTGTAGTTTGTGTTAAATCAGGCAAGTAAAGGATCGCTACCATTTTAGAATATATTCACTTCCAATTTTGGTTGGAAGTTTGATACTTATTTGATTATCTGTTGTGAAATATAGTTAAAATTTCTTCGATTGTGTTTTGGTGAATCTGGCATATAGTTTTTTACACTAGTTTTAAATGTGAAGGTAGATGGTTGAAAGCCAAAGTAGACAAACGTTTGCTAAATAGAAGTGGTACAGCACATAAACGACCTGGAATGCATTATTATTGAGTTGTCATGTCAGCCACCTTGCTTTTACCAATGACTAGAATACTTTTATTGTAGCCGACTCCAGGAAATGTTTATTAAATGTCTTCCAAGATGCATGTGCCATCCAAAGATGGCAATGGTAATAGATGATCGGTTAAAGGTCTAGGAAGACATGGATCAACCTCGAGTTCATGTAATTCCTGCATTTACTCCTTATTATGCTCCTCAAGCAGAGGTGCTAGAAAATATCTTTGTGAACTTATTTGTTAAAATCTGTTCTTTCTTTTTCTCGTGTTTCTTTCCAAGTTAAATGTTTATTAGGCTCACTCTCTCTATTCTATAGACGGCGAATGCCATTCCAGTCTTATGTGTGGCAAGAAATGTTGCATGCAATGTCAGAGGTTGTTTCTTTAAGTAAGAGATGCTAACTTTATATACTTAAAGTATTTTATGTTACTATGAGTGTATGAGATTATTTATGATTGCATTGTGACATGTTATGTTTATAGAGAATTTGATGAGATCTTAATTCGAAGAATGTCTGAAGTCTTTTATGAAGACGAGGTGAAAAGCTTACCTCCTCCTGATGTGATCAACTACATGATGGCAGAGGTATTTGTATTGAGATATTAGGTTCTTCAAGTCCCATTCTAATTGTATTCTTAAGTTGTGACAGTCATTTTCATGAATCACAGGATAGTGGTTTTGTACCCAATGGCAATAGCAATGCCCCCTTTAGTGAAGGGATGAATGGCATTGAAGCTGAACGGAGATTGCACCAATCAGTAAGTTCCAAAAAATCATGTTGAAGAGACTCATGAACTTGATCTGACTTAGTTCAGAGAAAAGCTTGCTTGCCTTTACCTGAGAAATACGAGGTTTATTCTGAATACTGCATGTGCTTCTAACAAATTAGAGCAAAGCAATATTAAACATATGCACTTACAAGCAAGAGGTTTTCTGTTTCTTCTATCGTTTGACAAGTAACAAAACTTGATAAATTTGTGCAGCCTGTACTTAAATTCTTAAACCTTTCAGGATGACAAGAATGTTATGGACCCAGTAACTCATTCTATAACAAACAGTGCTGAAGTGAGATCTGAAATCCCCCAGCCTCCTGTAGCAATAATTCCAAATATTGTTGGACTGACCTCGTCGGCAAGACTCTTGCCTTCTCAGAGTATGGAACTCAGTTGGTTTTGATTTTTTTTTTGTGCTTGTGTGTAGCATCAGAGTACATTTTAACTTACTTCCCATAATTTAAACCACTGTATTTCAGAACCTAGTTTACTTGGCGCTCCTGTTAGACAAGATTTAAGCAATCAAAATTCAGGTCAACCCCCACTTCTTTCTAGAGTACCTGTAGCAATATCATCATCCTCTCTACAGCTTCAGGGATGCTGGTTGGTGGAAGAAGATATTGGCAAAGCAGAATCAAATTACCGATCTTCAGCAATAGCTCAAGAATTGGATTCTTTAAAATCTGATAAGCTGCGAGGAACACAGAATCCATTTGCTCATGGCGCATCAGCCTATGCTTCCTCTGGTTTTGTGTCACCTGCTTCAGAATCGAAGGATGAAGAGGTTGTCTGAAGTGGATTTGAATTTATGTTTTGAAGTCCTTGCTATTTTCAGTTTTCGATGCATAGGGATTGTTGTGAGATTAGAAACTGAGTAAGATCTTCGTTTATTTGCAGGCACTTGCTGGAAATGACATGCATAAACAGTATCTTCCTGCTGGAGGTCAGTCTTCAAGCATATGAATTGTTTAGAACTATAATAGTTTGAAGTGCCAAGTAATTAATGCTTGCTTTGTATTGATCCATTAGGCCTGCTCAGTGTGTGTGGATATGTTTTGGAATCCATCTTTTGATCTTAATTGGTTACAATTTTCAATTCTTTCTTCAAAATTGAGGATCAAATGATCTAAACATCAAAAGATGGGAGCCTTTTGAGAGACAAGAAAATGCCATAACAGAACAATTTATCGAACTTATAGATGTATCAATAAGGAACTTATTCAGAAGTGATGACAAAGCCACTGGTTACTGTACTCGGTATGAAGGCCATTCTAATCCATATGATTTTTTTTTCAGAGGTTGGTGTGTCTCAGAATCACGTTTCCTCTAGTAGCAGAGAGTTTCAAGCTGAAGCTGGGAAATTCAACCTGCTACCATCCCACTTGTCTATTGGAGTGCTGCAAGAAATTGGACAAGGATGCGGATCCAAGGTACTGATTAGTTCCAGGCTTGATCGTGGTTGCCTCATCTCTTTATTTCTATTGATCATTGATCATCTCCTGATGTGCAGGTGGAGTTCAAGTCTGTTGTAAGCACCAGTAAAGATTTGCAATTTTCTGTTGAGGTCAGTTAAAATTTGTTCTCTGCCTACCCCCCTGTATTTCTGGTTCTTGATACTGTGAGAACATTTTCAGTGTAATTCATGAGCTTTGTAATTTTTATTGTTGTGATTATCTGAGAGCTTTACTTCGAGGACAGAAATTTTTGGTGCTGTAACTGTAGTTGAATAAATACTTGAAATCCATTGTTACGTTCTCTTTGCCAATTGTCTGTTCTCCCATCCAATTTTTTCTTGCAATTTCGTTTTCATTGGGGAAATTACAGTTAGTTTTGCTGGTATAAATGTAAGGTTGTAGCCATGTTGCAATTAGTGGGGTGAGGTCACCCCTTGAGTTCTGAAGAAAAGTCGGTTGTAGGTTACAATAAGAAGTGTTTTGCACGGTTCTTATGAAGTTGGGCTTTGGTGGAATTATCATGAAACTCAAGCAGGTGGGCTTATTTTTGTATTTTCATTTTAAAAGTTTATGATATCTAGACGTTCTCCCAGCCTTGTAAAAGTTGTTCCTGCTTTTTAACTTTTCCCCTCTTACAATTTTGCTCGAAACTTAACTGGCTATAGTAACTTCTCCCACTGCGTTGTTGCTTTTATATTAAAACCAGGGTTTAGTAATAAAAAAGAAACTTAATGTCTCTCTTTCTTACCATAAAAGTGTCTCTTCTACCCTCAAAATTCTCTTTGTTAATCATATACTATTGGCTGTTCTTTTATCCATGTTTTGCGAGTTGCAACTGTGAAGTACTCTGTGATTGAGTGTCCCCATTGAAAAACATTCCTGGCTATACTGCTGTGCAACGTGCCTGTTTCTTGTAATGGATGATTCATGAATGATGATTACACACATGGGAGGATTACCTTATGATCAGTGCTAGCTATAAGTTTACATTTTGGGTAAACTTTTGAGCCCTTGAGATTTTTGTATAATTAGACTTTGGTGCTCAAGCTTTTGGAGTCTAGACAGTAGTCATTTTTTTACTGAAAATAAAAAGAGTATAGAGGGACTTTATTTTAGCTCAAAAATTTAATGGGATAGGGGCTTCCCGAACCAGCATATCTGTCTTTGATCATCTCGCTGTTGGAGAAAATTCCATTTTACTTTCTTCTTTCGACTCTGTGTTCTCTTTGATAACTCCTTATCTACTCCTGAAGCCAATAACAGCTTCCTACCATTGAGACTGACATGAGCTGCTGAATGGCCATTCTTTTTTAAATGCCCCTTTGAATAGAAAATAGATGAGGAAGAAAACTTGCATAAAACCTTAATGGAAATTGGGTGGATTTTAGCAGATCAGTGGCAAAAGTTCAATTTTACTGGAACTTGGAATGAGCAATGCTATGAAATAATCTCCTTTTTGTTAAATTTTTGTCTGATTATTTGTAAAAAGACTAAGCGATTATCATGCTGCTTTTTGACACCAACAAACTCATTTTGCTGACTTAAATGATTTAGGTTTTGTTCACTGGTGAAAAGATAGGTGTTGGAATGGGTACAACAAGGAAGGATGCACAGCAGCAAGCAGCTGAGAATGCCCTTCGCAGCTTGGCAGGTAAATCTATTCTCCAGCTCATTTTTCTATCATAATTCTCCTTGCTTAAAACTTTTTATTTTTTGTAATTGTGATACCCTTTTTCTATTGTTTCTTCTCTCAATGAACGTGGAGTTAAATATTTGCATGATCTAGGTTAGTCAAGTGTGAATTGTTCATTGATTGGTAAGCACATAGACATTGATTGATTTTTCTCTTTGTTGCTGTCTATGTCTTGGTTCTCTAGGGAGGGTCTCCTTGTTTCATTTGGTGTATCTAGGATGAAATAAGAAAGTTCTTGATATAGTCATAGGGTTGATGTTATGCGATAGTTATGCATATGCATATTGGTTGCTAATGGACATTTTAGCCGGGCTTAACATAAATTAGATAGATGCAAGACTTATGATTCTTATATCAGCATATATTCCCTAGTTGATTGTGGCCTTGAATACTGACCCACATGTTTTATAAGAAAGTACTGAATATATTATTGTTTTCAGAAAATATGTAGCATATGTTTCACCCCATCCTGGTGCTTTTGATCGAGATTTTGATAAGCTTTCTATTGGATACGAGAATGGATTTGTATGGGACATTACAAATCCTGGATCAAGTGACGTGGTACAAGAAGACGGGTTAGCTAGAGAATGTCCTCCCAAGGTGAGGATTTTTTTATGATGTTTTCAGTAGTTGGTTTGATTCATTTGTTTAAAAACATAGGCGATGCTTGGATAAAGGGTATGCTGGCAAGAAATTTCCAGATGGGGAAGTGGTTATCTGAACTGAAACTACACCCTTTTGGAGTTTGCATTGCACCAAGATGTGGGAGCTAAAACAGTGAAGGGGGAGTGAGCTAGCTTCATGTCTGCTACTGTGGCTTTAACCAAGCTCCACTTATTCCTGTTTAAGAGGTAAGACTTGGTGGTCAGGCCCATTATCCAAGTACTCCCATGTAGTTGAATCAGCTATCCCTTCAGAGTTGATTTACCATTTTATTGTCATGTTCATTTGGAGTGTCTGTTTACTTCTTTATCTTCCATAATTTTGAAGCCAGCAATTATTTATTTTAGTTTTTTTCTGACTTCTCATGTGGCCCATTGTATCACCAGTCTTTGTTGGTTTCAAAAGCCTCTCTCTGTCTTGTTATGTGTTGGAAAATCTTTTTGTTTTTGTTCTGGGTGATTTGGCACTTGACTGACTGTGAACTTGAAGGACTAAATATTTTTAAACGTGTAATTACTATTTTAAGTTTGTTAAATGCCTTCTCACTTTTTAGATTAATAGAATGCCATAAGCAATCCCTTTCTATTACTTTACATTGTCTGTATGCCTAATATGCATCTGTTATATTCTTGACAAATGATTTGCAGGTTGCTGATGCTGAACTTGGGAGTACATCCAATATGGTAAATAATCAATAGCAGAAGTGTGCCAACTCCCCTAGGTAAGGTAAAAAAAATTATTCCTTTTATAGTGAATCGATTGTAAATTTGATCTCATAATGACATTGAGGGAGTAGGGCAGAAACTTTTTTCCAACGAGTTTTTGAGGAGTGGGATTGGTGTGACTAGTGATTGTGTTCGAACCAATAGTTTGACTGTGTTTTCGGTAAATTGGATTTCATTTCTTTTTTGAGTCATGAAGCGGATTTATTTGAACACATGGAATTCAATGGGCTCTATAGTGGTGAATTCAGTCCTAGGGTTGGCTTATTGAGGTGGTTTGGGAGTTGCGAAGCTTGTGTTAAGTGTCTCACAGATGGATTGTTCTTGCCTTTCTGAACGTCGTGTCTGAAGGATTTTTTTTTGGGTCCTGTCCTGGGATTTTCACACTTGTACATTCATGTACACTCCTCTCCTTGCTGAACCTTTTTGCCCTGTCTTTCATTTTTCTATACCTTATTGTGGAACTTCTGCATGCCGTCTTGTACCATTCGTGTATGGCATGTGCTTTTTGAATGTCATCCCCCATGGAAATTAGATTCATTTGGAATTATGAATCTATGCTACTCTCTGGGGTGCAAGATGGAAGGAAATTGTAGAGTGAGGTGTTTCTTTTCTGATTGATTTGATGCATTGTCATGACATTTTTGTACCTTTGTTTGTGATTCCTTTATTATCTATTATCAAATCTTTGTAGAGCATGAATTATTCCTGGCAATTTGTATTGCTGTGAACTTTTTTTTCTTGATGTGTATCTTATGATGAAATCTGGTCTCGGCATTTGCATTCTTGTCATGGAGAATTATTGCATGTCTAGTTTGGAGATACATGATGGTGAGTTGGTCATTTTTTGGAAGCTTGGTTGCTTCCTACTTGAGTTGCTAGTTGTAGAAATCTAATTATTGTGCATGCCTTCCCGATATGGTTGCTTAATCTTTCCAGATTGCCTCAATCTATACTAAGTAAACGGTCAAAGGAAAAACTGCGCGGTTCACAAAGTCTACCCTTTCAGCAACCAATAACGGGAATCATGTTTCATAAAAGCCATAAAATTGGGAAAATGAGGAATGATCAAAGGTTTTATTTGTTTGGATCTTAATGCTGCACCTGGATTTTGTTATCTTCTGGAAAGATTGGCACATTTTATCCTTTTTCTCCCTCCTTCCAATTTTTGGTGGATGATGAGGGCAGAGCTTGGTTTAAAGATATACGGTGCCGTTCTGGCAAAAGTAGCTTCTACCGTCCGCTTGTTACAGTACCTCTTCTTGTCTAGTTTAGGTAGCCACTGGATTTATTTATTTTTGCTGCTGGTATTTCTTATAAAATAATTTATAGCTCATCAATTGTAAATACTTTTGATTGTTCGTAAGATGGCAGCTTAGTGCTTGCATATTCTTAAAGCATTTAACCAAAAACTGGTCGCTTTTTGTTTAGCAGTTCAATTCTATCGAAAGGCGAGCACATTTTTGCTCCATGGAATGGTCTATGCCGATCCTTGAGAGAGAACGTGGCTGGCCGGTTGCCCGCTGTAACACATTCCATTCCTTTTCTAGCCACATCTGGAGGCTGAAAAGTCGAATAGCTCTTTAAGCCTGAGATTTGAAAGGGCCAAGGGTCGTTAATATCGAGAAAACTTGGTATTGACTCGAGGACTTGGTGTCAGGATCAACAGGCCAGATGGTCCTTGCTGGGAGAATCAGTAACTCCAGCTCTGTTAGAACCTAATTTATTACAGTGATAAAATGCAAAAAAGTTTCTATGCGTCACTTTTTCGCTGGCAGGTGATGAAAAATAATCTGGGGCAGAGAGCTTTCAGCGGAGCACCTTAAGAAAGCAACGGTGGTTTAACACAAATGTTGCTGCATATGGAGCTATTCAGCCTGGGAGTTACCCGTGGGCATACCTCGATCTAATTAAAAAATGTCAAGTTACCATTGATGTTTGCAAGATTATTATTTTTTATTGGTTTCGATTTTAAGATTTTCAATGCAGACTACAGAGGATGCGTCTTTGGTAACAGAGCAACATTGTTTCAAGTGCATTGTGATATCATTTCACTATGATTATGCTTCTCTGCCCCTTGAACGAGACAGAATTAATGAAGGTAATTATTGCCAACCGGAGCGAGGGACAAGTTCCAGAATCTCCGGTGACTTATCACTCTCGAGGTTACCTGCTGCTTTCATCTTTGTATGTAGGAGTGAAGTGTCGGTCAATTGCTCTGACATCAGAAACATGCGCTATCTATCATCACAGAAGAATCTACCATCAATTATGTGTTGGTGCAGGATCCTTGCCTCCTGGAACTATAATTAGTAGATGACAGTTGCATTTCCATGACTGGACAGAAAATGAAGCTTTACAGGTAAAATAGGCCCTTCTGCTTGCACATCAATTTTATAGTTTATACTATCATTTCTTTCAATAAAAAAATACATCATTATTTTCAAAATCGGATTATTATGGAAATTACAACTCATTAATGGAATAAAAACTTAAATAAAACAACCAACAATAATGATAAAAGGTTAGATTAATTATAATATAGTTTGTTCTTTTTTTTTTTATATATATATTACCCTTGTTCTTTTGGAAATGATATTTTATATCATAAAGTTATAAATTTCATAATATTTTATATCCCCATACTGACATGCTAAAAAAAATCAATAAAAAATATAGAATTATTTATAATATTGTCATCATATTCTATTTGATGATTAAAGAATTATTGTAATATTAATATTACAACTTTTCCATTAAACATATAGTTACGACTTTGTTTCTAAATCAATGTTACAGCTT
>Ga0325401_1005414_pt1 | contig 12222 bp, 6 predicted proteins | sample PopdelMetagenome_FD_205666 | JGI IMG/M metagenome (GOLD analysis project Ga0325401, IMG submission 205666) | Populus deltoides microbial communities from Bellville, Georgia, United States - Xylem-PdKOR-R2 | ecosystem: Host-associated > Plants > Phyllosphere > Stem > Wood/Secondary xylem | place...
AAGTTATTTTTTCAATGTAAGATTTGAAATCCTTTAATATATATATTTTATGTTCAGAAAAAAAATTATATTTTTTTAATGTGAGATAAATTTTTTTTAATAACATAATATCTTTTCAATTATGAGATGAAAAAATTTTTTAAAATATATTTTTAAACTTTATTATTTATAATATATACAACTTATATTCACATAGATTGTTTTTTAATTTTTTTATATAAAATATTAAAATTTTAAATATATTTTTTTAATTTATTTAAATTAACCCACAAAACCCAGAACCCGGCTACTTGGCCGGGTTAACCTCAGATCGGGTTTGATAATTATTCCCTCAGTGGCTGTGGATCGAACCAAACCCGGATTTGAATCCAGACCCGAAATCTCCTTATGTTAACCCAGAAATGAAAACCCCTTAAAATCCACGAGCCTGAGAGATTTCCTTTTGCTCAAGCAAACACGAAAATAAAAAACCAAGCATCCATCAAAAACTCACCAATCAATCATGTTGACAGGTATTTCTCGATATTCTCAAAAAACACATTATTCTGACGCTTGATTTTTATTTTTTGGGGTTTTTTTTTGAATTTCATGAACTGGGTAATCGCTGATTATTTTTTTTGGTTTATTTTTCTGATGATTTTTTGGGTAGAGAGAAAGAAAGAATATCTTATAGCTATAGCTATAGCTATAGTATTTGTTTTTCTGGCAATTTATGAGAATCGTGGAACTCTTTGTAATAAGGGATTAATTTTTGGGTTTCGTTTGTAGTTAGTGATTAGTGTTTGTTGCTAGAAATCTGGCAGTAGGATTAATGAAATGGGGAGTTTGTCCAAAAAATTGAGGTTACAACAAGCAGCTTATTGAAAGTATGGCTCTTTAAGCAAAATAGAATGCAAGAAAAGGATCGGCATAGAGAACTCCAAATAGCTTTAGATGGAGATTCAGTCGAATTGGTTTTGTGTAGACGCCATTTGTGGGTCCCGGTTTTGAATGTTATCACTCTTAGACACCGTTTGGAACCGTTGCAAACCGCTTTCCAAGAAAATTCAAAATTTTGTTTTTGTTTAAATTTAATTTTTTTATATTTTTACATTGTTTTGATGTTTTGATGTACTAATGTAAAAAATAATTTTTTAAAAAATAAAAAAATATTATTTTAATATATTTCTAGATAAAAAACACTTTGAAAAACAACTGCTACCATACTCTCAAACACCCGTATAGTTCTCGCGGCGGATCTTATACAATGGCAGTGTGTATTCTGTTTTCCTTTTTGTCTTTTTAATTCATTTTTAGAATGTCTCAAGCTCAGCAGAAAAATCGGAGCTGTAGCTTTTCAGTTATCATTTGTCTAATTGTTTTAGAATTTTGGTGCTTCTTCTTCTTTTAACGATTCCAATGAATTGGCACAGTGAGTGTAAAATGGCAAAAGGAGCTGTTCCCAAAAGTGGAAATTGACACTAGCCAGCCCCCTTATGTTTTCAAATGTCAGTTGCATGGTTTGACTGGAGTCCCCCCCGAGAGGCAGAAGATTATGGTTAAGGGTGGTTTGCTGAAGGTAATTAGATGTTTTTCTAAATGTACGTGAAAGTATCCATTACTTGCAGTGGTCAATTTGATTCATATTATTTTAATTGTGATTTTTTAGGTGTTATTAAGAATTTGTTGCCTTTTAATACACTTGTCCTTCTTTAACTTCATTGATTGACAATGCAGGATGATGCCAATTGGGCAACCTTAGGAGTGAAGGAGGTAATGGTCTTTTATGATTATTTTACTGCTACACAACTCTTATTCTTGTGTGACATGATGCTAAATAATGGTGTACATTCTTAAAAAAATTTTAGGGTCAAAAATTGATGATGATGGGGACTGCAGATGAGATTGTGAAGACCCCAGAGAAAGGTCCTGTTTTTATGGAAGATCTTCCAGAAGAAGAACAAATGGTTGCTGTGGTATTTTTCTTCAACCCTTTTCTTCTACACATGATCTATGAATTCATGGCGTGCCACTTTAAGGAATTTGTTGATTTATATAATAACATTCTAATCGATGTAGAAAACTGACATCAGAAGTTATAAACTGTTGACAAATGGAATTTATTAGCTTTCACCCCTTAAGGAATTATTGATTTTTTTTTTTTTGCTTCTCTCTTTTATTCATTTTTTAATTTGATAAACTTAAGGGAGGTTAATGAAACAGCTTCTAAATGATTAGGTTCTGAAGTGAATGTGAGCCTTCCATAAAAGTAGTTGATTATGGAGATATCACACAAACTAATTAAGCATGCATATATACATATATATATTCATTCTTTTTTCCAGTTGTTGCTACCTTTTCCTGTGTTCTCCCCTTGTATTCTATGTTATAAAACAAGCTCCTAGATTGTAGGATCCACAGAAATGACATGGATCTGTCTGCCTTTTTTGAGAGTTGTGAGTGTTCCAAGCAATCAGATAATTGCTGCACAAGCTGAGCCTTGACCGATAAATGACAACAAAACCATGCTTTGTCCTGGTCCAAGCAAAGCAAATGGAGCTGTACCAATTGCACCTTTGGCTAGGCTTGGCCTAGTTGTGTTATCAAGAAATAAGTCATGCTTCATCTCCATTCCCAAGCCAGTATTTATCTCTGTGGCTTTTTACTAATCATATGTCACAGTTTTGCCTTTCTACTGGACTGTAAGTTGCAGTCTTGTTCACCAATGACGAGGGAAAAGTGAGAGAAAGGCAATTCAGAGAAGAGCTTCCAGCTCCTTTGAAATAAGATCAACAAAAAGAGAGAAGAAAAAAAAGGAGAGAGAAGTGGACCAGAACATGACTTATTTGGATATGCCTGTAAATTCATTCATCAATGGCCCATGCATACAAATAATCCTTCTAGGAAGCCTAAGACTCTTATTGTGATCAACATGTCCATTTTCACCATCATTGCCTCCATGTGTGCAAGTTCCAATCATTCTTTTATGTATTGTCAAGCTATCAAATTTCTACCCTAAACCTGTTTCCAAGCTTTCTCATTGGGCTTGAACTTGAACTAAGCTCAGAACCTCAACATGGCATGCTATAAACTCAAGTTCTTAGTTACAATTTGAAAGTTATAATGTCAGTCCCATAAAGAGTGATTTCCTGGCTGGTAAGTCGTAGCATATCTGTATATCATCCAAAACTTAACGCATTAATTCTCTCTCTTTTCTATTTTGACCCTCAATAAAAACTATTTTCAACATTTTTTCTCCAACTACTTTTCATTTAAAAGGACATTGTTGAAAAGTTAATAAAAAATAGATGAGCTGGCATGTGCCTGTAAATTCATTCATCAATGGCTCATGCATACAAATAATCCTTCTAGGAAGCCTAAGACTCTTATTGTGATCAACATGTCCATTTTCACTGTCATTGCCTCCATGTATGCAAGGTCCAATTATTCTTTTTTGTATTGTCAAGCTATCAAATTTCTACCCTAAACCTGTTTCCAGGCTTTCTCATTGGGCTTGAACTTGAACTAAAGCACAGAACTCAACATGGCATGCTATAAACTCAAGTTTATAATTACAATTTGAAAGTTATAATCTGTCGGTCCCATAAAGAGTGTCATTTCCTTGCTGCTAAGTCGTAGCATATCTGTATATCATCCAAAATTTAAAGCATTAATTCTCTTTTTTATTTTTTCCCCCAATAAAAACTATATTCAACATTTTTTCTCCAACTATTTTTCATTTAAAAGGACATTGTTGAAAAGTTAATAAAAAGAATGGATGAGTTGGCATATGCTTTATTAGCTATTATTAATATGTCAGCATAACACACGGAGTATTATTATTATTATCTACTTTCTTATCATTGCATGCATGGAAAAAGACAGTGCTGATACCTGTTCTTCCCTCTCTCCAATTTGTAGAGCACAAATTTACAATGATCCTTGGTTATGCATCCTGGACAAACCTTTGATTGACTTTCAGTTAGAATGCCATTGCCTTGGTGGAATAGAAAAGTGAAATTCTGGATTATGCTATTATCAGTGATTAATATTTGATAATCAGACTTTTCTAGATTCTTCATTGTAAATGCTATTTATATATATTTTCATCAATCCTTTATTAGGAATATCTAGTACTTGGATGTTTGTTTTCTTTTTTCCCTCTTTAATGTCACCAGATATTGTTTTTATTTTAATGATCTTTTCTCACTTAATATTCTTGTTTCACTTTATGCTAAATTTGTTTCTGCTGACAGGGTCACACTGCTGGCCTCTTTAATCTAGGGAACACTTGCTACATGAACTCAACAGTACAATGCCTGCATTCTGTTCCAGAGTTGAAGTCTGCTTTAGTCAGGTGAGTTCTCTTTGTGAATGTCTCTGAAACTAGTTTTCAAGTTGCAGATCAAATGTGGATACTTTTGTATGACTGAAATATTGTTATCAATGTGAAATTTGGGCAGCTACCCATCTCAAAAAAGCAGTGATTTGGATCATACATCTCATATGCTGACAGCTGCGACTCGAGAACTATTTAATGAGCTCGATAAAAGTGTAAAGCCTGTGGCACCTATGCAGTTCTGGATGGTTTGTACTCTGCTCCTGCATTATTTGCAGCATTTATTGACATCTTTTCTATTTGAGAAGCTTTTAGTAATACAACATATAAATGGGATGAAGTCTCACTATGAATGTTGGACGCACCTTTTTCAAAAATATTATTGTTTAACAAGCTGTCACATATCTGGAGTCTTACTGATTTGAGCTGAAGAAATGTATTCCAGAAAACTAGAATGTTGCAGGGCAAAGAACTCTGATTATATGGATGTTAACATTGATCTTATTTATTAGGACTTTCATATTACCCATTCCATGCTTAATACCGTGCAAGCATAATCAGGTTTAGTTCCTAATGATGTACAAAACTATCTGCCTTTAATAGTGCAAACTCTTGCACATTATTGTCATCATTAGGTTTTCAGTTTTGCAGTCCATCAATTGATGTTTACCATGATAAGCCTATATTTGAATTTTGGCATACCTTGAAATTATTGTTGTTGCATTATTGCGCTTTGATTGTTTGGAAACAGGGGAAAACGCATACTGCATTTTACTTTACCCATTTACTTTTGCAGGTATTGCGGAAAAAGTATCCGCAATTTGGTCAATTGCATAATGGAGTCTACATGCAGCAGGTTTTTCCAAATATCAATATGCCTAACATAACAGTTGTAACAATATAATTTCTTGTAATGTTGATCTATGCATTTTTGAAATGTAACAGGATGCTGAAGAATGTTGGACACAACTTTTATACACCCTTTCACAATCACTTGGATCACCGAGTTTCAGGTAGTTTTGTTTTGTGTTTTTCTGAATATGAAACATTGTCCATGCACATATCTTAGTTGAATTGAGCTTCATAGACCATAGAAGCATGCTTTTGCTCTATAGTGGATGTCATCAAAAGTCAAAACTTTTACGCCATTCCAGTTCGGAAATTCGTTGGAGATTGTTTTTGTATAAGTATAATTCCCCCTATATAGAACTTATTGGTTTAAATATCGTTGCTTATTCAGAATGCTTGCTTTCTGTATGGATACTTACCTTCTTGATTTTCACCTTTTATAACCTGCAGTGAAAATCCAGATACAATCAAGGCACTTTTTGGCATTGAACTTGTAAGCAGGTGGATATCTTCACCTCTGTTTTCATAACAGTTGGATTGTAGCTAAAGTCACATTTAGCAAAAGAATAAGGGCTACATTTCTAAGCTCGCTTTTACTGCTGGATTGTCATTGATGCATTTTAAATGATTATGAGCGTCTCCATTTGGCTAGGGACTACAATCTTTGACAAAGTTTTTGTATGTGATATTGGTTGCTAGGGTGCATTGCCAAGAAAGTGGTGAAGAAAGCTCAGAGACAGAATCAGTTTACTCACTTAAATGCCACATATCACAAGAGGTGAACCATTTGCATGAAGGACTGAAGCATGTAAGATTTACTAATTATTCTGTTACCAGGATTTCATTCTTTTCCTTTTATTTGATTTTGGTATGTTGAATGCTTTGTGTATTCCTTTGCAATAGTCTGGTTTGTGCTTGCACTTAACTAGCTCTTGATAATCATGTGTCTTGTTGGAAGCTTTTGCAAAATGAATCTGATTCCACTTCTCTGTCTCTCAATTGCACAGACCCAAATGCAAGGCACAAGGCCACTCAGTGACCATGGCCTCCCCCAAAACTTTTAAGAAACTCATATATCCCCTGATCATATGTACCCTGAAAACTAAAAAACATGGAAATTTAGCAATTGAAAGGCAATCAATCTAAGTTAAATATGAGATGTCATCCTATTTAAAGTAAATCAACTGTAGCAGCCAATTGCATTTGCTCATATTGGCATGAAAACTTATAATGAAACAATGTTTCTTCAAAAATATTTTTTTAAAGATAAAATAGGCATATATATTTGGAAGGAGAATACTCATATCTATTTTTACAAAATGAGCAGCCAAAACATTTATGCATTGGTGCATGCAAATTGTTAAATTATTGATATCTCAATCCTGTAAACCAAGAAAATTTCTTGCGCAATCACTGCTGCTTGTCTTTGTGAACTGCAACAATAATTTGTATGGGCACAATGTCATTACATCAAGTGTTAATTGTCCATGTGCTGGAGGATAATGACTATAGAAGGTTTTGCTTATTGGTAAATAACAACAGTACTCAATTTTAGGATCTTGCCTTTTCAGTGTTCTCTTGCACAAGTTCTGCATGCCAGTCCTCTGATCTCTACCTTACAGATGAGTTAAAGACATTTTAGTGCTAGTCACCCACCTTGGCAAATAGAATACCTTGTCAACCAGGCCTCAATTCCTAACTAATTGTTTTGGCTATGGGTCCTTTTGCGCCATTTCACACAATAGTACATTGAATCTGCCACAATATCACAGTAGAAAAGAAAAGCTTCATAGCTATTGCTTGTGCTTGCATTTGTAGTTGTATTAACCTTATCACCAAGGAACTTTTCATGATTAACGTGGCCGACTTATCATCTGAAGGTAAAAAAACTGGCTTTTAGTAGACAATGCAACCATGTGGAAATACTAGACTCTTGAGAATTGAGATCTTTGTATTTAACTAGAATAAACGGTAGAATTCTTACAATGGACTATTACTTGAATATTTAAATCAAAATAAATAGAAATGCTTTTTATCAACTAGTGGCTAATGATTCACAAGTTAGCGACTAACCTATAAATGCAGCTAATATAGCTGATTACTCTGGTTCTTTTCATAAAACCTGCTTTCTCTTTTTAGACAATTTCACTAGCCGTTCTGTATTTTTATGTGGCATCACTAGATTCACTACCTATCACTTCCCACTCCTCAACTTGAAAATAATATCTGTGTTGTGTTGTGTGTGTGAGAGTATACACATGCATGCACACGCGCGCACACACATTAAATGCCCTGTATTAGTAATATCTTAATCTTACTGGTTATAGGGTTTGAAGTCTGAATTGGAGAAGGCTTCTCCCTGCTTGGGTCGTAGTGCAATTTACCTGAAAGAGTCCCGTATCAATGCCTTGCCAAGGTAATAACCTTCCAGTTTGGCTTTTTCTACGTTGTGATTTCCTTTTTCAAACTCTGCTATTTCTCTTTCTTTTTATAAATTTTTCCTCTTAAAAGAATGAAATTTCTGATGGCACATATTTGTTTTCAAGGTACCTAACTGTTCAGTTTGTTCGTTTTTTCTGGAAGAGGGAATCAAATCAGAAGGCCAAGATTTTACGGGTAAGAGGGGTTTCTTTTTTTCATTCTGTTACAAATGAGAAGTCACTTCAAAAGTTCTGTTTCTGTGGTTGTAAAATGGCTTGTTTAATTTAAGGGATTGGATGCTCTGCATGCCCAAAAAGGTTAATAAAAGCCGTCCTTTTTAATGTTTATATGATACAACCTTTTTAAAATTACTGTCTTTCTTAGAAAGTGGATTACCCATTACAACTGGATGTGTACGATTTTTGCTCTGATGGTCTTTGCAAAAAATTAGAAGCACCTCGCCAGGTATATTTTTATCCTTTTGTTTCAGTGCTCAGTATGTAAGGGTGCTAAAGTTTTGATGATGATTATGATTATTCTTTACATCTCATAACTCAGATTTTAAGAGATGAGGAGGGTAAAAAGGCTGGTTTGAAAGCCAAGGAGAAGACCTCGGGTTCAAAAGACAATGATGTCAAGATGACTGATGTGCAGGTGAGTAGATTGTTGAATTTTGGATGCAAATACAAATAGATAAGACCAATGGATATTATTGATATATCTTACCCTCTTGTTTTCTGTTTAGAGGCCATCAAATGAGAGTGGAGAATCATCAAAGCCTACCTCCAAAGAAGGTGAAAACTTCTAAATTTCTCCTGCTTGTGATTGAAGCATCTTTTTTTGGTATTTCTATTTTTCTTTTATCGACGGTCTCCAGGAGATGCTTTGTGTTTGACTTCCAGGGGACTGCACTTGCAGTTTGTATTGATAATGTTTGTTACTATTGTGTCTGGCTGTGCTTCCTGGATGTTGTGAAAGATTTTGGGCCAGAGATGCTTTATGTGCATATAAGATGATATTGCGGCCTTCATTGTATTTAATTTTTCAAAGTTAACTCTACCATTGCTGCATTTTTTTTGGAGATGCTAAATATAATGCAAACTGTTTGTATTTATAAATGACTGATTTTTAATTTGCTACTTTCCTCTCCCAAAGTTGTCTTTACTGGAGAATGCACCTAGTTTCCAGTGCTAATACTTGACCTTCCACTACAGATAAAAAGTCACATTTAACTGGAATATATGATTTGGTAGCTGTGCTCACCCATAAGGGAAGGAGTGCTGATTCAGGGCATTATGTTGCATGGGTCAAGCAAGAAAGTGGTAAGTTCTCTAACGAGTTTGTTCAGTGTTTTGTCACTATGTTATTTGGATTGACTTGGGTTTTTCAACTGATGAATTCTCAATGTTTATCCCAGGGAAATGGATTGAGTTTGATGATGATAATCCTGTTCCACAACGGGAGGAAGATATAACTAAGCTCTCTGGAGGAGGTAAGCTAGCCTGATTGGATAATGGGCTTGTGTGGTGGGAAAATTCTGCAAACTTATTCTTGCTTTTTTGTTTTTTTATAATCACATTCCCATCAACGACTGCCATTTTATTCTTAAGTGAAAACTGTCTTTGTTTATTCTCATGAATTTCTATCTTTTGATCTTAGGTGATTGGCATATGGCTTACATTTGCATGTACAAGGCACGAACTGTCCCAATGTAATTTTTTCTAATCCCATCATTTTTAGATTCAAGTCACCACTGGATTTCTTCGTAGATCCATATTGTAAAATGGACAGTAGATTTTTACAGGATTGGGTTTGTTGTGCTTATAGGAGTTGTCTTGTCTCATGCATGTGTTATGACTGTATGGCATAGGCTCATTGTTTATGATTTCGGACTTCTAGTTATCTAGAATCTCATCAGAAATCAGAGCTCAGATGTTGTAATTCTCATTTGTCCTGTTAAGAAATGCATGAATATGGTCAACAGCTTCTATTGAATCACAAATAATTAGTTATCAAGATTTAAATTAATTGTAGTTTTAATTATTATTATTATTATTATTATTATTATTATTATTATTATTATTATTATTATATTTTTTTTTTTTGGAGGGGGGGGGGGGTGGGGATTTGCTCTTTCTAGACTTTAAAATCGTCTATGATAATAAGGCCTTCCAATTTTAATTGTGGCCAAAAGAATCAGTTAGATATTTTTTTGAAGTAACTATGCTATTCATTTTTTATTCCTTCTTTTTAGAAACTTAATCCCAAGTGGAGTTGTGTAGCAACCTTGGAAACCAAACTAGATGTTCTAAGCAATTGTAATGTGAAGGAAAAGAGAAGGAAAAAGATAAAAAGAAAGTAAACAAACTGGGATTTAAAGAAAAATGATAATTGTAGAAAAAATGTAAGTTTTAAATTGCATAAAAAAGTTGTGTATATGAGGTTGGTTATCGTTTTCAATAACTAGATTTATATATAATGTTACAAAGATGAAATTTTACACGTACTTAAAATCTTAATCCTATACAAACTCTTTATGGTATATAAGACTTTACAATCCAAATCCTTGTGCATATTCTTTTGGCAATTGTTTGTGTTTTTGTGTTATGCTAGTATATCTATTAGTCTAACTATTAAAGACTCCTCTTTTAAATAAGAATTGTTCTAAATAAGAATTAATCGATCGATTGTTAATGTGAATCCTAATCTCCTTAGTCAATGGTCAATAGTTGATCTTAACTGTCTTCATTGGTTGATGGTCAATTTCATTCATCTTTTTTCATTGATTTATGAAGTGAACTAATATTCTTAATCAATCTTTTTTCATTGATTTATGTAGTGAACTAATGTTGTTAATCAAAAGACAATTGTTTATAGTATAAACAATGCTCCCAATATTTCTTGTTTGGATTAATAAAGGAATATTGATTTGTATTTTATGCTCAAAGCAATTGTTGCATAATTATGTTGGATTAGGCACAATTATGATCGATTATTGACACCACATATTAGTAATTTGACTAATATTTGTCATTGTTGATTGTTTTGCAAATGATTGGTCTTTTTCGACTCCCAAACCTATTTTGTTGGTAAGGTGTGATTTTGCATCATCCTTCCTCACTGTGTTCAGATGTTGAATCCTTTGGATCTTGATTAGTCGACCTTGTTGCTACCTTCTTTCGAGATCTAGGAGATGTTGACGATTACTAGCCAATTCTTCATCCTCATTACAGAGTTTACAACCACAAATGCAGGTTTTCAACTTAAAAACTGCAGCAAAAACAACAGGTTGGCACAATGAAAGGAAACAACATGTAAATATCCTCATGCATGCACAAAACACTCTCTCTTCTCCCACATGAACACATAAGGTTCTCATTAAATCTAAATCCGGTACCTTATTATGAGCATGATATATGGAAAGACATTCATATAGCATAACCAAGAAAAGAAAGAAAACAACTAGAAGATATGAATCTAGAAAATCAAACGAAACAAAATCCTTCATGTATAAGAAGATGGAAGGCATTATAATATCCAACCTGTAACGACAGTGATAACTTTGATGTTTCTTGCTTTCAACTGCCACCAACCTCCTCCCTTTTGAGAAAGATAGTTGCTTGGTAGGAATTTGTCTACTTAGAGGCCAAAGGTTTGAATGGCCTTAGGGTTACTCACTTACTCCTCCTTCAAGCCCCCTCTTTTAGTCTTCCTTGACCGTTTTTCTTCACTGTATTTTTTTTTCTTTTATAATCTTTTATTTATGGGTTTTATCTTTCCTTTTCTTAATTTTCTTCTATCCTCTCTCTTTACTACTTCCTTACTCTTTTTTCTCTTTCTAGTATATACTGACTTTCATTCCCTCGTCTTCTAGCTTTCATTGTGTTTTCTGATCTTGCTCTTTTCTCTTCTTTCATTCTTCCTCCAAGCTGGGACTTGGTGCCTTTTATAGAGGACTGGGGATATAGTACTTGGGGTTTGCATCATGACCCTTGATTCTTCATTATCCATCCTAGCCATTGATATAAATCCAGCCAAGACTCGCTGGTTCTGCAAAGGTCTTTAGGCCATTCCATCTCTACTCATGTTATTCTTCCTTTTTAGGGAAGTAGACTTTAAGGAATTTGGTCGATGACAAGTCATTGTGGGGGCGGGGGGTGGGGTTCTATTTCAATCACAACAGCGCCTTTTCCAAATCAAACCTTTTTTTTCTTTTCAATAAAACTCATCATTTCATTAAAACTTATTTTTTCTTGTTAGTTTTCAACTTAGTCCCTAAAGTTTTCATTTCTCAAATCTTAGCTGATTTGCACTGATTTTTAAGAATTCTTTTCAATCAAACCCTTAAGTTTATTCAAAATGGCCATTTAAGTTTTGATCTTTTTACAATCTAGTCCTTTTTATGTAATTTCAGTTTTTTTTTTTTTGCTTTTCTTCAATCAAACCTCAAATTATAGCCATGATAAATTTGACTAGTTGTTAACTGAATCGTTGTTTGTTATTTTTAAAAAAATGCTATTTTAGGAGATTAAGTAGATTTTTTTAAAATATTTTTTTAGGAGATTAAGTAGTTAATTGTTTTGGGAAATTTTGAGGATTTTCAGAAATATTGAAAAGCTTTTGTTTTTGTTTTT
>Ga0325401_1005416_pt1 | contig 12218 bp, 10 predicted proteins | sample PopdelMetagenome_FD_205666 | JGI IMG/M metagenome (GOLD analysis project Ga0325401, IMG submission 205666) | Populus deltoides microbial communities from Bellville, Georgia, United States - Xylem-PdKOR-R2 | ecosystem: Host-associated > Plants > Phyllosphere > Stem > Wood/Secondary xylem | place...
CCGTGTTCCCCGGTGGCGAGGGCGTGCCGCCGGTCGAGGTCATCGGGCTGTTCACCGACCCGGACGGCAGCTTCCCCAACCACCCGGCCAACCCGCTGATCCCGGAGAACCTCCTCGACGCGCAGGCGGCGGTGCGCGAGCGCGAGGCCGACCTCGCGCTGGTCTTCGACGGCGACGCCGACCGCTGCTTCATCATCGACGAGCGCGGCGAGGTGGTGAGCCCGTCGACCGTGACCGCGCTCATCGCCGCGCAGGAGCTCGACCGGCACCCGGGCTCGGCCGTGGTCATCAACAAGATCACCTCGCGCTCCGTGGCCGAGGTCGTGGCCGAGCACGGCGGCGAGACCGTCGTCACCAAGGTGGGCCACACGTTCGTCAAGGCGGCCATGGCCGAGCACGACGCGGTCTTCGGCGGCGAGCACTCCGCGCACTACTACTTCCGCGAGTTCTGGGGCGCCGACACCGGCATGCTCGCCGCGCTGCACGTGCTGTCGCTGGTCGGGCGCAGCCAGGCGCCGCTGTCGGAGCTGGCCGCGGGCTTCAGCCGCTACGCCGCCTCGGGCGAGATCAACTCCGAGGTCGAGGACCAGGCCGGCGCGATCGACGCGGTGGCCGCGGCGTTCGAGGGCCGCGGCGAGGCGGACCGGGTCGACGGCCTCACCGTGAGCGGGCCGGACTGGTGGGTCAACGTCCGACCGTCGAACACCGAGCCGCTGCTCCGGCTCAACGTCGAGGCCCGCACCGAGGACGCCATGGCCGAGCTGCGCGACCGGGCGCTCACCGCGATCCGGGGCTAGAGCGGGGTAGGTTCCGGCCGTGCCGAGCCCCCTCGTCGTCCTGCTCCGCAACCACCAGGCCGGTGGGCGCGCCGCCCTCGACCTGTTCGACCGGGCCATCGCCGGCCAGCGGGCCCGCCCGTACGCCGACGGCCTGCGCACGCTGCGCGACGAGTGCCGCGAGGACCTGGACTTCAACGAGTCGGTGATGCGCCGCCTCCGTGTGCAGGCCTCGCCGGTGCAGGTGCTCGGCACCCGCCTGACCGAGCGGGTCGGGCGGCTCAAGCCGAACGGCCGGGTCGTCGGGCGCAGCCCGATCAGCGACGTCGTCGAGCTCGAGGGTCTGATCGCCGCGGTCCACGTCAAGGTCGCGGGCTGGCAGGCCGCGCAGGCGGGGGAGTTCCTCACCGCCGAGGAGTCCGCGCGGCTCGAGGAGCTGGAGGCCCGCGCGCACACCCAGGCCGAGCGGCTGACGGCGATGCACGCCGAGGTCGCGGCCGACGTGCTCAGGGGTGCGGGCGCGCGCGGTTAGACTCGCCCGCGGTCCGACGGGCCGAGCGTGCTGCTGTCACCGAGCGTGACCGAGTCGAACGAGGAGGCACCCGTGGCGGTCGACCTGGCCCCGGAGCTGCTGGAGATCCTGGCCTGCCCCAACTGCCACGGCCCGCTGGCCGTCGACCACGAGCGCGACGAGCTGGTCTGCCAGACGCCCGACTGCGGGCTGGCGTACCCGGTTCGTGACGGCATCCCCGTGCTCCTGGTCGACGAGGCGCGTCGCCCCGGCGCGGGCCCGGCCGGCGCGGACGCCTGACCGGCCCCGCGACACCGACCGGCCGGACGACACCGAGATGACCGTCTTCGACGACAGCGCCCTCGACGACGCCGAGGCCCTGGCCGGGGCCGACGCGATCGTGCGTCGGCTGGCCGAGGCGGGTTCGCGCGTACGGCGTGAGACCGCCGACGCCGACGAGCCGATCGACCGGCTGCGCGGGCTCCCGCGGCCCCGCGCGCTGGTCGCGGCCGGCACGGAGGCGCGATTCCTCCGCGCGATCCTCGAGCCGGTGTGCCCGGTGCCGCTGGTCGCCTGGCCCCACCACGGCCTGCCCGGCTGGGTCGGAGCCCTCGACCTCGTGGTCGTCATGGCCAGCGACGTGGCGCCGCCCAGCGTGGTCGCGACCGTGCACGAGGCGGTGCGGCGCGGCGCGATGCTGCTGATCGCCTGCCCCGCGTCCTCGCTCGTGGCCGAGCACGCGGCGGGCTCGTCGACGATCCTGCTGCCCACCGCGACCGCCGACCCCTTCGCCGCGGCGGTCGTCGCGCTCGCGGCGCTGCACCGGATGGACCTCGGACCGGCCGTCGACCCCGAGGCCGTCGCCGCGACGATGGACGACGTCGCCCGCGACTGCTCGCCCTTCGCCGACGTCACCGAGAACCCGGCCAAGGACCTGGCGCTCTGCCTGGCCGACACCCAGCCGCTGGTCTGGGGCGGTTCGACGCTCGCCGCGCGCGCCAGCCGCCGGGTCGCCGAGGCCCTCCGTGCGGCCAGCGGCCGGGCGGCCCTCGCGGCCGACGCGGACGCGCTGCTGCCCATCGTCGAGGCCACGACGGCGCGCGACCCCTTCGCCGACCCGTTCACCGACGAGCAGTCCGCCGACCGGCGCCCGTGCCTGGTGCTTCTCGACGACGGCAACTCGGCCCCGCTCGTCCGCGCCGACCACGGCCGCCTCGTCGCCGCCGCCGAACGGGCCGACGTCCGCTCGAGCGTCGTCCAGCGCGCCCGCGGTTCCGAGGTCGAGCGCTACGCCGCGCTGCTGCAGACGGGCATGTTCGCCGCGGTCTACCTCTCCGTCGGCCTCGGGCGCACGTCCGAGGTCTGAGGCCTGCCGTGCAGGACGACGCGACCCGCTACCTGCACGTCCTCTGGCACCACGACCGTCCCGACGACCCGGTGGTCCTGCACAGCGAGGTCGTCGACGACCAGGAGGTGCGCAAGGTCGAGGAGTACGCCGACGGGCGCGTCGGCTGGGCTGGTCCTCAGGGAGAGTTCGGCGGGTCCGCGCTGTCGTTCGGGGAGGGGCCCGTCCCCTCCGCAGAGGAGATCGCGGCCCAGCCTGAGTTCACGGTCGTCCCGACCGATGCCGCGGCCTTCGAGCGCGTGTGGCGGAAGGCGACCGAGGGCTGACGACCCGCTTGCGGGGATACCTCGTGTGGACGCGTCGGCAACGGTGGCACGTCCGAGCTCGCTCACCCGGGCGAGCGACGTGGTCCACGGGGACGTGAACGACGAGCTGCCCCGCGTGCGCTCGTCGGTTCTCAGAACGCGTCGAGGTAGGTCCCGCCGATCCTCTCCGCCAGCTCGGTGCCGAACAGCGCCACCGGGGTGAAGGCGCCCGGTCGGCCCTCGTTGGCGGCGAGGCGACGGCACACCTCTGCCGCGAACGCGGTGGTCGCGACCTGGGCGTCGGGCAGGCGGAGCCAGCCCTCGCTCGTCGTCCCGTCCTCCCAGGTCACGGCCGCGTGCCCCCAGGAGTGGGCCCGCGGCGCCGGCCGGACGGGCAGCCGGACGGTCGCCAGCCGCCGGGCGGCGAGGCGGCGCAGGGGAGGGACGGTGAGCAGTCCGGCACCGAGCCGGAGGGCCGTACGGGTGCGGCCGGAGGGAGCGCCGCTGGACGCGCAGTCGACGGACGCCGCGCCGCTGGCCCGCTGCGCGGCGACGAGCTCCCCGAGCGGCATCAGCCCGGCGCGTACGCGGTCCCCGTCCGGCGTGACGAGCTCACGGACCTCGCCGCCGATGGAGGCGGGGGCGAGCCGACCGTCGCGGACCCGGCGTCCGGCGAACCGCCCGCCGCCCGGCACGCCGGGCAGGCCCTCGACCAGGGTGCCGGCGAGCGCGTCGCCCACCGGCCCGCCGTCGGAGGCCAGCGACGGCAGCATCGTGGTCCGTACGGACACGGGCCGGCGGGTGCCGTCGCAGAGCCGGCTCACGACGCTCTCGGTCGCGGCCACCCCGAACCCCGCGCCCGTGACGAGGGTGCACCCGGCGCGCTCGGCCTCCTCCTGCCGCGCGAGCACCGCGGGGACCGCGGCCAGGTCGTTCGCGATGTCGACGTAGTGGCTGCCCGCGGCGAGGCAGGCGTCGACGAGGAGAGGGCCGCTCCGGGTGAAGGGCCCGACGGTGTTGAGCACGACGGACGGTGCCTCGGCCCGGACAGCCGCCGTCATGGCGCCGACTCCGTCCAGGGCCAGCGTCCGCCACCCCGCTGCGCCGACGGCCTCCCGGAGGCGCTCCTCGTCGCGCCCGACCAGGACCGGTTCGATTCCGCTCCCCGCCAGGGCGGCCGCGACGCCCCGACCCGTCCGTCCTGTCCCTCCCAGGACCCAGACCTCCGCCATGACTGCTCCTCGTCCGTGATGATCGTGGTGATGACACGTCGTGTCGTCGTTCGGTGAGTATGGCATGGAGTGTCATCGCTAGGGTGAGCACGTGGGGAGGTGGGAGCCGGACGCGCGCGGCCGGCTCGAGCGGGCCGCGATGGAGCTGTTCGAGGAGCAGGGGTTCGCGGCCACGACGGTCCCGCAGATCACCGCCCGAGCCGGGCTCACGACGCGGACGTTCTTCCGCCACTTCGCCGACAAGCGCGAGGTGCTCTACGCCGGCGACGAGATCACCGCCTTCGCCCGGCGCCTCCTGGTCGAGGCGCCCCACGACCTCGATCCCGTCCAGCTGGTCGAGCAAGGGCTCCAGCAGGTCGCGGCCGAACGCTTCGACGGCCGCCGCGACGAGGTCCGTCGCCGTCGCGCGCTCGTCCGGACCGAGGCGTCGCTGCGCGAGCGCGACGCCCAGAAGCGCGACGACCTCGCGGCCGTGATGCGACCGGCGCTGGAGGAGCGCGGTGCGGACCCGTTGACCGCCGCCCTCCTCGCCGAGCTGACCGTCTCCGTGCTCCACGTCGCGATCGACGCGTGGCTCGACGCCGACGACGGACGCACGTTCGGCGAGGTCGTGGGGTCGTGCTTCGAGCGGCTCAGGACCGTGCTGCCGGCCGCGCCACCCTCCACCTGACCGTCGGGCGGCGCCCGAGCGGCGACCCTGACCGAGCGACGTACGCCACCGCGCGCACCTCCTGCGACCGCGCGCACCCTGCAGGGTGCGCGTCGCGGAGCAGGGTGCGCCTCGTGGACGGGGGACAGAGCTGTACCTGGGCGGAGGTACGGGTCAGGGCTGACCAGGCGGACGCGACGGTCCGCCGACCGGCCCGTCCTTCTGACAGGATCGGCGCCGTGAGTGCGGAGGGTGGGACCAAGGCCGTCGTGGCGGCGCTGACCGCGAACCTGGCGATCGCCGTCGTCAAGTTCGGGGCGTGGGCCCTGACGGGCGCGTCCTCGATGCTGGCCGAGGCGATCCACTCGGTCGCCGACTCGGGCAACCAGGTGCTGCTGCTGGTCGGTGGCAAGCGCTCCCGCAAGGACGCGACGCCGGAGCACCCGTTCGGCTACGGCCGCGAGCGCTACGTCTTCGGCTTCATCGTCGCCGTGGTGCTGTTCAGCGTGGGCGGCCTCTTCGCGCTCTACGAGGCGTACCACAAGTGGCACGAGCTCCACCTCGGTCACCCCGACGGCCTGCTCGACGGGCGCTGGTGGTGGGTGCCGCTGCTCGTCCTCGCCGCGGCCATCGTGGCCGAGGGCTTGTCCTTCCGGACCGCGGTGCGTGAGTCCAACAAGACGCGGGGCCGGCAGAGCTGGCCGAAGTTCGTCCGCTCGGCCAAGGCGCCCGAGCTGCCGGTGATCCTGCTCGAGGACTTCGCTGCCCTGATCGGCCTGGTCTTCGCCTTCGCCGGCATCGGCCTGACGATCCTCACCCGCAACGGGATCTTCGACGTGATCGGCACCGCGCTCATCGGGCTGCTGCTCGTGGCCGTGGCCATCACGCTCGCGATCGAGACCAAGAGCCTGCTGCTCGGCGAGGCCGCAGGGCCGGCCGTCGTGCGCAGGATCGAGCAGGCCCTCGCCGGGACCGACGGCGTCGAGCGCGTGATCCACATGAAGACGATGCACCTGGGTCCCGAGGAGATCCTCGTGGCGGCCAAGATCGCGGTCAGCCCGACCGACCGGGCGACCGAGATCGCCGAGGTCATCGACCGCGCCGAGGTCGCGATCCGCGAGGTCGAGCCGATGGTGACCTCGCTCTACCTCGAGCCCGACATCTACCGCGCCGACTACGCCCCGGCGCCCCGTCCCGAGCGGCCGGCTCCCGCCGGGCACTGACGGCCCCGACCGTCCGCCCGCACGCGCGTCCGTACGGCGCGGAGGACGCCCCCGCGCGACTAGGCTCGGCACCATGGACTACCGCGTCGCCGACCTCTCCCTGGCCGGGCTGGGCCGCCTCGAGATCAAGCTCGCCGAGCACGAGATGCCCGGCCTCATGGCGATGCGCGAGCGCTACGGCGCCGACAAGCCGCTCGCTGGCGCACGCATCGCCGGTTCGCTGCACATGACGGTGCAGACGGCGGTGCTCATCGAGACGCTCGTCGCCCTCGGCGCGGACGTGCGCTGGGCCAGCTGCAACATCTTCTCCACCCAGGACGCCGCGGCCGCCGCGATCGTCGTCGGCGACGGCACGCCCGAGGCGCCGAACGGTGTGCCCGTCTTCGCCTGGAAGGGCGAGACGCTCACCGAGTACTGGGACTGCACTCGCGAGGTCCTCGACTGGCCGGGCGACGAGACGCCGAACATGATCCTCGACGACGGCGGGGACGCGACCCTGCTCGTGCACCTGGCGGTCGAGGCGATGAAGACCGGCGTCCGCCCCGAGGCGAGCGAGGACGACTCCGACGAGGTCAAGGTCCTCAAGGCGCTGATCAACCGCACCCTCGACGAGGGCCTCGACTGGATCGCCATCGCCAACGCGATCCAGGGCGTCACCGAGGAGACGACCACCGGCGTCCACCGGCTCTACGAGATGCTGCGCAACGAGAGCCTGCTGTTCCCGGCGATCAACGTCAACGACTCGGTGACCAAGAGCAAGTTCGACAACAAGTACGGCACACGGCACTCGCTGATCGACGGCCTGAACCGCGCCACCGACGTCCTCATCGGCGGCAAGGTCGCCGTCGTCTGCGGCTACGGCGACGTGGGCAAGGGCTGCGCGGAGGCGCTGCGCGGTCAGGGTGCACGCGTGATCGTCACCGAGGTCGACCCCATCTGCGCGCTGCAGGCGGCGATGGACGGCTTCCAGGTCACGACGCTGGAGAACGCGCTCGCCGAGGGCGACATCTACGTCACCGCGACCGGCTGCAAGGACGTCATCACCGCCGACCAGATGAGCCGGATGCGCCCGCAGGCCGTCGTGTCGAACATCGGCCACTTCGACAACGAGATCGACGTCGCCGGCCTCGCCCGCCGCTCCGACGTCACGCGGGTGAACATCAAGCCGCAGGTCGACCAGTGGGTCTTCGACGCCGGGACCGACGACGAGCGCTCGATCATCCTGCTCAGCGAGGGCCGGCTGATGAACCTCGGCAACGCGACCGGGCACCCCAGCTTCGTCATGAGCAACTCGTTCACCAACCAGGTGCTGGCCCAGATCGAGCTCTACACCAAGCACGAGGACTACCCGCTGGGCGTCTACACGCTGCCCAAGCACCTCGACGAGCTCGTGGCCCGCCTCCACCTCGAGGCCCTCGGCGTCCAGCTGAGCGAGCTCACCGAGAGCCAGGCCGCCTACCTCGGCGTCCAGGTCGAGGGGCCGTTCAAGACCGACGAGTACCGCTACTGAATTTTCTGTCTTCGCTCCGCTCCGACGCGGCGGGCGCTCTGACCCTTGCCTTCCTCCTCCGCAGGGACGACGAAGAGCGTGTCGCCCCTGCTCCGTCGTCCAGGCACCGGCGCGCCCGCCGGCTGGGGTCACCTCGAGGTGACGGCCTCGACCTGACGGCCTCGCCCCGATCATCTGCGTGCGTCGCAGGCGGTCGGGGCGCGATGCGTCAGGAGACCGCCCACTCCTCCGCGGGGAGCCAGGCGCTGAGGTTGTCCATGCGCCGCTGGACGGCGGCGATCTCGCGGACGGCGGAGGCGATGACGCTGCGGTCCAGCGGCGACAGGTGCTCCAGGCGCAGCACGTCCGAGGGCCGCTCGCCCCGGTCGACCTGGGCCAGCTGGGCGCCCAGCCGGACGCCCTGCAGCACCTCGAACACCTCGGCGAGCGTCCGCGCCTGCGCGGCGGGCAGCATCTCGCTCGAACCGGACTCGCGCAGCCGCTCGGGCGTCGGCAGGACGGTCGTCCCGGCGCTCAGCGCGGCCCACCGGGCGATGTTGGTGATGGGCAGCAGCGCGTGCGCCTTGATGTCGAACGTCTCCGGCCGCCGCGCGAGCAGGTCGCGGACCGAGCGCAGCCGCGCGCGGTAGGCGAGCGACTCGAGCAGCAGCAGCCGCATGGTCAGCGGGTGCGCCCGCAGGTCGCCGAACACCCGGGTGACGGCCGGGAGGCCCGGGTCGCCCCAGACCGGTCGCGCGTCGACCAGCAGCGACGTCATCATCGCGCCCTGGGCCTTGACCGGGTCGTCGAGCCAGCCCTGCGCGGCCCGGCGCCACGCGGCGTTGCTCCGGGAGAACTCGGGCCGGTACGCGGCCGCGCCGTGCCGGTCGTGGGTGAGGCCGGCCCGCCCGAGCAGGGCGTGCACCTCGCGGAACGCCTCCCGGTACGCCGCGGCCGTCGCCTCGTCGACCCCGTCGGCGAAGGACACCGCCGAGTCGACGTCGGAAGACAGCACCGCCTCGCGGCGGCCGTTGCTGCCGATCGAGAGCCAGGTGAAGCCGTCGGGCGGGAGGTCGGGGTGCTCGGCGAGCACGAGCTCGACGGCCCGGCGTACGCAGGCGTCGACCAGCGTCGAGGAGACGGCGAGGACGCGGGCCGAGGAGAGCCCGCGCCGGACGAGGTCGCCGAGCAGCGCGGGCAGCCGCTGGCCCGTCGTCACGAGCGCCTCGGCGTCGGGCGCGCGGCGCAGCTGCTCCTGCAGCCCGGCGCCGGCGTTGCCGGGCGCCACGACGACGTCGCGCGGCGACACCACGCCGCGCAGGTCGCCGTCGCGGTCGGTGACGAGGACGTAGTCGGCCTCGCGGTCGAGCAGGGCGACGACGGCCTCGAGGACGGAGTCGTCGGGGGCCACGTGGACGGGGTCGCGGTCGACCACCTCGGAGACGGGGGAGTCCAGCGGGTAGGCGCCCGCGACGACCCGCTCACGGACCATCCGGTCGGTGAGCAGGCCCAGCCGGCCCCCGCGCAGCCGGACGACGCAGTAGCCGTGGCCGTGCTCGGTCATGGCCCGCACCGCCTCGGCGACCGGGCGCCGGCCCTCGACGACGAGGGGCTCGGTGCGCACCAGGTCGGACACGACCGAGTAGGTCGGCGTCTCGTGGCCGTGCAGCGCGGAGGAGACCTCGCTGGCCAGGAAGCGGCTGCCGCCCGGCGAGGTGAAGGCGGGCAGCACGGCGGCCTCGGGCAGGCGCGCGACGGTGGAGGGGCGCAGCGCCACGGCGCGCGGGCCGACGGCCTGCCCGGTCAGCATCGCGGAGAAGCCGAAGAGCCCGCCCGGCCCGACGCGCTCCTGGGCGGCGCCCGCGAGCTGGTCGGCGTCGTTCCACAGCCCGACCCGGCCCTCGACGACGACGAAGACCTCGACGGTCGGTGCCGCGAAGGCGTCGACCACGGTCTCGCCGGCGTAGAAGCGCTCGAGCGTGGCCGCCTCGGCCAGCGTCGTCAGGGCGTAGCGGTCGAGGGAGTCGAAGGGTGGGTGCGCCCGCAGGAACGCCTCGACCTCCGCCGGCTCCACGTCGCCCATGCTCTCAGCCGGCGACGGCGTACGGGCACCGGGACGCGGCGTGCCGGACGTGCGGTCAGCCGATCGTGGGTGGGTCGGGCAGGGAGTAGCCCGACGGGCCGACGGTCTTCTTCAGCGCCGCCTCCCACGAGCCGTCGGAGGCGTACTCCTTCAGCGCCGCGTTGACCTGCTCGACGCGCTGGCTGTCGCCCTTCTTGACCCCGATGCCGTAGCGCTCGGTCGAGAAGCCCTTGCCGAGCACCCGCAGCCTGCCCTTGTACTGCGGCTGGGCGGCGAAGCCGGCGAGGATCACGTCGTCGGTGGTCACCGCGTCGACGTCGCTCGAGGCGAGCGCCGCCACGCACTCGGAGTAGCGGGGCTTCTCCACCAGCGTGATGCGGCCCTTGTAGCGCGACAGCACGTTGTCGGCCGAGGTCGTGCCCGACACCGTGCACAACGTCCGTCCGCGCAGGGTGTCCGGGCCGGTGATGTCCTCCTCGTTGCGCCGCACGAGGAGGTCCTGCGAGGCGTCGAAGTAGGGCCCGGCGAAGTCGACGACCCGGGTGCGCTCGTCGGTGATCGAGAAGGTCGACACGATCAGGTCGGCGCCGCCCGACTGCAGCAGCTGCTGGCGCTGGTCGCCCTCCGCCTCCACCCAGGTGATGTTCGCCGCCGGGACGCCGAGGGCGGCGGCGACGTAGGTCGCGGTCTCCACGTCGAAGCCGCTGTAGGTGTCGCCGTCCTTCGTCCCGATGCCCGGCTCGTCGACCGGGATCCCGATCGTGAGCCGGCCGCCGCTCGAGGCGCCGGGCACGAGCGAGGGGGAGGCGTTCGGCTCCGCCGTGCCCCCGCAGCCCCCGAGGGCCGCGAGAAGGGCGGTGGACGCAGCCGCGACCGCGACCCGTCCCGGTCGTGAGGTGCGTGCTGCGTCCACCGTGGTGCTCCTTTGCTCCAGGGTCGCCGCCCGGCCGGGTCAGCCGGCGGTGGTGGTGTCGTCCTGCTTGTCGCGGTCGAGCGCGTCGGGGGTGACGTCCGAGCCGTAGCGCGGGCCCTTCAGGGTCCAGACCGACTCGATGCGGCCACCGGTGTTGGCCTCGACGCGCGGCTTGACCACGCGCCAGCCGATGGCCAGCGCGAGGGCGAGGAGCGGGATGCCGAAGACGACGACGAGGAAGTTCGTCTTGTGCAGGAACTCGTCGGAGGCCTGCCACCCCGACACCGCGAGCCCGATGAGCACGAGCGCGAGGAACACGAGCCCGACGTAGCTCGTGTACGGCGAGCCCGGCGCCTGGAAGGGGCTCGCGGGCACCACGCCCGCGTCGCTGAGCTTCCGGAGCCGGATCTGGCAGAGGAAGATCGTGCCCCACGTCCAGAGGATCATGATCGAGGTCGCCTCGACCGCGATCTCGAAGGCGTTGGGCGTGAGGGCGTTGAGCACCGAGCCCAGCACGAACACGATCGAGGTCATCAGGATCCCGGCGAACGGGACGCCGGACTTGCTCATCTTGAGGGTGAACTGCGGGGCCTGCTTGCTCATGCCCAGGCTGCGCAGCACCCGGCCGGTCGTGTAGAGCCCGGAGTTCAGGCTCGACATGGCCGCGACGATGAGGATCGCCTGGATCACGGCGCTCATCCAGCCGAAGCCGAGCCGCTCGAAGACGGTGACGAAGGGGCTGGTGCCGGCCTTGTAGTCGTCGGTGGGCAGCATGCAGACCAGCAGCAGGATCGAGCCGATGTAGAAGACCGCGATGCGGAAGATCACCGCGTGGACGGCCTTCGGCACCTCCTTCTCGGCGTCGGCCATCTCCCCGGCGGCGACGCCCACCATCTCGATGGCGGCGTACGCGAACACGACGCCCGACATCACGAGGATCGGGCCGTACCAGTTGAAGTCACCGCTGCTCGGCCAGAAGCCGCCCGGGTTGCTCCACAGGTTCTGGAAGCCGGCCTTGTGGCCGCCGATGGACAGCCCGCCGATGACCACGACGAGGCCGACGACGAGGAAGACGACGATCGCGCCGACCTTGAGGATGGCCGCCCAGAACTCGAACTCGCCGAAGGCGCGGGCCGAGAGCAGGTTGATCGACAGCACCACGGCCAGCGACACCAGCACCGTGATCCAGGTCGGCAGCGTCGGGAACCAGTACTGCATGTAGAGCCCGACGGCCGAGAGCTCCGCGATGCCGGTCAGCGCCCAGTTGAGCCAGTAGACCCAGCCGGTGACGAAGGCCCACTTCTCGCCGAAGAACTCGCGCATGTACGACACGAAGGCGCCCGACGTGGCGCGGTGGAGCACGAGCTCGCCGAGCGCGCGCATCAGGAAGTACGCGATCACCCCGACGACGGCGTAGCTGATGATCAGGGCCGGGCCGGTGCTGTGCAGCCGGGAGGCCGAGCCGAGGAAGAGGCCGGTGCCGATGGCGCCGCCGATGGCGATCATCTGCACGTGCCGGCTGCCCAACGTCTGCTGGTAGCCCGCCTGCTCGGCGTCGAGGCCGTTGCCGGCGGTGCCGCCGGAGGCCTCGGTGGGGTCCTGCGTCTGCGTCATGCGGTCGTCCTGGTGGCTCGTGACCTGCTCGGTCTGGTGGGGAAGCGGGACGTTCCTGAGGCGTGCGTACCATCCGCA
>Ga0325401_1005418_pt1 | contig 12217 bp, 5 predicted proteins | sample PopdelMetagenome_FD_205666 | JGI IMG/M metagenome (GOLD analysis project Ga0325401, IMG submission 205666) | Populus deltoides microbial communities from Bellville, Georgia, United States - Xylem-PdKOR-R2 | ecosystem: Host-associated > Plants > Phyllosphere > Stem > Wood/Secondary xylem | place...
AAGGAGTGCACGTTTATTTTGTTATTTTTTATTAGGACAAAATTTCTTTAAATTGAATCCAGATAATTTTTATGTTTTTCTTAGAATGAGATTTAAAGATAATTAAAAATAAAAATTTACAAACCTTAAAAAAAAAAAAGCAAACATTAAACTAAAAATTGTCTATCACATTTGACCTTGTTGATTATATTTTTAATACAAATTTTATATTTAGATCTCATTTTAAAAAAAAAAAATATTTTTGAAAAATAAATATGTTTTATTTCATTTTTTTACTTGAAATTATTTTTTAAATGTTTTTAGATTGTTATAATATTTTGATATTAAAAAAATATTATTTTAATATTAATATGCAAATAATTTTTAAAAAATTAAAAATATTATTTTAATATATTTATAAATAAAAAATATTTTAAAAAACAACTACAATTACACTTTATAAATACACTACGCTGGCTACAGTAAATCACTGAATTTTTAGGTATTTTTATAATATAATATAACAATTCATCATGAGAGCAGATTCTTCTGTTGGATTTTGTTTTTTTTGACAAAAGAAAGGTAGCAAAACCCTTCCACACGTAGAAGATAAAATACAATTGGTTTGAAAAGCCCATTCACCATCCCAGATGGCACGAAAGAGTATGACATGGGCTGGACATATGTGATAAGTTTGAGATGAAAAGGGCCCTAACTGCCGAGTGCTGAGGAATCATACACGGTCCATTATGCTAGGGCAACTCTTGCCACATAGAATTCTTAGAGACCGTTTCGAATTCTGCTACCTGTAAAGTGTTAAATCGTTGGTGCTGAGAGAATTTTGTTGCTTGTAGTATTTGTCCTGACGTGTACAGTGTATAGTGACAAAGTTGCCTCATGGACACAAAAGGTATTTAGATTTAATTATATAGTTATAATTATAGAGTTCAAGAAATGCCACCTAATATTATAATTATTAAAAAATCTAATAATATACAAGAGTCTGGGTAAAAAAACTAGTAATGTAAGAAAAGTATATCTTACTTATATCATTAATTGATTATTAATCTAAGATATGCTTTTATTTGTTAGTCTCATTTAAGGTTCAAGGTAGATCTTTTTTTGTGAGAACATCTCTATCTTATTAAGTTAAATTCTACTCGTTCTAGAATCCAGATTTTAACATCGCATTTATTTCTAATTTTTATATCTTTAATATCTAAGGGTATACTTTACAATATAATTCTATACCTTTAAATATTAAAGTCTACATCTAAATTATAACATTCCGAATAACAAATTAATTGTTGTGAAATTTTTTGGTATTTTAGTCGAACTCTAATGGATAATCATAAATTGATTATGATATTCAATTTTTCTATTTTTAAAATATGATAAAAATATGATTCTGTCTTTTTAAAAAGATATAATACATGAAAACCTTTAGGATTTGGCTGTGTGCGTAAAAATAAAATATTTTTTGTATTTTTAAAATAAGGGAATTTGTTTTTGGATTTTTCAAATTTTAGAAAAAAAATCTAGTATTTTAATACCAGATTTGTATTTTATAGTGTAAGTCTTTAGTCATGTATTAAATGAAATTCTTAAAAAAAACATATTTTGTATTCTATGAAATAAGAAAATTGTTTTTGGATTTTTGAATTTTTTTCAAGATCTTTGAGAAAAATCATATAATTTTATATCAGGTTCATATCTTACAATGTAAGTCTATAACCTAATATTAAACAAAATTACTGAAAAAATACACAAGGATCCCACAAATAATTTCAAAATAATCATTTTAATTGTTTTAGAATTTTTTAGCTTTTTATCAGGCTTATTTGACTTAGATATTAAAATAAAAACAAATTAAAAACTAAAAAAAATATATTAGGGTATGTTTTGAAAACATTTTCTTACCTTAAAGGCTGAGCTAGTTGTGCCTGAGGACCAAGCTCAGCTCAGCTGATTGGACCAACCGAAAATCCAACAATTTTTTTTTTCTGGTTTTAAAGATGGGCTGGGTTAGTTGGGTTGAGGGTCCAGCCCACCTCTCTTTGTTATCGAAGGGAGGCAGCAGGACGTGAATTAAATTCACGTCCTGCATGCCTCATCAAAAGAAAAGAAAAACAAATCGGAGGTTACCGACGAAGGAAGATTAGGGAGCGTCGCTGACTGGAGCTGTCGTCTGTGGCTGCTCACGGTGCTGGTTTGAAGAGGTAGCTGGCGTTGGCTGAAAAACTACCGTGGGAGGAGAAGCGCTGCTGCAAGGAGGAAATGGGCTGTGCACTGGTCTGCCTTGGCTGGTGTCTGGTCTGCCTTGGCTGGTGTCGCTGCTGGCCTGGTCACAGTGTGGGGGAGCTGAGGCTGAGAAGAGAAGATTCCACCTATGTTTTCAAGAGAAGCTGAGAGACGCTGCTGGTGTGTGGAGGCGACGATGGCTGGATGTTGCCGTTGCTGGAGCCTTCTGGAAGGAGAAGCTGGTTTTTGTCGCGAGGTTGAAGGAGACGAAGTGTGGCTGCTGTTGGGGTTTCTAATGAGAGGAGGCTGGGTCACGAGGTGGAGGAGAGCTGGTGTTGCTATGGAAGGGGGAGATGGCTGGTCATGGGTGAGGAGGAGGTTGAAGAGGAAACAAGGCTGGTTGGGCAACTGAAAAAATGGTGCAGAGGCTGATTTTTTTACTCATTTTCCACCCGATTTCTACTCCTTACACGGAATTCACCTCTATTTTAAGGGGATGAAAGGAGGACATATGATCTGTATTTTTAATAAATATTAGCCTTGATTCAAATGAGAACGATCTCAAACATTGGTTAAAAATTATCATTAATTAAAAGCTGTAAAATTAGGCTGCAAAGATTATAGGGTCAGTCTCTTTAAATTATTTTTGTGACAATTTTGTATATGGAAAACCAGCAAAAAAATAAGCTGGGGGTAGTAAAGGTTAAAGCTTTAATTTATCAGAGGATATCTTTTGCATTCTATTTGAGGCAGGAGTGACTTATTAAATAGTTCTCTGGAAGGAGGTTTTATAGATAACTTTTCAAGTTCAAAGAAGAAGACAATGAATTTTGAAACCATAGAATTTTTTTATTTGGTCTCTGATCCCTTGACATTTTATAATAAAGCTTTCATTCAGCTCTTTATTTTTTAAAATTTATCTTTGTTTTTGGATATTTGCAATTTAATTCTTAATTAACTTTTAAATTTTTATTTTTTTTATTTAATTCCTAATTGATCTTCAAACTTTGATTTTCTTGTTGTTTTGTCACTTATTACATCCAATTAACTTATAAAAATTAAATTTGATCTTTTAAAATTTTAATTTTTTTAATTAAGCTCAAATTAGATTTTCAAACTTAATTATTCACCAATTAAGTCCTTAATAAAATTAATTCGACCCATTAAAAATTTAATTAAATCTTTACACTTAATTAAATCTTTTAATTTGACCCAAATTAATTCTTAAATTTAATTAATCCTTTAATTGAGCTCATGATTAAATCAAATTGGCCCATTAAATGTCTAATTAAATCTTTAGACTTAATTTTTGTGCAAATTCATCTAATAATCATTTAATTTGCCATTGAATCTGTATTGCTTTTTAATTTCGGGTATAATAGAATACAATTAGACTTTCAATTTTATCCAAAATTCTAGTTTTGTTCCTCCATGTATTTGAAACATATCCCAGTCTATTCTTGTTAAATTGCCAGTTGCTTTTCATTTTTTTTGAATTTTTCTGATTTTTTTAAAATATAATTTTAAAAGAAAATCTAAAATTAGATTATAACAATATTAATTGACCATTTCTTTAACGTTGAATTTGTCGTGGATTCGACTAGTTTTCAAGTGCAGTTTTTTAAGGAAGAGAGATGGAAACTTCTGCAACTAATACGCGTTGAGCATTATGATAGCTTATGTTTTTTTAATTTTTATTTTATCTTAAAAAAATCAAATTAATTTTATGTGATTTTTTAATAATTTTAATATGTTAATATTAAAAATAATTATTTTTTTAAAAAAACATCATTTTAATATATTTTCAATTAAAAAATACTTTTAATAAAACAAAACAAATAATATTTTTCATGTTTTCATCTCTATTTCGTTTTCTTAATTTTAAAAACAAAATAAATGACATTTTATCAACACAAAACTAATCATGAGAAGAAATTTGATTTGTCATTAATTTCATAACAACTTTTAAAATTAAATAAACCATAAACCTAGCTAATTTCTAATTAAAAAAAATAAAAAAAAAGTTTTGGCAGCTCGAAGACTTACCAGAATTAATGTGCAGAACGAACACATACATGAACAAGCGGATTTATGTGTTTCGTCATGATCTGCGATCGATAGCACCGAGCACATAAACCGCAGCCACAATCTTATCAGTGTTTCCTCTTTTGCACGATCATGCCAAAATCTTCTTCTTTTTTGTTTAGTCATTCGGAAACACTGAATTGCCCCATCTTTAGAAAAATGGACACCGACATTTTTCTTTTCTCACCACAAATCATAGACCAAATAACAACAGGATGATGATTCAGACAAGACGATTTATTTTATTCATGGACTGTGAAGAGCAATAATATCCCCAAAGCCAGCTTAATTAATTATAGAACAGATTAAAAACACATGTTTCGGCCTTCTGATGAGTTCTTTGACTGAGTTTTCTTTTCTTTTGATTCTTGTAATTATGTAGGAAAATATGTTTCTTAATATATCTCACGCACTACCTACCAAGAAAATACTTTTTAATTATGTTAGAAAATTAAGTATTTTTTACTGTATTGAAAAACATATTTGAAAATGTATGTGCTGTCTAGTACTAAAAGCCATATAAAATGTAAATGATAGGAGATTTTTTAATTTTCAAATAATTAACATTTCAACAGATTTTTTTGTAGAAACTGTTTTTCTTATAATGATTTAAAAAAAAAAATCATGATAGGAATGACATCGTTAAGCAGTTATTTTTCATTTGTACGAGGATAAAATGTGACTTGATTGCACAAGAAAAGGAAACTGAGCCAATTTGATGTTAATGGTTAGTTATTTTCTATGATACAAATTGTTTGGAAAATTGTGTTGGTGTGATGGTTAGGTCTTTGTTTTTTCAAATGTTCATGGGCTTCATTCCCTGAGAAGACGAATCCAATTCAGACAATAGCTTAGATTGGTGCAAAACTAGTTATATATTATCTGTTTTCATCTTGAAAAATAAATAGAAATTTTTTTATTTAATTTATTAAAAATAATAAAAATATTTTTATTTGGATTTCTCACTTATTTGCCTTGTGTGTGTATCCTATTAAAATATAATATAATTTTTACTTTTTTTAATTTAAAATAATTAACTCAACTCATGATCGCAATGTTTAATAATGTTAGTTCAACGAGACTTACATGATTATTAATTTTAGGGCACATAGAATTAGTTAAGGTGTATAAAAACTGACCTGAACATCCATATTAATAATAATAAAAAATAACACTAGCATAATATTGCGTATAAAACTGCTCTTTTTATATTATTTTTCTATTTTGATAGTTATGATATTTTTATTTATAAAATCTCTTTTAAAAACCTAAAACATTAATCATATCTGAATCAATATATTAACCAAAACATTTCTTTTTTACTTTATTTTAAAAATATTTAATTTCGGTTCTAAGGTCATAATCATTGTCGATTTTTTCTCAGATGTGACCAAATACTTGAAGACGTAAGAATAGTAATAGTTTAATAATTTGATTAATTAACACATTAAGATAACATTAATTTATCACGTGAGACGTGAGTATCTTGAAAACCTGTGAATCACAAAAGTGACACTATACACGTGGCAGCAATCTGCTGCTATTATTCCAGCCCGTGGAAGGGACATACGTGATGGGTCTTAATGGAGTTTCATTGCGCCACGTGTTGCCTATCTACAGGACTTGTGATTGATACCCTGCGACGCGTGTTGTTTGTGGGACCGCTACCTAACAATGGTGGGGTTAACTCCGAAATCCTTTGGCCGACATTAAATTACTAAAATAGAAAAGTTAATTAAAGAGAACTTTTGCACATGACGCCCTCTTTGTTTTACTTATTTTCACTTTTAGCCAAAAATAAAATTTGTCCAAGTTTTAACCCTACAGAGTATCCTATTTATGAACTTAACTTACCATTTTATGCAATAATTTTTGCATCTCTATTAATTGAAAAGATGTTAATGCTTTAGTCAAAAATATTATTATGTAATGAGTATAAAGTATTATTATCGAATGAATATGTATTGTAAAAATATTTGTACTTAAATTTTATCATGAACAATTATGATTGCATGCATTTGCTAATTACAATCACTTATTGATGAGATTAGAAAAAAAAACCTCAGTTATATTTGAGTTTTTCTTGACCGACAAGTGAGCTTGAAAATATAATTTAGATCTTGAACTTGATCCGTGCTCTTATGCAAGACAAGTCTACTGTGTGTATAGTGAACCCTCCGATACTTAAATCAGTGCTTAGTAAAAGCACGGAGATAAATATAATGTATAAATATTTTAGAGCTTATTTAGATAATGTATGTATTATATGTTGTTTGTAAAAATATCACTAGATGCTATAAAGAACAAAAACAAAAGTGAATAATGAGAACACACATTTTCTTGTTTATCACAAGTATGCTAGAAAGAGCAAAAGTGATGTTTATCCACCGTCTCATTATTTATGGAATTTTTTTTTATAGAAAAAAAGAAACACAATCTTTTTGTTTAAGTTCCCATTGATAGCGGCACTGATGAATTCAAAAAAAAAAACTCGGTCAGATTTGGGCTTTCCTTGATTGACGAGTGGACTTGGAAATATAATTTGAGACTTGGACTTGATCTGCGCTCTCCTGTAAGACAAATCCCCTATGTGTACAAGGAATCCTTCAATGCTTAAGTCAATAAAAGTACAAAGAGGAATGTAATATTTAAATGTCTCAAAGCTTATTTAAATAGTGTGCATGTATAATATATTGTTTGTAAAAATATCACAAGATGTTAAAAAGAGCAAAAGCAAGAGATTAAAGAGAACAAATGTTTTCATGTCTATCACAAAGATATTACAAAAAAAAAAAAGGTAAGGGTCTTCTTCCCTTCATTCTTTATTTCTCCTATCCCTTCATGCTTAAGTCATTCATATAGCTTATAAGTAAGCCATGTGATGAAAGTAGAATAATGCTCTATATAGCACTTGCACTAACATTAGTGCATTGTGTATAGGAGATGGATAAGTGGAGAAGGTGGATTAGTGGAGTGTGTAGGAGATGGATAGATAGAGAAAGTTGATTAGTTATTATTATTGTCTTTGATGTGTCTTCACTTATATAAATCATATGCAATGTATCTTTATAAATTCTATACAATTATGATTTACATGCATGATTAAGATCAATAACTCATTCAACTACATATATTTTTATCAAAATCTTTTATTACGTTGCATTTAAACAATAAGTTTATTGAAAATTTGCTGAATTAATTATCACTTCCATATTAAAATGAGATTCTAATTAGGAGAAATTATTTATATAAACTTTTATGGAAACAAATAAATCCAATTATAAAAACCCTATTGTATTATTATAAATTATTTACAACTCGTTATACCAACTAATTAAATAATTTTAATACATATGAATTTGATATAAATGATAATAATGAGTATATTTAAATTCTATTTTTTTTACTTATACAATATAACATTAGGCATCGTTACAATACATTTTAAAATCACATTCTTCAATATTTATTTCATATAATATAAATATTGATTTAATTTATCTAATATAAGTTGTATCAAACCTTTATAATTTTATATAAAAAGACAACCAAAGTATTAAGATTTATTATCTATTATCCACGTATCACTTGTTACAAAATAGGGGTGTTCATGAATATAACTGGGTCGGGTTTGAGCTTATAATTGTATCTAGCCTAACTTCTGATATTTTATAAATTATAAATCCAAACTATTCAATTCTTTTTAAACCTGAACGAGTTGGATTTACTGGGCTAGGTTAATTTTTTTATGGATATCATAAATATCCCCAAGTTAGGCATATATTGATAATTCTTATGGGTTGGGCTTAATTAGAACTAAGATTTGAACTCAATAAATTAGCTCTAAAACTATTATAAGCTGCAATAAATAGTTAGGTTTAATACATCAATTGATTAAAATTAAGAATTAATTGCAAAAAAAAAAAAAACATATAACAACTAATTAAATTTTGAATAACCAAAAACTTACTCACAACAAAACATAATAAGTTCTGAGCAAGAACTTGAATTGAATAGTGATTGCAAATCCATAATTTTTATGAGAACATCAACCAATGTCTATTTAAAAGTCCCAAAAAGTAAAAATAAAATAACAACTATAGCACACAATAGTACAACACCTTTAACAACCCATCCAAACAACCACTAAGTTGTCATATATGTATAAACTTAAGTTTGTAATAATTACTTAATAGTGAAAACTCAAAGGCTAATTATTTAACAATTACTCACCATCTTAGATTATCAATAATAACTCATTACTCTTCAATATTCATGGCTAAACCATCAAACTCTGAAAGATGAGAAAATAATAGAATATCTTAGTTAATTATAATTTAACAAGTTAATCTAAAATATTTATGACATAAATAAAATCTACATAATCTAACAACAATATAAAAATATATGATTCTGCTTTCTCAAACTTATCAAGATCATTTATCATTTATGAAAGATCTATTGATGCTAGAGAAGAGCGAATCCAATTTTAGCAGTAAACGAGAGCTTTAACAGTTGATAGATTCAATGAACTTCTAATAGGACATAATACATAAGCCCCATGTTAAAACCTAATTCAGAGGCAATTGTAGATGTAGAAATAGTTGGGACATCTCTTGCAACTATAAAGAATATTGGATATTTAGAGTTGTTAGCTTCCCACCAAGCTAATATAGCGAAAAAAATATTACTTGAATCTTCACATCCATTTGCCAAATATTTCTTCAACTTAAATTTACTCTACTCATTATCTTCTCCAATAAATGCTTATTGGTTTAGAAGGCTAATGCTTGACATACATCTTCTTCCATCTCATTAGCACTTAAATCTTGAGAAGGATTGTTTATAATATAAATTTTATAACAAACTTAATATCTTGGCTATAACAGTTGTAAAAAACCATCACAAGTGTATCTTTCATCTTTTTCACCAGCTCTTTCACCATGGTAGTAGACTCATACACTTGATTTAAACAAAACTTTACACTTTTTAACTGATAACGAAGATTTAAAACAACTAATACCAACAAAAGAAAATTTATATCTTAGAACTTTCCCTAATATTTACCAAACTTGCATATCATATTAATTGTCATTCTACATGTTAAGAAATCTCCACTTTTAAAAAATTTAGAAATTTATATTTTCATAGAGACTAGTTCATGAAAGAAAGAGTTTCATATGATATACAAAGATCTTGAAAACTCTAAAGTCACTGCATAGAATAATTTCATAAGAATTCTTGTATTTTGCCAAGCTAGATACTGAGAGGCTCTATGTGTTTCTTCTTACCCTTTGAATTTACCTTTGAAAAGAACATCAAATACCTAGGATCATCCTCATCTAATCTATCAAACACTTTCTTCAATATTGTAGTTAAATCTAACATGAAATAAGTGGAATTCTAATAAGTCGGGACATCTAAACAAATACTCTAATTTTACTTTCAACCTTTAATTTATCCATACATTTTTTAAAATACATAACCCTATCAGGAGAAGATCTTACAAATTTAACAATATTTCTAATTTTAATAATTGACTCATCCACTTCATTTAACCCTTCACTCACAATAAAGTTAAAAATGTTAGCACAACACCTAACATAAATAAACTCATTATCTAAAACCTTGAACTCTAATCCTTGGTCATTCATTTCAAATAAGTAATGGCACTGTCATTAGAACTTGCATTATCTAATATGATTGTCAAAACTCTATCAATACCTCAATCAGTCAAACAACTTTCCAATGCTTTTTGAATGGTCTCATTTTTGTGATTAAGAACTTGAAAAAAATTTAAAATCCTTTTATACAAGTTTCAATCACTATTCATTTAATGAGTTATAACACACATGTGATTGATATTTTGGAAAAAAAATCCAAGTGTCACTTGAAACACACACACACACACACACACACTTGTTTTTAATGGCTTTCTTGAACCTTTTCTTTTCTTTTTAGTATAGAGTCTTAGGTAATTCATTGTGATAATGATTTACGAGGAGATAAAAATCTAGATTGTATGACATGACAAAACAGTTTAAATCCTAAACCTTCTACAATCCTAAAAAAAAACTCACCATAAATAATCATTATACCAAGTGCTTTCTACGAACTTCAAATTAACAACCTTAAGAATACCCTCATTTACATTTTTAACCCTCTAAAAAATCTAATCCAATATCTTTTGTTCTATGTCATCAAACTCAAACTTACCCGGAAACTATTTACATAAATTATTTAAATGTGTCCATAAATTACCAGTGTCATAAGTTTTTGAAGTACATGTATAATCTTGTTGATAATACTTACATGCAACTCTTCTCAATGATGGATCAAAACCCTCTATTATATTTAATAATGCTAAACTTTACATATAGTTTTAAAAGTCACATTCCTTTTCTTGTTACCTTTGTTGCAAATAGAATTTGTAGAAGTAACTTAAACAAGTTTGGTCTTTGCTAGAGCAACCACATCATTCACTAAAGAAGGAACGTCATCATTTATCAGAGGAGCACTTGATGGATCAACATTTATTTCTTGAATAGAACGTTTTGTATACTTCATCTAAAACAATAAAAGTTAATCAATTTTAGTTTAATTCCTATATAAAAAGATGCAAGAATTACCATTCGACAATCAAGTGTAAGCTTCTAAAATTTATAGTAAATGCAAAAAAAGCAGTAAAAAATATAAAGAGAATTAAGAACAAAGATTACTTGGCATGATGTGCACAACCTAAAGACTTGCCAACATTATTTTTGAACTTTGACTTGACATTAGGCTTTCCATGAAGAGAAAAAAGGTTAGGATCTGATACACATACTTTATTTTTATATGCAACTTTAACCTAACACAAAATAATAATAATAAAATAATAATTTGATAATAAGAAGCGATGAATGAAGAAAATAAAACAAAAGCCCAAAGAGCATAGCTTAAAAATCAATAATCAAACATCAAAGAAAGTTTAAAAAAATATATAGTAGCATATAATTAAAAAGAGAACAATGAAGGATTCGATATTATGTTAAAATAAAAAATTAAAAAGGAGAGAAAGAGATTTGACATGAGAGAGTTTATAGTTAGGATTTTAATTTTTTTAGAACGCTCGATTGTTAGGGGAATGGTGAAGGTTTGTCAAAATCAAGTTGGAGCTTTTGGGTATATGAATAAAAGGAAGGCATTGGTGATTTTATTTTGTTAAAATAGTGGCGGAAAGAGGTTACTGCTTTGGTTTAGGGTACACGAGTTGAGAGTGAAATGAGAGAATGAGTGGCTGAGCAGTGAGAGATAAAAAAAAATGAAGAGAGAGAGAGAGAGAGAGAGAAAAGAAAATAAGAGTATTTATACCAATTTGACAATATATGTGGTTTACAAGTTGAGCCAGGTTGACTGAATTTCAACCCACTACTCGAGTTATGATATCTAATTTTTAAATTTTTATCCTTTTTCATATGTATTATTCATTTTATTTGACTTTGACAAGTTAAGTCAAATATTATAAATGAATTAGTTTTTTAAAATAGTAGCTACCAAGTATCTACAATCTTAAATTCTATCACATTTTGATAAATGACCCAATAATTCATTCTCCAATAAATATTATAAATAAATTAGTTTTTTAAAACAAAAGCTACCACTTGCCTACTATCTTAAGTTCTACCACATTTTGATAAATGACCTAATAATTCATCCTCTGGTAAACAGATGCAATGCATGGTGTTGCTTGTCACTCTTATCATATAGTTAGGCCCTTAATAATACAATGTAAACATAAACTATGGGGGAAAGCTAATTAAGAAAACTAGAAGGGTACGAGTATTTGCACTTTGAAAAGTCATTAAAAAAATAAAAAAGAAGCACCACCTCCTTTCCCCCCTCACTCCCTCACGTACTTTTATGCTAAGAA
>Ga0325401_1005419_pt1 | contig 12216 bp, 8 predicted proteins | sample PopdelMetagenome_FD_205666 | JGI IMG/M metagenome (GOLD analysis project Ga0325401, IMG submission 205666) | Populus deltoides microbial communities from Bellville, Georgia, United States - Xylem-PdKOR-R2 | ecosystem: Host-associated > Plants > Phyllosphere > Stem > Wood/Secondary xylem | place...
CTGTTACTGTTCTTAACATTTTGTAGATTCCTTCTCTTTCTCCTTCTCTTTCTCTTTCTTTCTCTGTTTATAGTTTCGTCTGTCTTCGTATCTGTGCTTGGTTAAAACTGTTTCTGACTTTTAATTGTTTCCCATGTTATCCACTCCACTTGCAGGTTTTGCTAGTGGCTTTAAAGACATCCTCAACGCAAGAGGTAAATGCGGGTGTGTTTGGCTACCTTAAATTTTGATTTTTTTTTTTATTTAAAATAATTTTTTTATATTTTCAAATTATTTTAATATACTAATATGAAAAATAATTTTTAAAAATAAAAAATTTTAATTTTAATTTATTTTTAAATAAAAAATACTTTGAATGGCCACTACTATCACAATTACAAACACAATTGAAAAAGCGAAATTAAAATAAAACAAAAATATTTTTTTTATTTCTAACTTTAAAATAATAGCTAAATAAAAAGCCAAAATATTATTTTTTAAAAAATAAAAGTCATTCCTATATATATATATATATATATCAAAAGCATAAAAATAGATTATTTGATTTTTTTTTCATCTCCACAACTTTTCTCAATATTTTTCTAAAAAAAGCCAAAAATATTAATATTAAATATATTAAAGTATAAATAGGTTGTTAGGATGACTTTTTCCATTAAAATTATATTTACACTATTTAAAAAATTATATTAATATTTTGATTTTTTTATATGGCTTATACTATTAAAGATGCTCTATAGCTTTTGTCTAAGGCCCATATTCTAAGTTTACTACTTGAAGCAAAATGGATACTTGTATGTTTACGAGTAATGGACCCAATTCTGCAAAAAAAAAAAATTAACTACGCTAATGAAACTTCAGGTAGATAATAAAGAATAACTTGCCTTGATCACTAAATCTTCACCCATTCTTATGTTAAAGCTTTTCAAAACTTTCTACTATAAATATATAGAATGATGCACAGGGGAAAAAAACCCAGCAAACACAAAAAATATATTATTTTATCAAATAGAGTCATTATATAAAATTTTAATTCAAAATTTTATTGCCAAATATTTCTCTTCTAGTAATTTTTCTATTTAATAGGTTTAAACTCCTTAAATAAACCTAAAAATTAATATCAACAATCTAAGAAACATGAAATTAAAGGAAAAAATCAATAGAAGTCCTTAGCAAACTAGAAAATGCATCTGGCACTATATAGTTAACTCATTCATATAAAGCAAACCAAGAATCATTTTTCAAAACACTCGTGATCTTTATAAAGCCGTTACTAACCTTCAATGACTTGTTGCACAATGTACCATTTCCTAGATCATTATGATTCTTCATACCCTCCTTCTTTCTTTCTTTTTTCCTTCTATAAACTAGGATAAAAACAATAATTTTTATCTTTACTCTTAACAATTTCCCTCACTCTTTTGGGTGTCAACACTTTCCTCCCTTTATACCAAGGGTATATATATATGTTATGTTATTTTTCATATATGACATTCTTATCATATTGTCATGGCTTTCCTAATAGTAGATGATGACACACATCTATAAACATCCATCACATCACAACAAACACTGTTAAAATATCTCTTTTCTATAGAAAACAAAACAACACATCATTTGTTCATGATTACCATGTTGTCTCAATTAAGCCAATTCAACTTATAGAGCTTAGGGTGCTTTTTATCTTGATCTTCAACTTGTGTACTTTCTTGACTGACACCACTTTCTCCTAGCAACCATTATCAATAATCAAATTACATATCTTATCTTTGATGATACAAGTCAAATGAAAGAAATTATCGCATAGCCAATCATCATCATAATCACCATTAGAAATAAGCAAGCTCTTTTATATTACTAACATAATATGGCCATCACCTTGTAAAACCTCTTTATTGCAATATGAATCATCATAAGTAGGATCATTTGCCTCCTCATCAAGTTCTTTTACCAACAAATTTTTACTTGAATGACTCTCTAGTTTATGGTACATAGAAATTCAATACCACTACTCATTATATCTGAAACACCAAAATTTAAAGTCGAATCTAAAATTACAACCCTAGTCTATGATTTATTTAGCTATTGATTCAGGTTCAATGAGTGATTTTTATTCGTTGATGCATACCACTATTATTCTAGTTAAATCAAAAGTCACCTATGTTGGTTACCTCAACAACCTATCTTTTCTTAGTAGTGTATTGTTTCTCTATAGTCAGTGCCTTTTGATAATTTTCTAAAACTATATACAAAGATTGCAAACATAACACATCACAAATCTACTCTTTTATTTTTAATAGATCATTCCTAATCACTAGTTGATAAAAATCATCAATGTATTGATTAATAGTTTTTCCACATTGTCTCAATATATAAAGTTGTTGGTACAAAGTCTAAACATACCTAAAAAAAGAACGTACTCATTTATCTTCTTTTTTATCCTTTTCTAATTACTAATATTCTATTTGCTCGTCTTTCCTGAGATCTCTTTAATTACTCTCACTAAGCAATTCACCCATTAATTTGATGACAATTAGCTTCGCCATTATCTGCATTAGGGATATTTTGTACTTGAAAACACTATCCAATTTGTTTAACAAATCAATAAACTTCTCTACTGATTAGTACTTAAAAGTGTATTTTTATCAAGGTTTTATATCATCATTTTCCACTTGAAGTATCAATAACTCCTTAACTAGAGCATGTTTTATCATAACAGATCTGATAATATAAGATAGCTTTAATTTATGGTAAATGTTTATTTTAAATGCAGGCATATCTCACAATTCAAAGGATTGATTGATGTGATTAACTATTGAAAGTGAAAGGACAAAGAAACGGCTAAGCTTAAAAAGGAGATGCCGATTCAATTCAAATTGGAACACTGTTCACTTATTGGGTCATATATGGAGCTGTAGATCTTGGATTTCAGCTTCATTTATATGGATGGAAAGCTAATAAATAGGCCTACAATGTTCATGAATAGTGTAAGACCCAAATCTGCCGTTTTCAAATTCAAAGTTTGGCCACAAAAGAGAAGTCAGAATCTGTCCTGTAATCTAGCCCAAACACTGCTTAGAATTTTACCCATATCTGGAGTTCTAGAAGGCCAAATGACATGAAATTTGGTGGGTGGAAGGAAAAGACAATTTCCAACAACTTTCATGAAGAAGATTTTCTCAGATTCGGATGGTAACAATGACATTTCATCCAGACAAGAGCTTGAGGTCTATCCACCACGTCCACCAACAGCACTACTCAGTATTTTAGCCATATCTTGAGCTCTAGTGATCCAAATGCTCTGAAATTTTATGGGTGACAAGATAAGATGATTTCCAACAACTTTCATGAGGAACACTTTGCCAAATTCTGAATGGAGCAATGTCATTTCATCCAGCCAAAGTGCTTGAGTGCTGCTGTCCACCAAGTCCACTAAATCAATAGTTGGCCACTACATCAATAATCAATTACCAAATGAATAGTTCTGAATTTTAGCCTATAAAAGGAGGCATTTGCCATTCATTTAGCAATCTTGGTTCTAAGATCAAGATCATGTTGTTGCTCTCTATTTATTGTTGTAATGCTTAAGTTTTATTTGCATTAATCTCTTGTTTATGCTTTTCATTTCCTTTACTATACTTAGTTAACTATGTTCTTATCTTGTTTATTTATGTTCTTCTTCTTTATTATATCTAGCTAAGTTAATTATGTCAAGGTGAAAAGGTTAACTAATGGTGTTAGAATAAGTATAATATGAACTCAACATGGACTTCAATGCTTAAATCCTAAACAATTTGCTATTAACATCTCTTATCTTTTTTATCTTATCAATCCTTAATACCTTGCTTGTTAAATGGTTAATCTAGATTTGTGTTGTATAACACTTGGTACATCAAATACTTGATCCTTCATAGTTTTCGGTCGACATCGTTATTATGAGAGGAACTTGATTTGTTGTCAACATAAGTTAGCATCATGAATGCTTGATAAAATTTGTAAGTATGGTATTATATAAATAAGATGATTAATATGATCATGTTGATAATTTATAAAGAGTTTATATTTTACTTATCTCTAATACTATTAGTGAACCATCTAACCTTGAAATTTGTTTTCATCATTGTTTAATCTTCTTTCATAATCTTATATCTCAAAGTCCTCTTGAAATCATCATCATCATCGTTGTTGTTGTTGTTATTGTTGTTGTTATTATTGTTATTATTATTATAATTTATATAGTTCACCTCCCTGTAGTTCGACCCCGGTCTTGCCGGGTTATTTATTACTGTGACACTCCTACACTTGGGATAAGACATCAACTCTTTGATCGTGTCATCTACCTACAAGGTTTCAACGAAGTCATGAAGTTTTATCTAAAATCTTAAATCTCTATAATACTCATCCAGATTAAAAAGGTTGTCTTCTTTACTCTCACCTTTAAAACATATTCTTATAGTTAGCGATTATTGAATTTTATAATCACCTTCTTTATGGGTTCTCATCTTTTCTAGTTGACGAGTCAATTCTGTAAATTTTCTATTCATATATTCTATCACCGATTATTGAATGTGTTTTTTTTTAATATAAATGAGAACCTCTTCATCCCTTAATACAGAGTAGATTTTGTTTTGCGAGCTCTTTCACCAATAGTTATTCAACAACATAAAACAACTAACCACCAAAAGTTGTTGTGATCTAATACCAACTAACACAAACAAATACAATATAAAAAAGATAATAAGCACAAGCATCATAAAATTTTATCGAATAGGATTACCACACAAAACTTTAATTTGAAATTTTATTATTAAATATATATTTTTAATTTTTTTTTCTCGGTAAGGTGTTTACAACTCTTTAAATGAATTAAAAAATTGACCTAAATAAACTAGGAAATAAAAGATGAAAAATAACAAAATTAGCTTCAACAACTTCTTGTAGGACTAATTTAGAGCCATATGGATCTCAACTTGTTACGACCTCCCTATAAAAATAAGCTTGTAGAATCTCCTGAAAAAATTTGAGTGCAATCTAATGATTAGATCGAAAGTTATGGACTTTTTCATCACTTTGCGTGACCCAAGCATTTTCTTAAACTTAAGCCTATCTCATTAGTGCATTAACACCCATACAAGTATATCCATGTAGCTTAGTTATGACAAATCTATAACTGAATTATATGTACCACTTAGATCATATTAACAACTAGGTTGTTTCCTAGAATAAATATTTAAATTTCATAAAATTAGTTAATAGGCTTGTAGTTTAATTAGAATATATGTTCTCTTTTATTTAATAGTTGGAGCCTTTTTTTACAATAAAGGAAAAAAATTAGTAACATCAAATCAAAAGGTGTATATCTGAGTAAGTATAAGATCTTATGAATAAAATATCTATCATTACTGATCTTTAAGACTCCTTCTCAAGCTAGATCTAGTGGATTAACTTATCTAAGCTTGCTAAGCAAACGATGAAACTGACCAGATGGCAGGATTTTGGTAAATTACATCAGCAAGTTGATCATGGGTGCGTACATAGGATGTCTGAATAAGTTTAGCTTGAACCTACTGATGAATGTAATGACAATCTACTTCGAGATGTTTTGTGTGTTCATGAAACACTTGATTATATGCATGGCATCTTGATTGTCACAAAATAAGATCATAGGTGTATGAGAGACAAAACCGAGATCTGTAAGTAGATGTTTGAGCTAAATTAATTCACACGAAGCAGATGTCATTGCGCGACAGCATTTAAACGCGCAACCACCTGTTATTTTTTGCTCTTCCAAGACACAAAATTACCTCCAACAAACATGCAATATCCAATGGTATAATGTCTATCTACTGCATTTCCTGCCCAATCAAAATCTGTGTACCTTGTAATATCTGTATGTCCATTGCATGTCATAACAATGCCTTGACCAATAGTCCCTTTTAAGTATCACAGAGTACACTTCATCATGTCAAGATGTTGAGCTGTAGGAGCATGCATATATTGGCTTAATAAGGTAACAACAAATGTAATGTCTGGTCTAGTGATTGTTAAGTAAATCAATTTTCCAACAATCCTTTGATAAGTAGTGAATGTTGGGAGAGGTTTGCTTGATGAATCCAACCATAGCTTGCTGTCCAGAAGAGTAATAGCTGGCTTGGTATGCAGCATTTCAACATCCTATAGCATGTCTAGGATATATTTTCGTTAGTTAAGAAACACACCCTTACTGGAAGTAGCCATTTCTATCCCCAAGAAATACTTTAGCTTCCCAAGATCTTTAATAAAGAATTGTCGCTGTAGATCAACCTTAATTTTGCAACAGAGGTTTCATTACTTCCCGTGATAGTTAAGTCATCTACATATGCAAGCACAATCAACTTTTCTGTAGAATTATGTTGAATAAATAGTGAAGAGTCAGCATTACTTCTTGTGAAACCAAGTGTCTGTAAAGTAACACTTAATTTGGCATGCCATACTCGTGGGCTCTGTTTCATCCATATATGGATTTGTGAAGTTTGCAGACCAAGTTAGGAGAGTGACTTTGTGGATGTCCTGGGGGTAGCTTCATGAATACTTCCTCTTCAAGTTCTTCATGCAGGAATGCATTGCGTACATCCATTTGATATAAATGACCAACCTTGATTAACTGCCATAGATAACAAGACACAGACAATAGTCATTTTCGCAACTAGAGCAAAGGTTTCTTTGTAGTCGATTCCAAATTTCTGCGAGAACCCTTGAGCTACAAACCGGGCTTTATGCTTTTCAATTATTCCATCTAAGTTGAATTTTTCTTGAAAATCCAGCGGCAACCAACTACATGTTTACCAGCAAGAAGAGGCATGATGCTCCATATCTTATTATCAGTGAATGCACTTGTTTTTCTGTCATAGCCTGCTACCATACAACTTGGGATTGAGCTTATTGAAATGACTTGGGTTCATGTTCTTCAGAGATGGAGGTGAGGAAGGCTCGGTGATCTAAGGATAATTTATCATATGACAAAACTTTACAGATTGGATGTTTGACAGTATATGTTACATACTCTTGTAATCTGGGAGGAGTCTGACGTGTTATGTGAGACATTCTTCTAGGAACTTTATCACCTTGAATAGCTGGGGCTTCTAAACTGGGCTGAAGAACATCAGGTGCTGGACATACACCTAGAAGATTCGCAGCAGTGGTAGAAGGAGATTGATCAACAACGGGCTGAACTTTAATATCTGAAATTTCAGGAACCAGTTGTGGTAGAGAACATACATTCTGATCATAATAACTAGAACTAGGTAGTGGAAATAAGTTAAAATCATCCTCTTCTTAACTTGTGGCAGGGTCATAAGGAGTATCTTCAGAAAATCTAACATCTCTTGAAATGTGCATTTTCTTTTGTGAGAGATCATAACATATGTATCCCTTTTATGTTTGAGAATACCTCAAGAAAATGCATTTAACAGTTATGGAATCAAGCTTATCTTGTTTCGATGAGGTTAAGTGCACAAAACATGAGCATCCAAATACCTTTAGATGTGCCAATTTAGGACTTATAACCTGCAAAACTTCAAGAGGAGATTTAAAATCCAACACGCGGCTGAGTAAGTGATTTATGAGATAGACAGCCGTAAGAACACTATATGACCAAAACCCCTTTGGAACATATATTTGTAACATTATAACATGAGTTTTTTTCAAGCAGATCATGATTATTCCGTTCAGAGACTCTATTTTGTTGTGGTGTACCCACACAACTAGTCTAATTTAATATGTCATTTGAATGTAAATAATGTGTCATGTCTTTGGACATGTATTCCGAGCCATTATTTGATCAGAATGTTTTAAGATGACTAGAGAATTGATTTTTAATTAACGTATGAAAATCTTGACAGTAGGAAAAAACTCTTAGCCTTTAACAAATACACTCATGTGACTCTAGAAAAATCGTCAATAAAGGTTACAAAATATTTATAACCATCAAGAGACATATCGAAAGGTCCCCATACATCTGAGTGGATAAGTTCAAATACATGAGATACATGTGTAGCAGAATTATTAAATGGAAGTTTAGATGATTTGGAAAAATGGCAGATCTCACATTCAAGAGGTTTCGAGATGGAAACTGAATTTATTTTACTAAGTACATAATTTGACAGATGTCCTAAACAATGATGCCATAGGAATGGCTCATATGATGTTTTGAAACTAGTCTGAAGGCTTTTGGGAGCGCGATTATGCTGAAAAAAATAGTAGAGACCATGCAGGAAAAAATCTTCACCAATCGTCTTCTTGGTTAATCGGTCCTGAAATATAATCTTGTGATGAGTGGAAATTACATCACAATTAAAAATAGAAGTTATCTTATTGATCAAGAGTAATTGAAAAGGAAAAGAAAGAACATATAAAACATCAGACATGATTTTAGAAACAATCTTACTTTTTCCCTTACCCTTCATAGGAGACCCCTTCTCATTTGCTACTGAAACAAAGGCAGGAGAAACAAATCTTTCAAGGTTAGAGAAATTTATCAACTTGTTTGACATACAATCAGTGGCTCCAGAATCAACAATTCAAAGATCATGTATATTATCAAGTTCTAATATTATCATAAAAGCAATCAGAATACTTTGGCTGGTGTTTATGTCTGTCTCTGCTAGAAAATTCGTGAGGTGACTAATCAATGCAGTTGAGTTCTGTTGATGTTGTTCCTGTCCAGCAGTTCTAGTGATTCCAGACTGCACCTTCTCATGGTTGTGTTTGTCCTATAGATAATTGGCAAAATCTTGCATCAAGGCAGCGGGGTTGGCAATGAAGTTATCAGTTGACAGAGTTGAATATGCCAAATGTGCTTTATAGTTCGTTCTCTTTTGGAGTCCTCTTTGTTCATTATAAAATCTGGGTTTGAGTTCTGGATGCAACTGCCAACATTCGTCAGTGAGGTGTCTCGTATTATGACAGTTGATGCATTTCAACTCTAAATGTTTTCCCTTGAATGATCTGTCATCACCCATTTGTTTTGATAAAAAAAAACATGCTCAAGCATACCAGAACTGGAGTTCTCACTACGAGGCATTGTCTTGACATGATAACCATGGGTAGCTGCTGTTCTAGACTGAGTTTCATGATTCATCACCTTCTTGTGAATTTCTTCACGCTGAACCGTTGTTGTAACTGACTGCAGAGATGGCAGTTCTGAGTTCATTAGGATATGGCTCCGCAAATCTTCAAAGTCAGAACTGAGGCCTGCCAAGAGCTGGAAAATTTTATCTTCCTCTGTTCTTCTGCGTAGGACAGCAGCATCACAGGTGTAAAGGTGATAAATCTCTAGTTCATTCCATAGACTTTTTAAATTTCACAATAGTTGAACAAATGGTTTTTGTCTAGATGAAGATTTGCAATTTCACGGTGAATCTAAAAAATCTGTGCTACATTGTTTTGGTTGCCATACATGTTGCAAATGGCATTCCAAAGATCATGTGTGGATTCAGAGTAGCTGAAAATTTCAGCCAAATTTTGTTCCATAGAATTAAGAATCCAAGACATCACCAACTAATCTTTGGATAACCATATTTCATATTCGGGAGAGTCCATATCTGAAGATGAAATTGAACCATTGATGAATCCCAATTTTGATCTTCCACCAAGAGCAATAGTGACGACTCTTCACCAAGAAAGATAATTGAATTCATTTAGTAATACTGAACTCAATCGTTGAGCAATATTGGTGTCATCAGTATTATTGTTGAAAAAAGGAGTTACCTTTGAGTTATAACTTTCTTCCATAGTGGCTGTAGAAAATTCTTCCATAAGAGCAGAGACTAATGCTCAATTAGTGATAGAAACCTAGCTCTGATACCATGTAGAAATTTAGAGAAGTATAATCTCTCAATTATAGATTTACTGATGGTAGAGTATAAGTATATATAGGCTAGAATCAGTTCTTAACATGGCAGCTACTAGATTTGATTTTATCCTTGGTTATGAAGAAAATAAATAATAATTATATGATCATCTAAAATAGGAAATAGACATAACATATAGGAAATATAATAACATACATATAGGAAATATAATAACTACAAGATCTTGTAGATTGCAGTATCTGCTCCATTAATCTTCAGTAACTGCAATATCTACAAGGATCTACAACATATACTGTAATCTTCAATATCACCTCTAAGAATAGCTTCCTGAATCCCTTTATAAGCTTCGCTCCTAAGATTATCCTAGTTTAAACGTATGTAATCAAGTTGTTCCTGCTCAACATTAACAAATGCATCAACTAAAAATTGTTGATACAAACAACTATCTTTGCTGAGAGTACAGTCAACTCTATTTCTTTCATGAATAAAATAATCATAGTATGCTCTCATTGTAACCCTTTGACACTTTACACCCAGTTGTTAATCTTGGTTTGCAAATGTAATGTTGGTGTGATACTCATCTTCACCGCATGGAAAAAGAAATGGATATTGAAGAGACATAAACTTTGGATGCAGTTTTAATACTCTTCATAAACTGCATGAAAAATTCTGAACAATAATATATATCTCTATCAGTATGAAAATCTCCAATGTCTTCAATGACCAAACCACCTATGTCATTAGAAGAAGGATCATTATATTCTCTTGAGTCACCATCTCTTTTCCCAACTAAACAAAGCTTGAAACCAGGACCATCAATTCTCAGATTGCATTAGTGCTGGACTCTAATACAAAGTTTGATGAAACCAGGACCATCAAAGCTTGAAATCATTATTTTCTATTAAGTTTTCTTTTAAATCTCTTCATAAGTGTTGGATTCTAATACTTTCCAAATTTGCATATTGGCGATTTAAGTTCCTAAACACAATATAAATCCATTTTTTATAGTTTGGTTATGAGTAAGCTCTGCTTCTAAATTACTTTAAAGTGTTTTGACACCTCCATAATAATCTCTATCGATATATTGATCCTTCAAAGAGTTAGCAAACCTTGAACGAGACTACTCGTAATCAATGAAGCCAAAAATTTTCTATACATAGGTGGAATGGACACTGATATGATAAACCTCTAGAGAGTCCAATGAGCTTATTATCAGAAAAGTACAAAGACGTCCATGCATGATGCTTTAATAAAAGTTTTATCGTTGTGGTTGATAGAGTCTAATCTGAATTAGGTAAATCTTTTACAAATAAATAGTATATCCATCAATATCGTAGAGATTAAAAAAGAAGTCATAAGAACGAGCTTCTTGACCGCCACTACTATTACTAGGTGATAAAAAGTCTTGTTAAACCCATAACTAATCTAAGGCATGTCATAAGTAGAGTCAAAATTAGTATAGATAATAAAAAATAAAATTACACATTCAAAACCACTATAGTCATCTAATAAAGTAACCTACTTACCAAACTCCATATTAGAAACTTTAAAGGGAATTTGAGAATATAATAGTAGTTACGGCTTAAAGTATTTTTCGCTTGGAAATTTATTAAAATAATTTTTTTAAAAGAATTATTTTTGACATTAGCACTTCACATTAAAATGATATGAAAATATAAAAAAAATATATTTTTTTAAAATAACTTTTTATGCTGAAATGCATGCTAATGATTTTTTTTTATTTTTTAAAAATCATTTTTGACATCAGCACATCAAAACGATCCAAAACGTACATACCATATTAAATTTTAGTAAAAAAAAATTAAATTTTTTGGGAACACGGTTTGCACCGCATTCCCTAAGTTAGAAACCACCAAAATCTGTAGCAAAACTAACACTCTCTCATCGAATGTCTTCTCCACCCTAAACACTTTAAAGAGTAAAATCATTATAATAAAAAGTTTATTTTTTAAAATAAAAATCACATCAATATTTAAAAACTAAATAATATTTTTAATTTCACACACACAAGCTATCAAACCATGGATAAACATTGTGAAGATTTGAGATTTTTACTTTTTCCAAACATTGCAATATTTTAAAGAGTAGAAAAGATAAAATTGGTTTTTTTTTTTATTGATCGGATACCAAGGAGGAGTTTACCAAAAAGTAAAACATAGAAGTAATGATAACGGTATGATTAATTACAAAAACATCTAAATTTCACTTTTCCTATATACATTTATAAATTATAATTTTAACAATGCATTTTATTTAAACTTGATTTTATAATTATCCCTTTTTTATAAATAAAAATAGAAAGGCAATCTCATAACCTTTCTAACAGTTGCATTTCATTTTTTTGGGA
>Ga0325401_1005420_pt1 | contig 12216 bp, 5 predicted proteins | sample PopdelMetagenome_FD_205666 | JGI IMG/M metagenome (GOLD analysis project Ga0325401, IMG submission 205666) | Populus deltoides microbial communities from Bellville, Georgia, United States - Xylem-PdKOR-R2 | ecosystem: Host-associated > Plants > Phyllosphere > Stem > Wood/Secondary xylem | place...
AAACCATTTAATTAAATTAATTAAAATTATTTTAAAAAAATTATTATATTGAATACCATTCAATTTTGATTTTTTCAAATGAGATTACGATATTTTTTTATGATATTAGGAAGCATTCCTTTTACAATATTTCATGATTATTTTTTATTTTTTTATGAAAGTTTAATTAAAAAAACTAATTATAATTAAAATAAAATAAAATATATTCAAGATATTTTTTCATTAGATATCGATTAACTTAACATTTATTTTTTAATGATATTCTTCCCTTTAATGATATTAGTAATCACTTCGTTAATTATTCTATGTGAACTTACTATGCATGTCTTTTTATATGTTTGTGATCATTAATATTCTTTAAAAATAAAGTTCAAGTAATTATATTTATTGTTAATATCTTTTTTTAATTTCTTTTATACTTCTTATAAAAAAATATTTTTTTGGTTCATAAAAGGAAAATACCTTTTATTCTCCATGATTTTACTGGCTATCTTTTCTATGATTTTCTTTTTTTCATAACTATATAATTAGTTAAAAAAAATTAGCTTTTGAAAATTTCTCCATTACAGCGCCCAAGTAATATATCATTGTTTTCTTTCCTAATACATTCACCTAAAAAGTATCAATATATTGTTTTTCTTTTGTATTAAAACTGCCATTTATGATCATTTTGATAAGTTATTTAAAAAATAATTATTGTAGTAAAAAAAAAGTGCATTGATAAGATAACAATGTTGATAGAAGAAAAAAAGAAATTTATCTTTATTTCAAATCATTTTTATTTTTATTGATTTTAATTGCCTTCGATTTTTATAAGTTTAAAAACCCATAAAATATTTTTTTATTGAAAAAAAATAATAAGAAGATTATACATATACTAGAAAATTATTATTTTTTCAATAAAATTGAAATTATTACTTTTCTAACAAGAAACAATTTTATTAGTGTATAATTAAAAAAAATTGAAAAGCTCCTCCCTTAACGCAATCAGTGTTAAAAAAAATTAACATTTATTAACATATATAATTTTTAATTTAATTTATTATTATTTTTTCAATTCACAACAAGAATTTTTCTTGATGATGAAAAACACGTTGTTGTTGCATTTATTATTATTTTTTTGAATAAAAATACTTTGAATCCAGCCCGGAGCTCGAGCACATTACTAGTTACAACCAATCCACGAGTCTTCTTTTACAACTGTAGGTAGAAATTAGAATAATCAAGTAGGGGTATTTTAGGAGATGCACTGTTTTGAGACGAAACTTCTTCCTCTCCTTCAAATTCAAAGATTGAGGGTGTAGAAAATAGCTAGTTTAAGTTAAAAGAACATAAAAAGTCAATAAGAACTTAAAAAGTCAATTTATAACCGCCACTGTCAACAAGACACATGCTTTCCAGAAGAAAAAGAAGCTTATTCTTCATCAATTTAGCTAGTTCTTGTTTATTTTTATGTTTAAAATCGTCTTTAAAAATATTAAAAAAAATTATTTTTTTGTATTTTAAATTAATATTTTATTTTAAATTAATATTTTTTGATATTTTTATATCATTTTAATACATTGCTGTCAAAAATATTTTTTAAAAAATAAATAAAATATTATTTTAAAATACAAAAAATCACCATTTAATCTATATAAATGGTGCAGACGGCCTGGTTTCTTCAATTTAAAGCTTTAATATATATATATATATATATATATATATATATATATATATATATATATATATTTTAAGTAATATTTTAAAACACTGTAGCTTTTCCGCACCTTTCATTTTACCCTTATATTAATACTTTCTCCTTCTATTAATATATTAATATATTATATTATAATTATAATTATTATTATATTATATTAAACACGCCTTTCACTTTCTCCTTATATTAATACTTTCCCCTTCTATTAATATATTATATTATTATTTTATAATAATTATTATTATTATATTATATTACATTATATTATAGAACTGTTTTCTTTATTTTTTTTGTTTTTAATTTTTTTCAATGATTTTTTTGTTTGATTTAGTTTATTAATGTTAAATTTTTTATTTAGTTATCAGACTTTCATGATACGAATCCCAGGTTTGATGAATTAACCTAATTCGACAAGCTAACCCAAATTTTTTTCTTTTTAATTAGTTTTTTTCGTTTAGTTTAGTTTATTAATATTAAATTTCTTTCTATTTAATTATCAGACTTTCATCCTTTCACTTTCCCCTTATTAATATTTTATTATTATTATTATTAATATATTATACAACTGTCTTCTTCTTTTTTCATTTTTATTTTTTTTTGTTTTTTTTCAATGATTTTTTTTATTTGATTTAGTTTGTTAATGTTAATTTTTTTATTTAGTTATTAGACTTCCATAATACGAATCCCGGGTTTGATAGGTTAACCTGGTTTGACAAATAACCCGGATTTTTTTCTTTTTAATTAGTTTTTTTCGTTTAGTTTAGTTTGTTGTTAAATTTCTTTCTATTTAATTACCAAACTTTCATGACACGTATCCTAGGCTTGACAGGTTAACTTGGTTTGATGGGTTAACCTAGTTAATTCTAGGTAAACCTGTCAATTTGTTTTTTCTATTTAGTTATCAAACTTTCATGACGCGAATCCCAGGTTTGACGGGTTAACCTGATTTAAAGGGTTAACCTAATTAATTCAGATTTTTTTTTCTTCGTTAGTTTTTTTTTTCTTATTGGTTTTTTTTCTTTGTTTTTTTCTTTTTAATTAATCTATTTAATTATCACACTTTTATGACATGATCTTATAACCAGACCCACATCCAATGCTCTTGTGTCCGGTGTTGCAGTCAAGCTCACTTAAACTTAAGTCATATAAGTTTAATATTATTAATAATATTATAAATATTATTCTTGAGTCAAGCGTTGCAGCTAGACCTAAGGCTTTTGGGTATATCTTTGCGGAAAGACTTAACACTCTAGATCTTAGCTTTTTTTTATATTTTTTATGCAAGCAAAAAAAATTAACCCATGGCGTATGGCTTTGTTTTTTTTTTTCCTTTTCCATTTTCTTTCTAAGCCTTTTACAGTGAACTGCACGGTGCAGTCCATAGTGAAAAAGCTTATTCCTTTAGTTTTTTTTTTCTATAGTTTCTTAATATTCAATGTTTTTTGTTTAATTATTAGGCTTTCATGACACGGATCCCAGGTTTGATGGTTTAACTCAGTTGATTCAGATTTTTTTTCTTTTTCTTCAATAATTTTTTTCTTCCTTCCTTTTTAATTAATCTTTTTTTTTAATTTAGTTCATTAAAATTAAATATTTTTTCTATTTAGTTATCACACTTTCATGACATGAATCCCAGGTTTGACGGGTTAACCTAATTTAGCGAGTTAACTCAACTGATTCAGATTTTTTTTTCTCATTAGTTTTTTTCTTCCGATTTCATCTTTTAATATTGTATGCAGTCCCCAGTGAAAAGGTTGATGTCTTTAGTTTTTTTTTCTTTTTTTTTCTTTCTATGTCTTTCACTGTGGACTGCACAGTACAATCCACGGTGAAAAAGCTGATGCCTTTCTTTTTTTATTTTTAATTAATTTTTTTATTTAGTTTGTTGATAGTAGTTAACCCAGTTAATTTAGACTCTTGGGTATAGCTTTGCAGAAAAACCTAACACTTTTAAATCTTAATTTTTTTATATATTTTTTATGAAAAAAATAACCCGCAGCATCGTGCAGGTCATGTAACTAGTATATATAAAAGCACGTACAAATGGTCAAGCAATCGGCTTTAAACTTGAACGTGCTTGGTTTTGCGTGACCAAAGCATCAATCCAACAGTAAACAATTTAAAAGAAGTTGGGTGATATCAAAATAAATTATTAATGTAAACAAAATATATTTATTTTGTGAAGTATAGTTTTAATTAAAAAACAATATCATTTCTTGTTAATGCAAGTTCTTTCTCAATCCTTGATGTGTTGTTCTGTAAATTAGGTTTCAAGAGATCAATCATTCTCAATGGGAAACAAATACACAAAATTGAGTAACACTCGATTAAGATGTAACAAGCATTAAGATATTCGGAAAGAAAATTCGGCAGATTAATTGCTAAATGGATTGGTAGAACTTAATTAAGGGTTTTTATTGAATACAAATTGGTAAAATAAAAAAAAAATGTATTTTGGTACATGCTGCATGAAACAATATAACCACAGCTTAAGGTACACCAAGTCTCCTTTCAATTTCATTTCCTTTGTTCTTTAGTTCGTTCGCAATTTCTGCCTATTTTTGCTTTGTATAATTTTGCTTTGATATTTTGTATTAGTATTGTTCGATCTTTTAAGTGCTATTTTTTCGATTGAAGAAACTTGCTTTAGATTAATGAGTGCTTTCATAGCATCATTATTGGTGGATGCCTCATATCTTATATGTTATATAAATCCTCCCCATTAAACCTGAAAAAATCTACCTTTATTAGCCTTAATTGAATCTTGTTGTTCCCAAGTGGTTTGGCTTTGTGTCTATGGTGTCTGCTAAACAAAGTTAGAGGGGTATCAAGAGGATATTCTACTAGATTATTCCCTTGAATTTTAATAAATTGTGTCATAATTTATTTCTAAGTTATTCCTCAAATTCATCTTTTTTCTTTCAAAAAAAACTAATAGCAAGAAGACTAATATTTTAGCAAAAACAAGCTAGAAGGATTTCAAATGTGCCAAAATATGCATATCATACTTAGTCTATATTTACAAAAGTAAGATAAGGTAGGATTATGCATGACACGAATGAGATGATCCTGAAAAGTACAATATTCAAATATAATCATTTACATAACTAATAATAACTAATACACTGAAAGTATCACTAAATCTTTTTTTTCTTTATTTCAACTCAAAGATAAAACATTACTTATCATACATTAATTCTTTTTTTATTTAACTTCCCACATTAACATCATCATACTATTATATCCATAATCTGAATAATTTTCTTAATGTCATGGGAATTTTAAATTGATATCATTAGTCATAACCTAATGAATAAGTAATCAAGAAAATGTCAACATCAGCTCACTGGCATCATTAACAACTATTTCCCTAGTTAGCTCATCATAAATTTTAAGGAATATGTCGAAGGCAAGGTATCCACCTTGACATCATTAGCTTTCTCAATTGTCCGAGAAAGCTAGTCAAAACCCCCCCACCACCTTTTTTATTTCTAATCCTTTGGATTTTTATGTCGATGCTAATGAACCTTGTTAGAATCATTAGTTTCCTTTGCCAGGACTGACTAATCAAGTTTGAGTAAATGTCGATATCAATGTAACCCATTAATATTATTAGCTTTTCGAATCTCAAAATAGTTAATCAAGTTTTATATGAATACTTTCACTTAACATTTGATAATGTCGATGTCAAAGAACCTTTTGACATCATTAGCCTCTATATTAGGAGTAGTTAACCAAGTTTTTTCCATCCATTTCCTTTCTTTGTTTTCATATTTTTTTAACGATTTTCCATACTAATACAAGAAATAAAAGGAAGTAAATCTAACAATTCTATTAGTGTAAAAATTATAAAATATAGGTGTTCAACACCCACCTGCAATATGTGATGTCCCAGCATTAGCTCCGCCTTGTCATCTAGCTGCCGAAGTGTCCTCTATCAAAAACAGAATTAATTCATTACCATAAATTCTCATAACCTCAAAAATCATCAAAAACAGAATCAATTCATTACCATAAATTCCCATAACCTTGAAAATCATAACTTGATTCTTTATGACAATTTCCATATCTAAACTCTTCATCATTTTTTCCAATTAAAATTCTTCAAAACACATAATTACACAATCTCTCAATTGTTTTACTATTTCTTATAATTAAATACCATCTATCAAAGCTTTCAAATTTCTTCATTTAGCCAACCACAAGGGTAATACTTTATTTTGCCTTATTCATGTATTTTGACTTCACCATGCCATATATTTATTAACCTTAATTACACTCAATATAATTGAAACACAATTCAAGCCTTATCTCATCAAAATTTATGTGAAAGTCTTATTCCTACTTACTTGATTATTTTCATGATGCCTAGATTAATTCATAAATCACTATATCTATATCAATTCTCACTAAACACACCATTTCAACAAGTACAAATTATTTACCTAAATTTCATAAAATCTCTCTTTTTGTCTGGTCCAAGACCATGGAAAAACATATATTTCTTTCAAAATTTAGCAAAAATCAACACTAATCCAAAGTTTTTATGATCAAAATTACCATTCCAAACAAAGAACACCATCATAAATATTTTTTCTTAGAAAACCCTTACTTTCATAATACAAACTTAATTAATCAATTCCATATCTTGTCAAAAAATGTAAGCTTCACATAGTAAAAGGAATCATTACCTACATACTAAGCACGAGAAACAAGGGAAAAATTGAACTAGAACCCAAGCTTTTAACACTTTCTTCTTCCCTCCTTTATTCCCTTCCTCTTGCTGCCACTTTACCCCTCAAAATCACTCTCTCCCACTCAATTTTCCTTTATAATTTGATGTTTTTGGTGTTGATTCTTCTAACTTTCAAGATTTTCTTTCACTTTCTTTGTTTTCCTAAGGTTTTGTAAAGGTATTTAGCATGTTTTTCTTTTCTCTCCTATTTTCTTCAAATAGCCGGCCACACACACACATATAAACAATAATTTATGAAATTCCTATTATATCCCTCCATGGTAACCTTTTGTTTTTCTAGTTAATTTTTTCTCAATTCTCAACACCTGTTACCGTAAATTTTGAGTTAGGTTATTTTGAATTTCATTAAATGATATTTCAGTACCTTTATTTCCTCTTACATCACTCCCATTTAATTTTTATTCACAATTCTATATATATATATATATATATATATTTATTTTTCAGCCATTTTCATATTTTCATTTTTTTACATTACATACACCTTTTATTCCAAATTCCCTTAATCCATTATCATCTATTTATGTGAATATTCAATTTACAAATTAACATAATATTTTCTCCCTTGTCTTTATAAATTTTTTTCTTTATCCAAAGGTTCACATTTCTGAACTCTAATTACTATGAAATTTTAAAAATATAAAAAAAGCCTCTGGAATCTTCCGGTATAATCCAAGATTGATCAAATGTTCGAATTGAAAGTTATGCTTGTTAAATTAAATTTTGTATTAGAAAAAATAAGTCAAAAATCATCTCTCCTTGTTAGATCCCCAAGCCATCAACATGGCATCCTTGAAAATTGAAAATTCCTTGCCTTTCAAATTTGTTTCCTTATAAAAATTAGGACTTCCAATACTACCAGAGTTGCTGAAATCTTTCCTTGTAGAAAAAGGATTTTTGTTGTATAAGGAATCCTTGCAAAATAAGGATTGTTTGCCAAATTGGTATTCTTGGAAAGTAAGGAATCCTTGCAAAATAAGGATTCCATATGCAATTAAATCATTTTCTTGAAAGAATCTACAAATCATATGAAAAATGTTCCTTTTTCATTTTTCTTTGTTTTTTAGCAGCTTTTAAGCGTGACTTCAAACATGTCATTCTCTTTCGTCTAAACAAGTCACAGGGCCTAACATGTATAAATTAAAAGCTTGGTATTTCTAGTTTCCATCTCATATGGAATAGAAGCAAAGTTATACTTGTAGTTTCATATATGGCCGACGCAGTACATGAATGTCCAATCCGGTATATTTACAACTTGTTAACCCAAATATCTTGAATCATCCCAATTAATTCCTTTTGGATCTTTTTAGTTTTAGACCTTGTAATTGATCTAAGTGGCACCTCTAATAGATCATTGGGTGATACTTGTTGATTATCATCATTTCCCCTCTCATCAAAATGATTCGTACTCGAATTAACAATAAGAACACCATTTATTGGCAATATATTCTCATAATCCTACAACAAAGAAACTAAAAAACTATTTTATATAGGACTGTTAGTATAAAAAACATTCTCAATAACACTAGTTTTTACATAAAAGCTCTAGTACTTTTTTTGTTTTACCACCAATACTTTTTTTTTTCACAAGTTGCCCTTCTTTTCATTCTCTAATCTTGACCAACTCACCATTTGCTCTTATTTCAACCAACTTACCATTTCTCTCATCCCAAGGTCCTCGATCAAAAAAACCATTTTCTCTCATCTCAAAGCTCTCCAACAAACTCTCATATTATTCCATAAGACCAATTGAAAGATATATTATGTTATGGTCATTAACAAGTGCACCTTTTGTGTGCTTCAAAACTAGTGAACTCTCATTATTATCTTTATCATGTTCATGTAAGCCTTCCAAATTCAATTTGTAATGATACACTTCACAATAATTATTCTTGTTATCCTCTTCAAGTTCGTTTGTTATTTCATTTTTATTGTCTAGTGAAAGAACTTCAAAATCATCATAACTCTTAGAACTTATCTCTTGTTTTGCATTGCAATCTTCAACTTTATAGACACCATTATTACTTTCCTCTTGATGTTCATGCTTGATTTCTCTTGTATCATGTATTGAAAGATTTGGGTTTTGGTATGAAATTGTTGTTGTATCGAGAGTTTTCTCTAGACTCTTTCCTATTCTCTTTTCCAATAATTCATAAAAAACCCAACAAGTTTTCAACCTTCCCACTCCTAGTTTTAGAATTTAACATTTTGAATCACCATCTGATCATTTTGCATCTTTTTTCATTCATCAAGTAGTTTATTTGTTCTTTTAATAAGTATTGTAAGTTGGTCATCCTTGATTGCCTTGACAAATCTCATCCAAGTTTTTTTATTGTCAGCATTCACGGCTTGGATCTTCAGATTCTCTTATCTCCTTGTATTATGAATCCTTTGGGATCGTCTCTCTTGCAACTTAGTAAGCATAACTTCATTATTATCTAGCTGATTCCTCATATTATTGAATATCACATCCATGTGCTTAAATTCTTGTTACATACCTTATAAAAAGAGAAAGTGTTCTTCTCTTTCTTAGCTAATGACCCATTTTTAGAAGACATCGTCAAGTCTGAAATTTTATATTAGAAACAAGAAATATCCTTACACTCCTTCGCGTGTTTACACTCAATACATGTCACTTCACTCATGTTTCACTCAAATTTTTAGCTTTTCACGATAAAAGTCTCACCGTTTTTTCTTTTACCTCTCTTGCCTGTCACTTCAGTTCTTTAGGGAAATTGAAAACAAATATGAAAACAAAAACGAATACGATTACGATTACAAAAACAAAACAAAAAGGAATACAAAAACATCAGTGAAATTCAAGAATTGACTCTATAAAACCCGGAAACTAGTGTGAACTCAAACAATCTGAATTCATTTGTAAACAAATAATTACATATTGAAACAAAAAAATATTATGAAACCCGAAATCAATATTTCAACAAACAACACCCAGTAATAAAACCAACCAATTCAGCAGAATCTATATTGCAATTTTCTCAAGTCTCAAATTCAAGAATTGTAAATTTCAATTTTGCATCACTAACAAAAACTTGTGATTTTAACTTTACTTCTTTTTTTTTTTAATTTACTGATTTGGTAGTAGGAAAACTTAATTGAAACTTTTGGTTTTTATTTTATTTTAGCCGCAACAATTCAATAATTGAGAAACAACAAGCAAACAATGCAAAAAATTTAAGATAGATAGATGAAATCTGATTTTAGAATCTTGTGTTGATACCAATTAATGTGAACCTAAAGGATAAGAACCCTAGAACCCACAAACATGAAAGAATACAATTCAAGAAAGTTAAAATCAGATTGATAAAAAACTCAACCCAATAATTACTTGAACTAAGGAAATTATTAGATAAAATACCTGAACCTATTGATTATAAAGAATCAAGAACTGAAAGTATAAGGAAGAACACTACAAAAGCAATTAATCTTTAATAAGTCATGAATAGTTCAATGAAGAACCAAGAGAATGAGCAACCTTGCCACACAAAATATTATTTATGAATCATAAGCAATCTGAAAAAAAAAACAAAAAAAAAACAAAACCTTAAATACATGTTAAATAACCCTATTTATACTAGATAAAACATCTTAAACAAAGCTGGAAAAACAACAAAAGAGTTCTAAATAGAAAAGGAAAAATAATCCTAAATTAACTTGGAAATTAAGTGCAATTTTTGCAAGGCCTTTTCAAACTTCATTGCTATGAAATTTTAACCATATATCAAAAAATCAAGACATATAGAATCTTTTGGTAAAATTTCAGCTCAATTCAATATTCAGATCAAAATTTATGCTTATTAGTGTAAAAACATGCATTAAAAAAATAAGCTCAAAATTGACTTTCCTTGTCCAATCCGCAAGCTACCATCTTGATATCCTTAAAAATGAGAAATTCTTTGCAAAACAATACTCCCAAACATTCGACTTTTTTTCCTTGCAAAAAATAAGACTTTCAATGTTGTTAAAATTGCTAACTCTAATGTTGTCAGAGTTGTTGCTATGTAAGAAATCCTTATAAAAGAAGGATTTTTGCTTAATTGGTGTTAAGGAATCCTAATTTGTATCTTGTCTTGTAAAAATTCACAAATCATATGAAAGACAATCCTTATTCTGATAGACTTTTTTTTACTTTCTTTATTTGCTAGTAAATTTTAAACCTAACTTCAAACATATTACTCTTTCTCATATAATTAAATTACTAGGCATATCATATATGAATGGAAAACTTGAAATGTTTAGTTTTCATTCCAACTACAATCGCAACAAAATTTTACTTATATCTTTAAATATAACCCAAACAATACACGAAGATCCAGTTTAATAGATTTACAACTTTTTAATCTAAATATCTTTAATCAACCCAATGAATTACTCATTACTCTTAGATCGTGTTAATTTTAAATCTTATAATTAATATAATTGATGACTCTAATAGATACTTTGATGATGCTTACATATTCTTCTCAAAAATTGTTCCTCTAATGGATTATATTGATAATGCTTACTGATTCTCATAATAAATTAGTAAAAAAGAGAAGTTTTCAGTACTAGTTTAAAGTAGTTCAAGCCTCACAAAATTAAAATTAAACATTGAATCTTTTCATAACCCTAGAATTCTAATATGTTTGGTATTGTGGTAGCTTTTGTGGTTGTGATTTGAAAAAAGTTGTTTTTAAAAAAACATTTTGGTTGACGCTCGTTTGGTATTTGTATGTGTTTGGTTAAAACTGTGGTTGAAATTGAGGTTGAATAAAAAGTAATTTAATGTATTTGGTTAAAAATACTTTTCAAATTGAGGTTATAAAATAACTAGAAAAATATATATTAATATTGATGGTTTTTAATTTAAATATTGTAAATTTAACTACTACTATTTCATCATAAAATAAATAATATTTTATATAAAATATTTTTTATTATTCCATTAAATTATTTAGAATTCCATCTAGTACAGAATCCATCCAACAAGGCTGTAGTTTTCATGGTTTCTTGAGCATGCAACAACATCAAGTAAAATAACATCAAGAACAAAATTAGAATTGCGATCAAATTCTGCAAATGTTACGTCATCATGCAATCTTCTTCTAATTTATGAAGTGCAATTGAATAATATTAAACACTAGTTTTTCAAATAAAACACAATTAAAAATAAAAATAAAAATTGATTTTTTTTTACTGGGTCGAACTCGATTCAATATATTTAGATTTGGACCGGACCCGATCCGGCCATGAACAATGAAGAGTGAAACTCTCCACTGTCAAGACCGCAGGAGAAGGGGAGAAGCAGCTTAAAAGCTGCTTTCCGCAAACCTGTGTTTTCAACATAAATTATACTAAGTTCCACACAAATAATAAATTAAGTTTCAACATTAGCCAAACACATTATTTGTGCATTTTACTTTAAAAACAAAAGTTGCCGCGTATACAATACCCTCTTAGCTAATAGAGAAATTCATACAAATTCAAACTCAAACTTGAAAGGTAATACTCTAATAACTTTGAATTTAAATAAGAATATATTTATGCTAGGGTGTGCATTGCAAGTGCTTTGATGAAACCCAGCCATCCATTCGTATTCATCTCCCAATATATATCCTAGCTTTTCCAGCCCTGACACCTTCCAGAGCCTTCCACTTTATCTGAAAAGAAATCTTCTTCTTCATCCTCTCCCTGGCTAAGATCGTTACGCAAGAGAATTGAAACAAAGTATGAATCCTTTCAAATATAATTGGTTTTTATT
>Ga0325401_1005422_pt1 | contig 12215 bp, 7 predicted proteins | sample PopdelMetagenome_FD_205666 | JGI IMG/M metagenome (GOLD analysis project Ga0325401, IMG submission 205666) | Populus deltoides microbial communities from Bellville, Georgia, United States - Xylem-PdKOR-R2 | ecosystem: Host-associated > Plants > Phyllosphere > Stem > Wood/Secondary xylem | place...
GGGGCCGGCGTGGACGTGCTGGCGCTGTGCCCCGGCTCCATGCAGACCGAGTTCTTCCGCGTGTCGGGCGGCCGCGCCGTCAGGGCGGGCCGGCAGACGCCCGAGCAGGTCGTGGAGACGGGGCTGCGCGCGCTGCGCCGTCGCCGGCAGACGGTGGTCTCGGGGTTCGGCAACAAGGTGGGGGCGCTCGGCTACCGGTTCGTGCCCCGTAGCCTCATCGCCCGCGTGTCCCGCCGCATCGTCGAAGGGCTCTGACCCGCCGGCACGAGGATGCGGCGCCACGGCGCGCAGGCCTTACCCCGACGCCGCCGGATCATCGAGCCGGCCCGCGCCGCTCGGCTCCGCGCCGTCTCAGTTCTGCGCCGACTCAGCTCCGCGCCGACTCAGCTCTGGGCGCGGAGCAGCACGAGCTCGCGCACGCGCGCGGCGTCCGCCTGCCCCTTCATCGCCTTCATCACCGCTCCGATGATCGCGCCGGCGGCCTGCACCTTGCCGTCGCGGATGCGGTCGAGCACGTCGGGCTGGCCGGCGAGCGCCTCATCGATGGCGGCGATGAGCGCGTCGTCGTCCGACACGACCGCGAGGCCGCGGGCGGCGACCACCTCCGCAGGCGTGCCCTCACCGGCGATGACGCCCTCGAGCACCTGCCGCGCGAGACGATCGGTGAGCTCGCCGGACACGACCATCGCATCGAGCGCCGCCACCTGGGCGGGCTCGACCAAGCTCGCCGGGTCGACGCCCCGCTCGTTCGCCGTGCGGGAGATCTCCCCCATCCACCACTTGCGCGCCGCCTGCGGGGACGCGCCGGCCGCGACCGTGTCGGCGAGCTCGGCGAGGAGCCCGGCGTCGACCACGGAACGGAAGTCCGCGTCGCCGAACCCCCATTCCGAGCGCAGCCGGCGCCGCCGCTGCACGGGCGCCTCGGGCAGGTCCGACCGGAGCTCGGCGATCAGCTCCGCGCTGGGCTGCACGGGAAGCAGGTCGGGCTCGGGGAAGTACCGGTAGTCGTCGGCGTCGCTCTTCGGGCGGCCAGGCGAGGTGCGGCCGGTGTCCTCGTGCCAGTGCCGCGTCTCCTGCACGATCGAGCCGCCGCCGTCGAGCACGGCCGCCTGCCGCTGGATCTCGTAGCGCACGGCGCGCTCGACGCTGCGCAGCGAGTTGACGTTCTTCGTCTCGGTGCGCGTGCCGAGCGGCAGCGGCGCACCCTCCGCGCGGGCCCGCTCGGTCGCCGCGCGGGGCCGCAGCGACACGTTCGCGTCGCAGCGCAGGTTGCCGCGCTCCATCCGCGCCTCCGAGATGCCGAGAGCGCGCACGATGTCGCGGATGGTGGCGACGTAGGCCTTCGCGAGCTCGGGCGCCCGCGCATCCGCCCCCTCGATCATCCGGGTGACGATCTCCACGAGCGGCACTCCGGCGCGGTTGTAGTCCACGAGGGAGTACTCGGCGCCCTGGATGCGCCCGGTGGCGCCGCCGACGTGGGTGAGCTTGCCGGCGTCCTCCTCCATGTGGGCCCGCTCGATCGGCACCCGGAACGACGCGCCGTCGGCGAGCTCGACCTCGACCTCGCCGTCGTGGGCGATCGGCTCGTCGTACTGGCTTATCTGATAGTTCTTCGCGAGGTCCGGGTAGAAGTAGTTCTTGCGGGCGAACCGGCTCGTCGGCGCGATCCCGCAGCCGAGCGCGAGACCCAGGCGGATGGAGGCGCGCACCGCCTCCTCGTTCACCACCGGGAGCGACCCGGGGAGCCCGAGGTCGACCGGCGTGATCTGCGTGTTCGGCTCGGCGCCGTGGTGGTCGGCGTGCGCGGGGTTCGGCGCGTCGGAGAACATCTTGCTCCGGGTGCTCAGCTCCACGTGCACCTCGAACCCGAGCACCGGCTCGTACAGCTCGAGCGCCCGGTCGTAGTCCATGAGGTCGGGTGCGGCCATCAGCGTGGCGTCCTTCCGGATGTCGGGAGCGTGGCGGCGCGCATCAGACGGCTCCGGCCCGAGCGGCGCCCATCTCGGCGGGCGCGAGCGACGGCGCGTCGGCGAGCAGCCGGTGACCGCGCTGCGCGTCGAGGAGCGCTTCGACCGCGGCGCCGACCTCGTAGACGCGCGCGTCCTGCCGGGCGGGCGCCATGATCTGGAGACCCGTGGGCAGGCCGTCCTCGGGCGCGAGGCCCATCGGCAGACCCATCCCGGGCACCCCCGCGAGGTTGGCCGGGATGGTGGCGATGTCGTTGAGGTACATCGCGAGCGGGTCGTCGAGCTTCTCGCCGAGCCGGAACGCCGTGGTCGGCGCGGCCGGGGAGACGAGCACGTCGGTGCGCTCGAACGCGGCGTCGAAGTCACGCTGGATGAGCGTGCGCACCTTCTGCGCGCTGCCGTAGTAGGCGTCGTAGTACCCCGCCGACAGGGCGTAGGTGCCGAGGATGACGCGGCGCTTCACCTCGTCGCCGAAGCCCTGCTCGCGGGTGGCGGCCATCACGTCCTCGACGGTGCCGCCCGCCTCGGCGCGGAGGCCGAAGCGCACGGAGTCGAACTTCGCGAGGTTGCTCGACGCCTCCGCCGGGAGGATCAGGTAGTAGGCGGCGATCGCGTACTCGAAGTGCGGCGCGGACACCTCGACGATCTCGGCGCCGCTCGCCGCCATGAGCTCGAGCGCCTCGGCGAAGCGCTGTCGCACACCGGGCTGGAAGCCCTCGCCGTTCAGCTCGGTGACGACGCCCACGCGCACCCCGGCGAGGGACGCCGAGGCCCGGCCCGCCCGCGCGGCGTCCGCGAACGACGGCCACTCGTCGGCGAGGGAGGTGGAGTCCCGCGGGTCGTGCCCGCCGATCACGTCGTGCACGAGTGCCGCATCGAGCACCGACCGGCTCACCGGCCCGACCTGGTCGAGCGAGGAGGCGAGCGCGATCGCGCCGTACCGCGACACGCCGCCGTAGGTGGGCTTCATCCCCACCGACCCGGTCACCGCGGCCGGCTGACGGATGGAGCCGCCGGTGTCGGACCCCAGGGCGACGGGCGCCTCGAACGCGGAGACCGCCGCGGCGGACCCGCCGCCGGAGCCGCCGGGGATGCGGTCGAGGTCCCACGGGTTGCGGGTCGGTCCGAACGCCGAGTGCTCGGTGGAGGAGCCCATCGCGAACTCGTCCATGTTGGTCTTGCCGAGGAGCACGAGGTGCGCCTCGCGGAGCCGCCGCACGACCGTCGCGTCGTAGGGCGGGGTCCAGCCCTCGAGCATCCGGCTGCCGGCGGTGGAGGGCATGTCGGCGGTGCAGAGCACGTCCTTCACCGCGATCGGCACGCCCGCCAGCTCGCCCATCCGCTCCCCGGCCAGGCGGCGGGAGTCGACGTCGGCGGCGGAGGAGACGGCGGCCTCGCTCACGTGGAGGAAGGCGTGCACGTCGGGGTCGACGGCGGCGATGCGGTCGAGGTGCGCGGTCACGACCTCGACGCTCGACACGTCCTTCGCGGCGAGCCGGGCGGCGAGCTCGCTCGCGTCGAGCCGGGTGAGATCGTCCCTCACTGCTCCTCCCCAAGGATCGCCGAGACCCGGAACCGCGAGCCGTCGTGGTCGGGGGCGCCGGCGAGCGCCTCCTCGGGCGTGAGCGTCGCACCCGGCACGTCGGGGCGGAAGACGTTGGCGAGGGCGATCGGGTGGCTCGTGGCGGGCACGTCCGGCCCGGCCACCTCGGAGACTTTGGCGATGGAGTCGACGATCGTGCCGAGCTCGCCCGTGAGGCGCTCGATCTCGTCGGGCGCGAGCGCGATGCGCGCGAGGTGCGCCAGGTGGGCGACCTGGTCGGAGGTGATCTCGGACATGGGATTCCTGACTGGCGGCGGGCGGCGGCCCCGCGGAGGGACCGTCCGATCCTACCGAGGGGTGCGGAGGGCCCACGCGACGGCGGGTGGAGCGTGCTCAGGCGCGCGGTGCACGGGCAGGCGGTCGGCTCCTCGGCGCCGGGAGCCCGCGAGGTCAGCGCTCGGCGAGCTGCCGGGTCGGCAGGCCCTCGGGGATCCCGGTCACCAGGTCGCCCCGGTCGAGGCCGACGAGGGCCATGTTGCGCATCGCCTCGGTGCCCGCGTCGAAGTACCCGAGGTGACCCGTGGCTGCGGCGAGCTCCCGGCCCGTGATCGGGTCCTCGCCGCCGGCGACCGGCATCTCCTCTGCGCCGAAGCCCGCCGAGCCGGGGTCGCTGCCGAAGAACGCGCTGTTCACCACCGGGTCCCACGCGGCCTCTCCGACGAACACCCGGTCCGACGGCATCCCGATGTCGCGCACCGACTGGGCGGCGCTGCCGGGTGAACCGATGAGCACGAGGGCGTCCGCGGTCACGTCGCCGTCCTGCAGGGCCATCATGGTGGCGGTCGAGCCGTACGAGTGGGTGACCAGGGTCACGTACGGGTCGTCGCCGCTCCGGACGGCCTCGAGACCGTGCACGGCGCTGCTGATGTACTTTGCGCCGTCGTGGGCGAGGTCGAGCGAGGCGATGTCGGCGATGCCGGGAGTGCGGTAGCCGATCCAGGAGACCACGGCGACGGATGCGTCGGCGAGCGCGGGGTCGTCGCGGCCGAGCCGGTCGACCCAGGAGGCCTGCTCGTCGTAGAGGTCCTGGCAGATCACCGTCCAGTCGACGATCTGCCCGTCGACGGTGAAGAACATGCCCGGCACCATCCAGCTGACGTAGTCGGCGGTGTCGAGGTCGCCCACCACGACGGCGGCGCGGCCCGGCCAGGCGGTGTCGACCGAGAGGAGGGTGCGCTCGGGCTGACCGGGCGCCGTGACGAGGGACTCCTCGATCTCGCGGAGCATGTGCAGGCGCTGCTCGGCGTCGGCGTGCTCGGCGCGGCCGAGCGCGGGCAGCTCGCGCTCGGCCTCGGCGATGGCGGCCCGGAGGTAGGCGCGGTTGCCGGCGTCGCGCACCGAGGACGTGACGCCGTCGAGGTTGCCGACGAGACCGGGGGCTCCGCGGAGGAGCGCGTGCCGCGCCGAGCGGGGCACCGCGCGCCACCACGTGCGCACGGAGGCCGCCGACGGCGGATCCGCGAGGATCTTCTCCACCGACCCGGGGTGGGCGTCGACGAACGACGCGACGTCCTCCGTCGGGAGGAGCGCGAGCTGGTCGAGCAGCGCCCGGCCGCCGAGACGCGGGAGCATCTCGGCGGATGCCCTGCCCGCGCCGAACGCGTCGGCGGACACGAGCTCGGACCGCGCGGCGGGAACGGGATCGGTGGTCGCGCTGACGCCTTCAGCAGCGTTCGCGGGCGCGCCGACGACCCCGGTGACTCCGGCGAGCAGCACCGAGGTGAGGAGCACAGCTGAGACGTCGAACAGCAGAATCGTGGCCCGCCCTTTGCTTCGCGGCGCTCCCGGGGGACTGAAGAACGCCGAATACACCATCCACCCCCAATTGTAGGGGCGGGCCGGAGCAACGCCTAGGGTTGCTCAACACGTGACACACGCACGTTACATCGATTCATTCCCCGCACGCTCGAATGCGATCAGTTGGACTCGGGTTCGGCGTCCTCCTCGGCGTCCCCCAGCGGCGGGATGGCCCCCGGGCCCTCGGTCACGAGCAGGGCGAACTGCGCCGCGTCGATCACGCGCACGCCGAGCGACTCCGCCTTCGCGAGCTTGGATCCCGCGCCCGGGCCGGCGGCCACGAAATCGGTCTTCTTGCTCACGCTGCTGCCCGCCTTGCCCCCCGCGGCGGTGATCGCCTCGAGCGCGCCCTCCCTGCTATAGCCCTCGAGGCTGCCGGTCGCGACGACGGTGACGCCCTCGAGCACACCGCCGGCCGCGATCGCGGCGCCGGGCCCGGGATGCCCGGGGATCTCGAGCCGCGCCCCCGCCGCCTCCCATCGGTCGACGATCTCGGCGTGCCAGTCCACCGCGAACCAGTCGATCACCGCGTCGGCGATGATCCCGCCGACACCGTCGACCGCGGCGAGCTCGTCGCGCGAGGCGGCGCGGATGGCGGCGACCGAGCCGAACCAGGCGGCCAGCGCCCGCGCCGCCACCGGCCCGACGTGCCGGATGCTCAGCCCGACGAGGAACCGCCAGAGGTCGGCCGTGCGCGCCTTCTCGAGCTCCGCCATGAGAGTGACCGCGAGGGCGGAGGGATGGACCACGCGCACCTTCCGATAGCCCGCCGAGCGCCGCGCCGCGGCGTCGAGCCCGTCCGCCTCGGGCGGGTACTCCATCAACGTGCGCTGGAACGGGCTGCGCCGGCGGGGCGAGCCGTCCTCCTCGAGGACCTCGAGGCCGGTCTCGGAGTCCCGTACCACCACCACGATGGGCAGCAGCTCCTCCAGCGTGAGCTCGAACAGCCCCGCCTCGGTCACGAGCGGCGGGGTCGACGGGTGCACGGGCTGGGTGAGTGCGGCGGCACCCACCTCGCCGAGCCCCTCGATGTCGAGGGCGCCGCGGGAGCCGATGTGCTCGACGCGCCCGCGCACCTGGGCGGGGCAGCTGCGGGCGTTCGGGCACCGGAGGTCGACGTCGCCCTCCTTCGCCGGGGCGAGCCGGGTGCCGCACTCGGGGCAGTCCTCGGGCATGACGAACTCGCGCTCCGTGCCGTCGCGCAGCTCGACCACGGGCCCGAGCACCTCGGGGATCACGTCGCCGGCCTTGCGCACGACGACCGTGTCGCCGATGAGCACGCCCTTCGCCCGCACGACGTCCTGGTTGTGCAGCGTCGCCTGCCGCACCTCGGAGCCCGCGACCCGCACCTTCTGCATCGACGCGAACGGCGTGGCCCGGCCCGTACGGCCGAGGCTCACGACGATGTCGAGCAGCTTGGTCTGCACCTGCTCGGGCGGGTACTTGTACGCGATCGCCCACCGCGGCGCGCGGCTGGTCGCCCCGAGCTCGTCGTGCAGGGCGAGCTCGTCCACCTTCACCACGACGCCGTCGATCTCGTGCTCCACGCTGTGCCGACGCTCGGCGAAGTGCTCGATGAAGTCCGCCGCCCCTTCGGCATCCGGCCTCACCTCGGAGTGCGGGCTCGTGGGCAGCCCCCACTCCGCGAGCAGCGCGTACACCTCGCTCTGCGACGCGACGGGCGGACGCGGCCACGCGCCGATTCCGTGCACGTACAGCGACAGCGACTCGACCCGGGCGAGCCCCGCCTCGCGCTCGAGTCCGGTCTTCTTCTCCAGCTGCTGGCGCAGGCCCCCGCTCGCGGCGTTGCGCGGGTTCGCGAGCGCCGGGAAGCGCCGGGCGGCGGCGAGCGACGCCCGCTCCTCGTCGACGCCGCGGGCGCGCGCCTCCGCCGTCGCCTGCTCGCGGAACCGCGCGAGACCGCGATTGAGCCCCTCGAACGCCTCGACCGCGAGGAAGATCTCGCCCCGCACCTCGACGACGTCGGGGTGCCCCTGCCCCGCAAGATGCTGCGGGATGGAGCGGATCAGCCGCACGTTGTCGGTGACGTCCTCTCCGACGACGCCGTCGCCGCGGGTCGCCGCGGTCACGAGGCGGCCGCGTTCGTAGCGGAGGTTGATGGCGAGCCCGTCGATCTTCAGCTCGCACAGGTAGTCGACGCGGCGGCCGGAGTCGCGCTCGACCTTCGCCGCCCAAGCGAGGAACTCCTCGCGCCCGAAGACGTTGTCGAGGCTCAGCATCCGCTCGACGTGGGTGACGGGCGCGAACAGCGTCGTCTCGGCGCGACCGCCGACCGTCTGCGTCGGCGAGTCCTGGCTCAGCAGCTCGGGGTGCAGCCGCTCGAGCTCCTGCAGACGGCGCAACATTGCGTCGTACTCCTCGTCGGAGACGAGTGTCGTGTCGCGCTCGTAGTACGCGTCGCGGAGCTGCAGGATGCGGGCGGTCAGCTCGCGCGCCTCGGCCTCCGCCTGCTCGAACCCGTCGCCGGATGCCTCCGCTCCGCCCGTCGCGGTCACCTGCGTCTCGTCGCGTCGCGCCACGTCGCCAGTTTACGGAGCACCACCGACACCGTCCGCGGCCCTTCCGACGGCAGTCGTCGGCCGGGAACGGGGAGTCAGCCGACGACGGGTGCGGGAGCGGCCGAGACGGTGCGGTCGATCGTGCACTGTCCGAGCACGCGAGTGCCCCGGTAGAGCACGGCCGACTGGCCGGGGGCGACGCCGCCGAGCGGCTCGCACGGCGTGATCACGAGCTCCGCCGCTCCATCCGCCTCCAAACGCAGCTCCGCCCGAGCGGGCACGGGGTCGGCGTGGGCGCGGATCTGCACCTGGCAGTCGAACGGCGCGCCGGCGGGCTCGGGCGGGCCGGCCCAGCTGATGCGCGCGCCCGCGAGCTCGGAGGTGTCGAGTGCCTCCCGGGGCCCGACGATCACCTCGTTCATCGCCGCCCGCACCTCGAGCACGAAGCGCGGTCGGCCGTCGGGCGAGGGCACGCCGAGCGAGAGGCCGCGGCGCTGCCCGACCGTGTATCCGTGGGCGCCGCCGTGCGTGCCGACCGTGTCGCCCGCCCGGTCCCGGATCGGCCCGGACTCCGCGCCGAGCCGGTCGGAGAGCCATCCGCGGGTGTCGCCGTCGGGGATGAAGCAGATGTCGTGCGAGTCGGGCTTCGCCGAGACCGCGAGCCCGCGCGCGGCCGCCTCGGCCCGCACCTCGGCCTTGCTCGGGGTGGCACCGAGCGGGAACATGCTGTGCGAGAGCTGCTCGGCGGTGAGCACGCCGAGCACGTACGACTGGTCCTTCGCCCAGTCGGCGGCCCGGTGCAGCTCGCGTGAGCCCGAGGCATCCGTCACCACGTTCGCGTAGTGCCCGGTCGCGACCGCGTCGAAGCCGAGATCGAGCGCCTTCTCGAGCACCGCCGCGAACTTGATGCGCTCGTTGCAGCGCAGGCACGGATTGGGCGTGCGGCCGGCGGCGTACTCGGCCACGAAGTCGTCGACGACGTCGAGCTTGAAGCGTTCGGAGAAGTCCCACACGTAGAAGGGGATGCCGATCGCGTCGGCGGCGCGGCGGGCGTCCATCGCGTCCTCGACGGTGCAGCAGCCGCGGCTCCCCGTGCGGACGGTGCCGGGCATGCGGCTGAGCGCGAGGTGCACCCCCACCACGTCGTGCCCGGCGTCGACGGCGCGCGCCGCCGCCACCGCGGAGTCCACCCCGCCGCTCATCGCCGCCAGCACGCGCATGCGACCCAGGCTACCCGCGGGTCATTGGAGACGGCCCGGCACGCGAGCTGCGCCCGATGCGGTGCCGCCGTCGTCGGACCCGCCGCACCTCGCGCTCCTCCCCCGATGACTCACCACGGCCCTGACGCCCGCGAGACCGGAGTGGATGCGGCATCCGTCGACCCGATACAGCGGTCTCTCCGGTCCCGGCAGGTCCTGGGGTCGCGGAGGACGACGCCGACGACGTCAGCGGACCGCGCGGGAGGCGAGCCCAGCGCGACGAGCCCGGGTCACGGCGTCGGGCAGCGCGGCGAGCAGGGCGTCGACATCCGACCTCGTGGTCGTGTGCCCCGTCGTCACGCGGAGGGCGCCGCGCGCCTCCTCCTCGGGGAGCCCCATCGCGAGCAGCACGTGCGACGGCTCCGGCACGCCCGCCTGACAGGCCGACCCGGTCGACACGGCCACGCCGGCGCGGTCGAGCAGGAACAGGAGCGAGTCGCCCTCGCACCCGGGCACGGTGAAGTGGGCGTTGTTCGGCAGCCGGTGCGCGGGGTCCCCCCGCAGCACGGCCTCGGGCACGGCCGCCCTGATGCCGTCGATCACCCGGTCGCGCAGCTCCGTCGACGCGGACAGCGGATGCCCCGCGGCGACGCCGAACGCCACAGCGGCCGGCGCGTCCTGGGTGCCCGACCGCACCCGGCGCTGCTGCCCGCCGCCGTGGAGGAGCGGCTCCACCTGTGCGGTGCGGGCCAGCACGAGCGCGCCGATGCCGAGCGGACCGCCGATCTTGTGCGCCGAGACGCTGAGCGCGGCGAGGCCCGACGCGGCGAAGTCGACCGGCACGTGCCCGTACGACGCGACGGCGTCGGCGTGCACCGGCACCCCGTGCGCCTCCGCGAGGGCGACGACCTCGGCGACGGGCTGGATCGTGCCGACCTCGTTGTTCGCCGTCAGCAGGGTGACGAGCGCGACGTCCGGCGACAGCGCGGCCTCGACGGCGTCGAGGTCGATCCGGCCGTGCGGGTCGACGGGGATCCAGACGATCTCCGCGCCCTCGTGCCGCTCGAGCCACTCCACCGCGTCGACCGTGGCGTGGTGCTCGGCACGGGGTACCAGGATGCGGCGACGGCCCGCCGCGCGTCGCGCCCAGTACAGGCCCTTCACGCCGAGGTTCACGGCTTCGGTGCCGCCCGAGGTGAAGACCACCTCGATGGGGTCCGCGCCGAGAGACGCCGCGACCCGCTCGCGCGCTCCCTCGAGCATCCGCCGGGCCACCTGCCCGGCCCCGTGGATCGACGACGGGTTGCCCACCAGGCCGAGCGCATCGACGTACGCGGCGAGGGCGTCGGCGCGCATTGGCGTGGTGGCGGCGTGGTCGAGGTAGACGGGCATCGCGGTGGCGGCGTCGGGCGCGGCCCCGAACTGGGGCGCGCGGGCGGCGCGGGGGTCGTCACTACTGTAGGGCGCGTGCCTGGACCCGACCCGTTGCGCGATCTCGGCGTGCGCCTGCGCGACGGCGGCGGCGAGGTGCGGGTGTGGTCGGGCTCCGCGACCGCCGTCGAGCTCTGCATGTTCGGCGACGGCACGGTCGACACCGTCGCCCTCGACCGCGACGACGACGGGGTGTGGTCGGGCCGCTCCGAGCGGCTCGCGCCGGGAGTGCGGTACTCCCTCCGCGCGGCCGGCCCCGAGAGCCCGCGGCACCGGTTCGATCCGGCGCAGCACCTGATCGACCCCTACGCGCGCGGCGTCGAGCGCACGGACGACGGATGGCGCGGAGTCGTGTCCCACGACGGATTCGACTGGGGCGGCGTGCGGAAGCCCGGCATCCCGCTCGCCGACACCGTGCTCTACGAGGCGCACGCGAAGGGTCTGACCGCCGCGAGCCCGCACCTGCCCGAGCGGCTGCGCGGCACCTACGCCGGACTCGCGCACGAGTCGACGATCGAGCACCTGACCGGGCTCGGGGTCACGGCGGTGGAGCTGCTGCCGGTGCACGCCTTCACGAGCGAGCGTCGCCTTCTCGAGCACGGGCTGCGCAACTACTGGGGCTACAACACGCTGAACTTCTTCTCGCCCCACCCCGCCTACGCGACCGCCGCCGCCCGCGCGGAGGGCGCCTCGGGAGTGCTGCGCGAGTTCAAGGGCATGGTGCGGCTGCTGCACGAGGCGGGGCTCGAGGTCGTGCTCGACGTCGTGTACAACCACACCGCCGAGGAGGGCCCCGACGGGCCCACGTCGAGCCTGCGCGGGCTCGACCCCGACTACTACCGGCGTCTGCCCGACGGCGCGTACATCGACGTGACCGGCTGCGGCAACACCGTCGACCTGTCGCACCCCGTCGCGCAGCGGCTCGTGCTCGACTCGCTGCGCTACTGGGCGCGGGAGGTGCAGGTCGACGGGTTCCGGTTCGACCTCGCACCCGTGCTGGGCCGAGACGGACGCGCCCATTTCGACCCCGCGCACCCGCTGCTCGAGGCGATCGTGTCGGACCCCGACCTCGCCGATGTGAAGGCGATCGCGGAGCCATGGGACGTCGGGGCGGGCGGATGGCAGGTGGGCGCGTTCCCGCACGGGTGGTCGGAGTGGAACGACGGCTACCGCGACCGGGTGCGGGACTTCTGGCTCGGCGACGCCGCCCACGAACGGGCGCACGGCACCGCGCGGCCGGGGCTCGGCGCCCTGGCGCAGGCGCTCTCCGGCTCGGCGGAGGTGTTCCGCCACGGTCGCGCGCCGCTCGCATCCGTCAACTTCGTCACGGCGCACGACGGCTTCACCCTCGCCGACCTCACCGCCTACGACCGCAAGCACAACGAGGCGAACGGGGAGGACGGGCGCGACGGCACGGACGACAACCACTCGTGGAACCACGGTGCTGAGGGGCCGACCGACGACCCGGCCGTGCTCGAGGCGCGTCGGCGCACCATGCGAACACTGCTCGGCACCCTTCTGCTGTCGGCCGGCGTGCCGATGCTCACGGCGGGCGACGAGACGGGGCGCACCCAGGCGGGCAACAACAACGCGTACTGCCACGACGACGAGCGGGTCTGGATGTCGTGGGAGCGCGAGCCGTGGCAGGAGGAGCTGCGGTCGACGACCGCGCGGCTGATCGCGCTGCGCCGGCAGTACG
>Ga0325401_1005423_pt1 | contig 12213 bp, 7 predicted proteins | sample PopdelMetagenome_FD_205666 | JGI IMG/M metagenome (GOLD analysis project Ga0325401, IMG submission 205666) | Populus deltoides microbial communities from Bellville, Georgia, United States - Xylem-PdKOR-R2 | ecosystem: Host-associated > Plants > Phyllosphere > Stem > Wood/Secondary xylem | place...
CTTCATACCAAAAATCACGCAACCTACTTCACGCAACCAAAAATTACATTTCGAAACATAAATTTTTGTCTAAAAAAATCTTGTATTGTTTTCGATCTTACCTAGTTGCCGCGTGATTTTCCCACACTCTCCTCACAACAGTGTTATGCTCACTATCCTAGCAGAATTTGTGCTGTGTATAAATAAACAAGTTTAAATAAAAATAATAATTTATTTACAATTATATTAATAAGTTGAAAATTATAAATTAATACCAACCTCAAACCTGTTAAACCATGCATTGATTTGAGGCATCCATTCAGGATGCTTGGATATCTGACTTCATTAAAACAATGGAATCTTCATTGACGATTTAAACGCCGATGATATTACTCAGGCGGCTTCAATGTTTGTAAACCTGAAAATAAATGAAATAAATTCAATAGTGATTACTTCATAAATTATGTTGTAATTTAAAAAAAAACTAAAACCTTAACAAACTTACATTGAAAGGTCGTCCTTCCACTGTGCCTCGTACTTGCGGGTAAATTGATTTCGCTGTGAAGGCACGCCGCCTCTGCGCTATGAAGTACTGCTGGAAGAGGCAGCATCGGTTGACGGTGCATGTGGTGTAGGTAGAGGCACCTAAGGAAATATCATCCTCGCTGCTAGACGAACTAGCTGCGACCATACGTGAGCGACCAGCTCTGGTTTTCGTTCTACGCATCTACACAATTTTATACAAATAATTATATAATTAAATTCAAATGTAAAAAAAATAATTCGACAACACCTCCCCTATACCGGATACTACCCAAATCCACAAACCTGCACATATTAACAATAGTCAATTTACCCAATCTATACTAATTATTCCAACATATTCAATTACTAATTCTAAGGTAAATTCAACATTAAGAATTACAATTCAACAAATTATTCAATAATTATGCCAATACAACAAAACAATAAATTAAAAAAAAACTCTAGAATAACAATCAAAATAAATGGAAAAAATTAAACACAAATCATGCAATAATTATTCATTATATATTAACCTAACAACAGTTATACAATCCTATATAATAGGAAAGATGAGGATACAATTAATAGCGTAATTATCCTACAACTATACATTAGCAATATTACAGTAATAGAAGAGATTACAGCGTATATTATGGAGAATCATGAAATTCTCCCTTATCACCAATCTCTCTTTCCATACCGTGTCTTAAAAAAATCAAAGTCTAAGCATATCAAATAAATAGTGAGAATCAGTGGAATGGCGTTATTGAATGCATAGTTAAAAATCCGGTCTAGTTGCAACCCGTTGACTTTTTTTTTTTACTAGAATGACGTCGCTTTTATTTGTAAAAAAAATGGGGTTGACCCGGGCCTTGGGCCAGGTCGTCTACCGGACTGAGTTTAAAAACAGTGATTGAATGCTTTTGGAGATACAAAAGGAAGCCAACAATAACTGGCACACCTGCTATCACTACTAGAAATTCATCTAAAACCAATGGAATTACTGACAGAATTTTTCTGTTAGTAATTTATGGAATATTTACCGACTGATGTAAATCCCTCGATACTTAGTATAGATGAAATATTTAGAATTTTGAAAAAAAAAACAGGTCGATGGCGTGGAAGCTTTTGATGGTAATTTTATCGATGGAATTACTAGGGGATTCAAACCGGGATCTCTGTATAGTGACATGACCCCTTCACCGGAAAAATCATCGATGGAATCACCGCCGATGAAATATTCTCATCGGTGATGATATCGGTAAAAGTTAATATATCACCACGTTGACCCCCCCCACCCCCATATTTCTCCTTCTTCCCCCACCCTTGCATTTAAAGAAACTGCCCCACCCCCCCAATTGCAAACGCCCCCCTTAAACTATCCCCCTCTTCTTAACACAAGTCATCCTTCTTTAACTTTTGTAGTCATAGCATCTGTCTTTTGATTTATTGTAGATTTTATCATTTTTTATAAGTAAATCTATCTTTTTTTAATTCTAACATTAAAATGTCAATTTTATTATTATTTAATATTTTTTGGTATATGTATTTTGTTAGTGTATGTACATGTTTTATTGTTTTTTCTCAAACAAACTTGTAGTATGAATGTATAATTTTGTACTTATTATGGTTTGTTTTAGATTTTGTAAAATTATATTTATTTATAAATTATTGAAACTTATGTTGAATTACCCAATTAGATGTGTTGTGATAAAATAAATAATAGCTTGTTTAACAGGTCTGTTTTAATTTTTATCAATGCTATTACGGAGTTGTAATTTCCGTAAATTTATATGTATAAATTTGTATAGACGTTGATAATTGATAATGAATATTTAAAAGAAGTTTTAATTAGTTTGTTAGATAATCTCAAGTTAAACCAATATTTTTGCAAATTTATTTACTTAACTTAGTTAATTAATACAGGTTGTCATCATTATTTTATAGAGGTTCGATAGAAGTCATGTATGATCGTTCATGGATATATTGAAATTCACCATAAGGATTGTGGAGGATGGATTATTGTAATGGGGTTCAGGGTTTTATTAATTTTGCAACATGTATTCCGAGAAATTTTAGTGGAGGCAGTATTTGGTGTCCATACAGGAAGTGTAAAAATAAAAAGTATCTGCATCTAGATGTTACAACAATGCATCTTTTACACAAGGGGTTCATGAAGGATTACCTGTGTTGGGATGCACACAGAGAACTATTTGATCGTAATGAAAGCATGGTAAAAAGGATGGTTGGGTCAACTTTTAGTGCTAGCAACATGCATGAAGTTGTAAATGATAATAATAATCCTTACAAGAATATAGTTATGGATGCAATGAAAATGAATCAAGGTAATGTCAGTCAATGTTAATCGTAGAAGAAGAACCTAATGCAAACGTGACTAGATTTTTTGATATGTTGAAAGATTCTAATGAACCATTATGGGATAGGTGCACAAATCATAGTAAATTATCGGTCGTTGCATAGGTATTCACCATCAAGTCAGATTGTGGGTTGAGTGAGGTCGGTTATGACAGAATTATCGAATGGGCGAGAAGTATTTTTCCCTTAAGAGAATAAGCTGAAAGAGAACTTTTATGCTGCTAAGTCTATGATGAAACCTCTCGGTTTAGGATACTAGAAAATTGACATGTGCCCTAACTATTCAAAATTTTAAAGTGAATTCACTAATGGAATAATAAAAAATAATATTACTTAATAGTTCGTTGGAAGAATTACAGTATAACTCCCACTAGAAGCCCCTTCAGTTCATTTTTCTCTCTCTTTCATTTCATCTGTTTTTTTCCTCTCTTTCTTTTCAAAACATCTTGTTTTTTTCATTGTAATCTGTCTTTATAGTTGTATCTTCATCTTCAATAAATTAAAAGGTATGTATTGTGATTCAATATACTTAATGATTTTTTTTTTCATCTTTTCTCTGTTTTATTAACAAATATTTTTTTGGTATTGTAAGTAGATAAAGTCTAGAAATAAACACACAATTAAGGTAAGCATTTTTCATTGCTAAAGTTTATAGTTTTTTTTGTTTAATTTGTTGTCTATTTTATTGTTTGTATTGCTATAATAATTGAATATTTTGTTGAATTTTAATTGTTATTGTTAAAGTTTCCTTGAAAATGTTAATTGAATATATAGGATTAAATTTAATTTTTTTATCTCAATTTTACTCTATTATTGCATAATAAAGTGTTTGATTGTTTCCATGAATTTTAATTGTTATTGATGAATTTATATAGATGTTAGTTGAATATATAGAATTATTTTTTTTTTCTTTATTTAATTGTTAAATTTGTATAAATATTAGGTTATATATAGGATTTTGTTTATTTATTTTACGGTTAGAAACATTTTATTACCATTTTAAAAATGAGATGAAATTGAAAAAATATGAAATTTCTGGTATGAATAAAATAAAATCAATTGATTTGTGGCATATATATTGTCAATATTTGCAGGTTTGAAAAATTTGGGTAGTCTCCAGTATAGGAGAGGTGCTGCTGAATTTTTTTTTAAAATAATCAAATTTGATTATGTAATTATTCGTTCAATTTATGTAGGTGCATATAATGAAATCAACAACACATCGTGAGCATATAGTTGCAACTAATTCTTCTAGTAGCGAGGATGTCTTATCCTTTGGTGTTGATCAAGAAGAGGCACCTTTACCGACTCGCGATGCTGCCTCTTTCAACACGGTTTCATAGTGTAGAGGCGATGTGCCTTCATAGCGGGGTCAATTCACCCACAAGTACGAGGCACATTGAAAGAACGACCTTCCAATGTAAGTTTATTTTGGTTTTAGTTTTTTTTTTACTTATAACATAATTTGTGAACAAATTCGAGTGAGATAGGGTGTGAGAGAATTACGCGGCAACTAGGTAACATAAAAGGCAATAAGATATATATTTTTAAAAAATTATGTTTTAAAATCTAATTGTCATTAACTCATATTAAATTCGTTGATGGAAGTAGGTTGCGTGATTTTTGGTATAAAGTGTAGAAAAAAGCCAAAAAATACACTAGAGATAATGGTTTACAAGGCTAGAATGACCTGACGGTTAGGAGGGATTTCAGGTCGTCATACATCCCAGAGGATATATGGTCACAATATATCTAGCACGTGATGTCTGAGCAGTTCACACTATGCTCACAGTCTAGTACCGACAACCAGAACTGAAAAATTCATGGTTCGGTGACCACGCATACCGGCAGATCTGTTCCGTTCACTACACATGCAAAGTGGATGGTAAGATTAATTTTAATGAAATCTATCATTAATTAATTTGTTGTTATTTATAAATATATTTAACTTACAACATTTTTTTTCTTACAGGCTACACCTCTTGCCCAATGGAGTTGTTTGAGGAGACACGTGACGAGTGAAGACCACCAAAGGGGGTGCAACAGTTTGTCAACAACCGCGCTAAACACTTCGTAGTATCTTCGTTCAACCATTTTATTTTGTTAGTTATTATTTTCTTGAATTGAGTATGATGATTTTTTTTTAATTTTTGAAGACATATAATAGCTGGTTGAGGGAGAGATATGGGGACAGTCCTCATCCAATAAGACATATAATATAAAAATCATTCTTGACCTCACCCAATAAGATAAGTTTTTAAATTTAAAATATTTTTTTAAGCAATTTATCGTAAAGTTTAATTTTGGAATGCGTGAGATGCAATAAAATCAATCAACTTTGCTCACAGTTTGTGTAGAAGGCAGGCGGGCAAGCCCGGTGGGAATGAAATAAACAAAAATACAAATGGCAATGACCTCAAGTTGATCAAAGTTTATTAAATTTCAGTAAATAGTCCTAATTCTGTTTTTCCTGGTCACCAGTTAACTAATTAAATGATTAATAGTTGGCTAATTTCCCATGATTTGAAAACTTTTTTTTTTTTTAAGGTGGAAAAAGTCCAATGGCCTTAAATAATAGCATTATAGTACTAGGTAAATAGCCAAATAATTCTTAATAAGCCACCGGTTTCAGAAGACTTGTGGTGCCATTCAAGAAAGTCATCGCCTGGCACTTTCTTGGATGGTGGCATCAAACTCCTTCTGCTTCAAAAAGTCGTGGTCTCACATTATTCCTTCTTTCTTTTTTTCTCAAGTAACATTTATCGTCATATATAATTTCAGATTTTCTTCCTCCAAAATTAGTGTGATCTAGTGAGCTTTTCTTCAAATTTTGAGGTTCTTGATTTGATCAAAGGGCTGCTAAACGATCCGTGAATATTTCCCTTATTTCTTAACCATTACAAATGTATTAAATTTATTTTCACTACTAACAGAAAATTCTGTTGGTATTTATACTCTTATTAAGTCAGTAATAAATTTACCGATAGGCTCACATACAAAAATGCTCCATCCATTAAACTTTCGTCAATAATTTTTTATTTGTCTATAATAAAATTACCGATGAATTTGTTGATGGGAAAAGTGCTCTAAATTGTTTTTTATCCGCTTCATTCTATCGGTATTTTCCTCGAGAATATTGCCATATAACTAATAAAAATACTGTATGCAATTCTGTTAGTGATAAAACAGTGGCATAGTGACATTTGCAATAATTCTTTTCCAACTCTCTAGAATATATTGATTTCTGACTTAATTTTTCTGTAATACTGTCAATAATTATTTAAAAAAATATATTTTAAAAAAAATCTATTTAATAGAAGTCGAAAATAATTAAATTAATATAAATTAACACCTTATAATACCGAGGAACTGAGCTACTTGGAAAAAAGTAGAAGAAAATCAACTCAAATAAATTTGCAACAAATAAATAACACAAAAAATAAACAAGACCAACAAATAAATAAATCAACTAAAAACATTTTCCACCTAACCTAGAAAACCTATTTCAAAACCCATAATCTAGCAATAAATAAAATAATTTAATTGAAATTGAACTACAAAATAAAAAAAAAATCCAACTAAAATCCAACAAAATTGATTTCATATGAAAAGAAATCCCACAACAACATTCATACAATTATTAAGAACATAAAAATTTAAAAATAAAATAAACAAATATAATGCAAAAAAAACACAAAAAAAGAAGAAAAAAATCTCACATTAATGTAATTACAAATAAAGTTGAGAAGAGAAAAGAAAAAATAAATTCATAAAGTATGTTAATTAAAACAAAATCAAGAAGAGAAAAGAAGAAAAGAGGAGAAGACACATGTTATAGCCCAGTCCAACCTGTCATATATTGTCTTAGACCTAAACTGTTATTGTTTTAGACCTTAACCATTACTATTTGAATTGTTATTGTCTTAAATATCTCATCTTTTGTAACAGTCCTATTGAATTCATGGATTTTAGCCACCAATTTAACATCACTCAAGAATTTTTTAACGTCGCATGACTCTATTACATACAAAATCTAATGGGACCAGCAAATCAATTATATTCCTCAGGCATCTATTCCTTCTTCGATTTTCATGGTAGTAATAGGGACCAACAATTCAATTACAAGTGCTCCATGAAATTTTAGAAGTTGCAAAGAGATATTCAAGAAAAATAGTTCCAGCACTACCTTATTCATTAATTAAATCTCCCATAATTGGTCGCCCACTAGCTCTATTTAATTATCAAAATTTTTACTTCAATTACAATAATTTAATCACTTTACTCTAATTTTCACATTATTCCCCATGAAAAATTACAATAAATTTTTATTTCCCCCAAATTTATTCAAGAACCCTAATTTAAAAAATTCAATCAATTAAGAACTTTAAGCCATCAAAATTAGATCAAAAGTCTTTAGAAGTGCTTACCAAGCAAGTAATTAAACTCTAAATACTACCCATTTCAATCTTCCAACTCCTCCTCTTCTTTAATCTTGGCCGAACTTCCCCTCTCCTTTTCATTTCACCTTTACTTGATTTTTCTTCCTTCCAATTAATGCTCACTAAGCTTAGTTAATGTTCCCTCAAGATCTTCTCTTAAGATTTTATGTTTCCTTTACAATTCTATCTCTCTCACATGTAAATGGTAGTTTCCACCTCTTTCTTTTTCTCTCTTTTTTTTTTTTGCCTGAGCACACACACTAACTTTTTACCAAATTCCCTCTATATCCCAAATAGTAAATTTCATGTTCTCAGGATAAAATTCCTAGATCATGGCATTTGTCTATATAAAACTTTTACCCGGTAAATTCAAATTTCATTTAGTTACATATTAATAATTTTACTTCCAAGTAACTCACTCCCAATAATATTTTATTCACATTTCTGTATTTTTTTTGTATTTGGTTTGTTCAAATGCTTATTTGGTACTTCTGTTAAATCTATTCTATAAACATTTAGATTGCTTGTATGCCTAATTTTCAACTGGGGTTTACATTTTCCCCTCCTTATAAGAAATTTCATCCTTGATATTTGAGTGATAGACCTAAGTCTATAAATAGGTGGGAAATTTTCGCCTCATTTTCTATTCGCTCTTTTATGTTTCTTCCTTGATTTGCAAGCTTCGCCATAAAATCCTAACAATGGGGATTTCTGTATTATGAAGTTCCCTCTCACCCCAATTGAGTATATTTACCAGTTTAACCTCAAATGTTAAGTCTTCTATTGTAACAATCCTGACTGTTTGATTTTATCAACGCTAAAAGATCCCAACATATGCTCTAAATTTGAGGGTAAATTTTTATTTTTATCAAAATTTTGGCAGAGTTTCCTTTGTATATAGGACATCCCAGGTTATTGACTACTATTAATTTACCTATTCAATCCATCATAACTTTTTTTATTTTTTAAAGTTGGAAAAAGTCCAATGGCCTTAAATCATGGCATTATAGTATTAGGTAAATAGCCAAATAATTCTTAATAAGCCACCGGTTTCAGAAGACTTGTGGTGCCATTCAAGAAAGTCATCGCCTGGCACTTTCTTGGATGGTGGCATCAAACTCCTTCTGCTTCAAAAGGTCGTGGTCTCACATTATTCCTTCTTTCTTTTTTTCTCAAGGAACATTTATCGTCATATATAATTTCAGATTAATGCTCACTAAGCTTAGTTAATGTTCCCTCAAGATCTTCTCTTAAGATTTTATGTTTCCTTTACAATTCTATCTCTCTCACATGTAAATGGTAGTTTCCACCTCTTTCTTTTTCTATCATTTTTTTTTTGCCTGAGCGCGTGTGCGCGCACACACTAACTTTTTACCAAATTCCCTTTATATCCCAAATAGTAAATTTCATGTTATCAGGATAAAATTCCTAGATCTTGGCATTTGTCTATATAAAACTTTTACCCGGTGAATTCAAATTTCATTTAGTTACATATTAATAATTTTACTTCCAAGTAACTCACTCCCAATAATATTTTATTCACATTTCTGTATTTTTTTGTATTTGGTTTGTTCAAATGCTTATTTGGTACTTCTGTTAAATCTATTCTATAAGCACTTAGATTGCTTGTCTGCCTAATTTTCAACTGGGGTTTACATTTTCCCCTCCTTATAAGAAATTTCATCCTTGATATTTGAGTGATAGACCTAAGTCTATAAATAGGTGGGAAATTTTCGCCTCATTTTCTATTCGCTCTTTTATGTTTCTTCCTCGATTTGCGAGCTTCGCCATAGAATCCTAACAATGGGGATTTTTGTATTATGAAGTTCCCTCTCACCCCAATCGAGTATATTTACCAGTTTCACCTCAAATGTTAAGTCTTCTATTGTAACAATCCTGACTGTTTGATTTTATCAACGCTAAAAGATCCCAACATATGCTCTGAATTTGAGGGTAAATTTTTATTTTTACCAAAATTTTGGTAGAGTTTCCTTTGTATATAGGACATCCCAGGTTATTGACTACTATCAATTTACCCATTCAATCCATCATAACAAGGTCCCATAATTCCGAACTAGACCTTATTTCAATCATTAATATTCAACACCTCGTACAATCCACACACACACACACATATCCTATGAACAAGTTTAATAAAAACATTGCCGACAAATCATATTATAAAATCTAAAAGAAAAAGGGATAGTAACATATAAAGAGAGAATTTAAAACATAATAAGTATTCTTAAAAATTTAAAAATGGTTAATTACAAGATAACTAAGGAGTTTTGGTTCATTCATTATATCATAGTTTACATAACTAATTTACTATATACTGAGCTAAGATTTTTATATACATCAAGGTTTACACAAAAAAACATATTGCACAATGACGCTAATTCCATTATGCTTAAGTTAAATATTTACATAAGCTTAACAAAGTGGAGTCCTAAAAACTAATGATCTCCCTGAACATTTGATGGACCTATTACACTAACAACTTAGTAAACATATCATTATGTTGACAAAAGAAATATAGATGATCATGTAATGTATATGAATGAAATATAAATTTTCTATTGAATCCATAGGAATTCTAACAATCAACTTATAATTTGCTTGTAAATCTTTTAAAACCCAATTAGAACTCATTTGCATATCCTTAATTTGAATAACACTACTAATAAGGCCGCTACCAACTCCTCACCCACCAATGTGGGATATTACAATATACCTACGCGTGGAGAAGAAGAGAAGAGAAAGAAAAAAAGAAAGGGACGTTGGTGTTTTTTACATAAAAGGAAGAGAAGATGATGATGAAGAGGAGGAGGAGGAGGCGCATCTGTTATAAAATGAGGGATTCTAGACTTTTTATTGGAGCATTTTATCGATGGTTTTACCGACTGATAATTAAATATTAATATTTTTAATTATTCAATCAGAGATTTCATGTTTGATATTTAATTTAAATTTTTAATTTAATAAATAAATTTCAGAAACCACCAAATATCACTAATGACCTTTCTCGGTGATTCTGTCTATAATATTTAATTTAAATTTTTAATTTAATAAAAAAAATTCACAAACTTTCCAAATATCACCGACGACTTTTCAATCCGTCGGTGATTCTTTTTCTAATATTTAATTTATATTTTCAATTTAATTGAAAATTTTTAGAAACCCCTAAATGCCACTGACAATTTTTCAATCCATCGGTGATTTTGTCTGTAAAGAATAGTAATTAACAATGCAATTGAGAAGTGAACAGTTTCAGAGCTCTCTAGAAAATACCGACGAAATTAATCTATCAGTAATACTCTTTGTAGTTGACATAATGAATAGTGTCAGGGAAAAGTGAACAATTTATCAAAGAGTTTACAAATGGATAATTGTGTCGGTATAAATGACATGTTTTTGTACTTTTTTACTTTGTTTTAATTTCTTCTTTTCCCATTATAATTTTCTTGGTATATACCAATAAAATATTTTCATCGGTGTTTACCGATAAATATAGCAAGAGAATATTATGTTGGTAAAATTTATTGTAATTTATCGATAAAAATATTATATTAATATTTTTTATTTATTAATTTTCTGATAATGTTTCACTCAGTGATACAGAGGGAGCTTCATCTCATAAAATTCTGGTTGTTATCAATTGTTATGCCCATGGTTATATTAACAAAACACAGGCGGAATTTGAAAAAGGCAGGCGCCTGAAATTAGATATCATGAATGCATTTTGTACAAGTAGAGTTTGGTAAGATACTAGAATTGGAAATGGCATTGAATGGATCAATGGATCAATTGTTTTGTTTTCTGTTTTTGGTTTATGTTCTTCGACATATTTTGTTCAACAGTTAGCAATTAATTACCCTTTTAAAATGCATTTTTCATTTTATCTATATTTTTTGAGATTGGAAAATTTAATAAAAAATGAATAACATTGTAATGAAAAAAAAAAATTAAATTGTCATGAAAAACCACCAAAAAAAACTGAAGGGGTATTTTGAAGTTTGGTAATAATTATTTTTTTAAAATGTATTTTACTTAAAAATATATCAAAATAATATTTGTTTTTATTTTTTAAAAAAATATTTTTCACGTCAAAATAATTTGAAAAAACTAAAATTAAAATGATTTAAAATAAAAAAAATAAAAAAAATATTTTTTCTTAAAATATTTTTAAAATACAAAAACAAACAATTATAAATTACCATCAATCCAGTACTAGATAGCGATTGTGATCTTATGTTTTGTCCGAATTGCAGCCAACACTGATATTTTTTGTCAAGAATTGAGAAGCCTTCTGGGCCACGAAAAGCCACCAGACACAACAACACATGCCATGTTTTTTATTTGTCTATAAACCGTTGACGATGAAAAACCTTTGGCTGACTCAAATAAATTCCTTTTCTTCTACGCTACACTAAATTCTTTTCGTAGCTGTGCATGCCACATTCTCTCTCCGTTCATCACTGCTTCTCTAACTCCTTCTGAGTTCTGATTAAGTCAGATCATCGTTTGAAGATCTTGTTGGTCCAGGTAAGCTCCATGTTCTCTTTTTTCTTTTCTCCAAGATTACATGTCATCTAGAATTCGTGCAAGTTACTCTTTTTACCCTGATATTGCTCAGGAGTTCTTGACTTGATCAGATCAGAGTTCAGGACATAGTTTCTTGCTCATTGTGTTCTTACCAGCTACAGTAAAGCGTGAATTAAAATTCTCAAAAAAAAGAAAAAAGAATTAAAAGTATCTTATTGAGCTTTACAAACAATTTACTGGTGTCATTAATCTAGTGTGTGATTCAAACAGACTGCGTGCTTGAGGGACTAACATATGGGACCTTCTTGTAACTCTTTGATTTTGTGTGTCGCTGCTCAGGACCTAGTTG
>Ga0325401_1005426_pt1 | contig 12213 bp, 10 predicted proteins | sample PopdelMetagenome_FD_205666 | JGI IMG/M metagenome (GOLD analysis project Ga0325401, IMG submission 205666) | Populus deltoides microbial communities from Bellville, Georgia, United States - Xylem-PdKOR-R2 | ecosystem: Host-associated > Plants > Phyllosphere > Stem > Wood/Secondary xylem | place...
CGGCGGTCTCGGCGAAGCGCCCGCCCCAGGTCTCGCCGCCGTCCGCCGAGGCGTCACCGGAGCCCGCGTCGACCCGGCGCTTGCGCCAGACCGAGTCGATCCGCGACGGGTCGGAGAAGCGCGTGAACAGGCTGACGCTCCACGCCGACGAGAGCAGGTCGACGCCGCGCTCGACCACGACGTCGGACGGCACGTCGAGCAGCACGTCCTGCGCCACGTCGTACGTCGGCTGGAGGTGCAGCCACAGCCGCGTGACCACCCCGAGGGAGCCGAGCGACAGCACCGCCCCGGCGAACTCCGGGTCGCCCTCGCGCAGCGTCTCGAGCTCGCCGTCGGCGCGCACGAGCTCGACGGCGGCGACCGCGCTGGCCAGGCAGCCGTTGCCGACGCCGGAGCCGTGGGTGCCGGTGGCCGCGGCGCCCGCGACGCTGATGTGCGGCAGCGAGCCGGTGTTGGGCAGCGCCCAGCCGTCGCTGTGGAGGTGGGCCCCGAGCTCGGCGTAGGTCGTCGAGCCGGGCACCTCGACCAGCCCGGCCTCACGGTCGACGACCACGCCACCCGGCAGACCGCGTGTCGAGACGAGCAGGTCGTCGGCCGCGACGACGTCGACGACGTCGTTGAAGGAGTGGCCCGAGCCCAGCGCGCGCACCCGCCTCGCCCCGGCCACCGCCTCCTGCAGCTCGGCCAGCGAGCCGGGCTCGCTCACGTCGGTCGCGGTGTAGGTGACGTTGCCGGCCCAGTTGCGCACCCGACCATCCTGACGGCCCCACCGAAAGCGCGGAAAAGCCCGCACCGACACCGACCTCACCCTTAGGCTCGCCTCAGTCCGTCCCTCGACCCCATGGGGACGGGCAGACGGCCCCTCCCCTGACCCCCAACAGGCGGGGCCGTCGCTCATTTCGCCGCCCGTCGCGGCGCCTGTCGTCGGCCGCCCGGCACCTCCGTGGTCCGCCCGGCGGCGGCCGAGGTCTCGTCGACCGACAGGGGCCCTTGCGACGCCCCTGGGTGGGGCCTGGTCTGGACCAGTCGGACGACCTCACCCTCTCGGTTAAGCGCAGCGTTTTCGCAGGTCAAGCCGGGCCTGACAACTTGACGGTCCTCGACACCCCGCGGGGTGACTTGAACAAGTTCTCAAGTCGGTTGCACAGGTCCAGGGGCCCGAGTTGCATATGACGTGAGCCACTCACCTGTGCCAACCCCCCGAGTGCAGGTGCGTGGATCACCCGGCCGGTTCGCCGGCAGTCGACCCCGGTCCTCCTCCCACACGTGGACCGGGGTCGACTCGGGTACGGGGCAGGCATGGCCGACACCTCCCTGCCGCCGTACGTCATGGTCCTCTTCGGTGCGACCGGCGACCTCGCGGCCCGCAAGCTCTTCCCCGGTCTCTACCACCTCGCCGTGGCCGACCGCCTGCCGGAGGAGTTCCGCATCATCGGCAGCGGTCGCCACTCGCCCGGCAGCGACGACGAGTTCCGCGACAAGATCCGCGACGGCCTGCGCGACACCGTCGACGACCTCGACGACGACGCCGCCCGCACCCTGCTCGAGCGGCTGACCTTCCAGACCTCCGACGCCGACGACGGCAGCGACCTCGCCGAGGCCGTGCGCGCCGCCGAGGAGCAGATCGCCGGCGAGACCGGCACCGACGTCGACGACGTGCGCCGCCTCGTCTACCTCTCCGTGCCGCCCAGCGCGATGGACGGCATGATCGCGATGCTCGGTCGCGAGCGGCTCACCGAGCGGGCGCGCCTGGTCGTCGAGAAGCCGTTCGGGCTCGACCTGGAGTCCTCGCGACACCTCGACAGCTCGCTCAAGGAGGTCGTCGACGAGGACCAGGTCTTCCGCATCGACCACTTCCTGGGCAAGGAGGCGGTGCAGAACATCCTCGCCCTCCGCTTCGCCAACGGGCTCTTCGAGCCGGCCTGGGACCGCCGCAGCATCGCCTCGGTGCAGATCGACGTGCCCGAGACCCTCGGCATGGAGGGCCGCGGCAGCTTCTACGAGTCCACCGGCTGCCTGCGCGACATGGTCTCAACCCACCTGTGCCAGCTGCTCGGTTTCGTGGCGCTGGAGGACCCGGGCACCCTCGACGAGAAGTCGCTGCGCGACGCCAAGTCCGCCCTCTTCGAGGACCTGCGCCCGCTCGACAAGGACCACGTCGTCTTCGGGCAGTACGACGGCTACCGCGACGAGGAGGACGTCGACGCCGACTCCGACGTCGAGACGTTCGTGGCGATCGAGGCCTACGTCGACAACGACCGCTGGCGCGACGTGCCGTTCCACCTGCGCACCGGCAAGAAGCTGGCCGAGACCCGGCGCACGGTCACGCTGCGCTTCCGCACCCCCGACACCTCGCTCTTCGACGGTGAGCCCGGCCCCAACGAGCTGGTCCTCGAGCTCACCGACGACCCGCGGATCACCGTCGACCTGCGCGCCAAGCGGCCCGGTCCCGAGATGGCGCTCGCCCGCGCCGAGATGTGCCTCGACCTGGTCGACGCGCTCGCGGCCAGCGGCCAGGAGTCCCACCCGCTCGAGGCCTACGAGCGGCTGCTGCTCGACGTGCTCCGCGGCGACCAGACGCTCTTCACCCGCGCCGACGAGGTCGACCGGCTCTGGCAGGTCTGCCAGCCGCTGCTCGACGACCGTCCCGAGGTCCAGCCCTACGCGCCCGGCTCGTGGGGCCCCCAGGCTGCTCTGAACCTGCCCGAGGGCGGCTGGCGCCTCGGTGAGTGAGCGCCGCGAACCCGAGGAGCACGAGCTTCACAGCGTCCCCATCGCCGACCACGGCCTGATCGGCGACCTGCGCACCTGCGCCCTGGTGGGCAACGAGGGCACGGTCGACTGGTTCTGCGCACCGCGCTTCGACTCGCCCAGCGTCTTCGGCTCGATCCTCGACCCCGACGCGGGCTCGTGGACGGTGCGGGTGCTCGACGGCGAGGTGCGGACCAACCAGTTCTACTTCCCCGACTCCAACATCCTCGTCACCCGCTTCCTCACCGAGGAGGGCGTGGCCGAGGTGCACGACTTCATGCCGCTGCTCAAGGCGCACGACGAGGACCACCGCCAGCGGCTCGTGCGTCGCATCGTCGCCGTGCGCGGCCAGGTGCGCGTGCGCACCGAGATCACCCCCAGGCCCGACTACGGCCGCGCGCAGCCGCGGCTCACCGAGGTCAGCGGCGGCGTGCTCGTCGAGGCGGAGACCACCGGCGGACCGGGTGTCCGGCTCGGGCTGATGGCCTCCACCCGGCTCGAGCTCGAGGACGGCACCGCCTCGGCCGAGCTCACCATGGAGGGCGGAGACGAGGCGATCTTCGTGCTCCAGGTGCTCGGCGACGACGAGGAGCCGACGGCCAGCGACGGCGACAGCACCACCGAGCTGTTCGAGCAGACGGCGCGCTTCTGGCGCACCTGGCTCTCCCAGTCGACGTACAAGGGCCGGTGGCGCGAGATGGTGGACCGCGCCGCGCTGACGCTGAAGCTGATGACGCACGAGCCGAGCGGCGCGATCGTGGCGGCCCCGACGACCAGCCTGCCCGAGCAGATCGGCGGCGGACGCAACTGGGACTACCGCTACGTCTGGATCCGCGACGCGGCGTTCAGCCTCTACGCGCTGCTGCGCCTCGGCTTCACCGACGAGGCGGCGTCGTTCATGGAGTGGCTCTCCGAACGGCTCGGCGACCCCGACGAGGGCGACGACGAGCTCGGGCCGCTGCGGGTGCTCTACGACATCGACGGCAACGTCCCGCACGAGGAGCACGAGCTCGACCACCTGCGCGGCTACCGCGACTCGCGACCGGTCCGCGTGGGCAACGCCGCGGTCGAGCAGCTGCAGCTCGATATCTACGGCGAGCTGATCGACTCGGTCTACCTGTTCAACAAGTACGGCCCCGGCATCAGCCACGACGCGTGGAAGGACCTCACCCGCGTCCTGGAGTGGGTCATGGAGCACTGGGACCGGCCCGACGCCGGCATGTGGGAGATCCGTGACGAGCCGCGGGCCCACACCACCTCGCGGCTGATGTGCTGGGTGGCCATCGAGCGGATGATGCGCACCGCCCGTCAGCGCGGACTGCCGGGCGACCTGTCGGGGTGGGCCGAGGTCCGCGACGCGGTCTACGAGCGGATCATGACCGAGAGCTGGGACGACGAGGTCGGTGCCTTCATGGCCTACGAGGGCGCCGACACCCTCGACGCCGGCGTGCTGCTCATGCCGATGGTGAAGTTCGTGGCGCCCAACGACCCGCGCTTCGTCTCGACGCTCGCCGCGATCGAGGACCGGCTCGTCTCCGACAGCCTGGTCTTCCGCTACGACGTCGAGAGCTCACCCGACGGGCTCGACGGCTCCGAGGGCACCTTCTCGCTGTGCTCGTTCTGGTACGTCGAGGCGCTGACGCGGCTCGGGCGCCTCGACGACGCGCGTCTCGCGCTGGAGAAGATGTTCACCTACGCCAACCACCTCGGCCTCTACGCCGAGCAGATCGGGCTCACCGGTGAGCAGCTCGGCAACTTCCCGCAGGCCTTCACCCACCTGAGCCTGATCAGCGCCGCGATCAACCTCGACCGCGAGCTGGGCTGACGGCTGGGCTGAGCAGTCAGGACGTGGAGGGAGGCCGCACCCTCGTCGGTACGGCCTCCCCGGTGCACGCGCAGGCTCAGCGCGTGGTCCTGATCCTCGTCGAGCTGCTGGTGGTGCCGCCGGCGCCCGTCGCGGTGACGGTGACGGTGACGGACCGCTTGACCTTCTTGAGCTGCTTGGCCGAGAGCTTGACCTTCACCGAGCCGCCGGCGGCGGACACCGTGGTGGTCTCCAGGACGCGCTTGCCGGTGACCGTGACGGTCACCGTGGTCGCCCCGCTGGCGGCCACGTCGACGACGACGCCGCGACGCAGCTGCACCCGGCTGACGCGGGGCTGGGCGGCGACGGCGGCGACCGGCTTGACCGCAGGCGCCGGGTTCGTGGTCGTCGGCATCGTGCTCGGCGTGCGGCCGAGCAGGGTGGCGAACAGGTCGGTCTGGTCGATCGTCCCGGTGACGTTGGCGGCCTGGGGGCCGGACGCCGCCACGCGGATCTGCGCGCCGGTGTGGGTCATCGAGAACCCACCGGCCGCGGTGGTGTCGGCGGTGGAGTAGGCGACCGTCATCGGGTCGCCGTCCTTGGTCCTGATGGTGGTCGTGGCCCGGCCCGCGGAGGTGCTGTTGGGCACGATCTGCGTGGAGTGCGCGTGGTCACCGGTGACGATGATCAGCGTGTCCGGGTGGGTCTTCTGGTAGGCCTGAGCCACCTTGAGGGTGTCGTCCATCTCGGCGACGTCGCCGATCGCGCCGCAGACGTCGGCGGCGTGCTCCTGCTTGTCGATCATGGCGCTCTCGACCTGCAGGAAGAACCCGTTGGGGTTGTCGAGCAGCGAGATCGCCTTGTCGGTCATCTCCGACAGCGTCGGCTGCGTGCCGCGGTTGGCGAGCTGGCAGGTGGTGTTGGCGTCGCCCGCACCGGCCGGGCTGGCGACCGGGAGCGGCTGGTAGCGGGGGGTCATGTTGCCCGTGGCGAACAGCCCGATGACCGGGCTGGTGGCGACCGACGACACGGCGGCGAGACCGGCCCGGTCGCTGACCGACTGGTAGCCGCGGGTGGCCTTGGCGTAGTCGAGGACGGTGCCGCCGCCGGGAAGCGTCTGGGCGTAGCGCTGCGCGCCGCCGCCGAGGAGCACGTCGACCTTGGTGTCGACGAGCTGCTCGGCGATGGAGCCCTTGCCGCCGACGGCCTTGAGGGCCGAGGGGCAGGTGGCCATGTTGGCCGGGCCCTGGCAGGCACGCGCGTTGATGTGCGAGGCGGCGGCCGCGGGGGTGGCGTCGGTGATCTCCGCGGTGGAGACGTTGCCGGTGCGCTTGCCCTGGCGCTTGTAGATCTCGAGCACGGTGTCGTAGTCGACGCCGGCGACGGTGTCGGCCGAGCTGGGGCCCTGGGAGATGCGGCCGTCGACGGTCTTCTTGCCGGTCGACCAGCCGCTCGCGGTCGGGGCCGAGTCGGAGACGTAGTTGATCGGGTAGCGCGAGCCGTCGGGCGCGGTCTTGAGCCCGTAGGTCGTCATCTCACCGGTGAACGGCAGCTCGTCGAGCGCGAAGCGGCCCGCCGCGCCGAGCTCGTAGTTGCGGGCGGCGGTGATGATCGAGTCGTCCGTGCCGTCGCCGATGATCAGGATGACGTTGCGCGGCTTGGCGGGGTTGATCTGGCCGGCCAGCTCGGCCGAGCGGTCGTTGGCGAAGCCGAACGGGGCGGCCTGGGCGGCGGTGAGGCCGGCGCCGCCGAGGGCGGCGAGGGCGGCCGCGCCGGCGAGGAGTCGGGTCCTGCGGTTCACGAGGTGGGGGTCCTTTCGAGAGGGGTTCCGCAGGTCACCGTCGTGGTCGAGCAGAACGACCACCGCCGTCCTCGGCGGACGGGAGGTGGACGGCAGGTGAACGTCTCGAAGGCGGGTAGTACTAGCCCGCTTCGTCGTCGTGGACCGGGTCGTGGACCGGCTCGTGGTCGGCTCGTCGGCGGGCTCCCCACGCTCTGGCGACCGGGCTACCCTCGTCGCCGGGAGGTGGGCTGACGTGCGACGACTGGGCCAGCTCGAGGCCGCCGTCATGGAGGTGCTCTGGGCCCGTGACGGGGCCGAGGCGTCCGTGCGCGAGGTCCTCGAGGTCCTCGAGGAGCAGCCCGACGGGCGACGGCTCGCCTACACCACGGTGCTCACCGTGGTCGACAACCTGCACACCAAGGGCTACCTCACCCGCCGTCGCGTCGGACGGGCCTACGCCTACGTGCCGCGCTGCTCGCGCGAGGAGCACACGGCCGAGGTGATGGGCGAGGTGCTGGCCACCAGCGCCGACCGCGGTGCGGTGCTGCTCCGGCTGGTGGACCACCTCTCCCCCGCCGAGGTCGCCGAGCTGCGAGCGGCGCTCGACGAGCCGCCCGCGTGACCGCCGCGCTCGCGCTGGTGGCGCACGTGCTCGTCGCCGGGCACCTCGGCCCCCGGCTGCTGAGCGGGGCCGCGTGGACCTCGCGAGCCCCGCAGGCCGCGGTCCGGTGCTGGCTCGCCCTGTGCGCCTCGGTCCTGCTGGCGGCGGCGCTCGTGCCGCTGACCCTCGCCGCGGCCCACCTGCCGCTGCCGGGCGGCGGCGTCCACTACGGCCAGCCGCTCGGCCCCTGGCCCGCACTCGCCTCGTTCCTCGCCCTGAGCGTCGCGGCGGCATCGCTGCTGGCCACCGGGGTCCGCCGGGGCGTGCGCACCCACCGAGCGCGCCGGCGCCAGCACGACGACCTCGCCCTGCTCGGCCGACCGCACCCCGACGGCTACGTCGAGCTCGCGGCGTCGCGCGCCGCGCTGTGGTGCCTGCCCGGCGGCTGGCGCCGGCCCGCGGCGGTCGTCGTGACCACCGGGGCGCGCGACCTGCTCGACCCGCACGAGCTCGACGTCGCCCTGCGGCACGAGGGGCGGCACCTGCGGGCGCGCCACCACCGGGCCGTCGCCCTCACCGCGGTGCTGGCCGGTGCGTTCGGCCGAGTCGCGCTCTTCGCGCACGCCCACCGCGAGGTGTGCGAGCTCGTCGAGCTCGCCGCCGACGACGCCGCCGACGGCCCGCGCGAGCGCGCGCTGCTGAGCACGGCGCTGGTGGCGCTGAGCACCGGCACGCGGCCCCTCGCACCGGGCACCCTCGCCGCGAGCGGCACCGCGACGCTGCGGCGCGTGCGCCGCCTGCGGGCCGCCGGCCCCGCGCCGCTGCGCCTCGGGCGCGCGGGCGCCCTGGTCGCGGCCGGGCTCGTGCTCGCCGCTCCGCCGCTGCTCGCCGTGGCGCCGGGCGTCGAGGCCGCCCTGCACCACTGCACCCCCCTGGTGCGGGCCTGAGGCCCTCCGGTCAGACCCGGCCGCTCGGGGCGCTGCGCGCGACGTCGGGCTCGAAGCCGTGCTCGATGCCCCACACGACGGCCTGCGACCGGCGCTCGACGCCCATCTTGCGGTAGGCCGTGCGGATGTAGGTCTTGACCGAGTTGATGGAGAGGTAGCTGCGGGCCGCGATCTCCTTGTTGGAGAAGCCCTGGGTGATCAGGGCGATGATCTCGCCCTCACGCATGGTGAGCCCCTCGCGCTGGCCGGGCCAGCGACCCGGCTCGCGGTCCGGGTCGCCGCCCCGGGTCTCGCGCCCGCCCGGCACGACGCGCTCACCGTCGTGCACCGCCTCGATCGAGGCGACGAGCTCTGCTGCGTCGGACCCCTTCGCCACGAACCCTGCCGCGCCGGCGCGCAGCGCGTCGTCGACGAGCTGCCGGCCGGCGTTCCAGGTGTAGATGACGACCTTGCAGGTGGACTGCTCGCCGATGAGCTCGCGCAGCTGGTCCTCGCTGACCCGCGCCTGCGCGAAGCTGTCGTAGAGGACCACGTCGACGTGGCTGCGCACCGGCACGTTGCTGTCGAGCTCGACGACCTCGACGCGGTCGCGGAACGGCTCGAGGAGGGCGGCCACCCCGAGCACCACGAGCTCGTAGTCGTTGACGACAGCGACGCGCACCGCGCGGTCCCTCTCCGGCATGGGCCGAAGCATAGGGCCGTCGCTCACCCCGCCCGTCGGGGTGAGTGGGCGTCGATCTCGGCGAGGACGCGGCTCCTCGTCGCCTCGTCGGCGTACGACGCCCGCACGGCGGTGCGGGCGAGCTCGCGCACGCCCTCGGTGTCGAGGCCGAGCAGGTCGGCGGCGATCTCGTACTCGCGGTTGAGGGTGGTGCCGAACATCGGCGGGTCGTCGGAGTTGACGGTGACCACGACCCCGGCGTCGCGGAAGACCGGCAGCGGGTGCTCGGCCAGCGAGGCGACGGCGCGGGTCGCGACGTTGGAGGACGGACAGACCTCCAGCGGGACCCCGCTGTCCGCCAGCCGGGCCAGCAGCGCCGGGTCCTGGGCGGCCGAGGTCCCGTGGCCGATCCGCTCGGCGCCGAGCAGGTCGAGCGCGTCCCACACGGTCTGCGGTCCGGTGGTCTCGCCGGCGTGCGGCACCGAGCGCAGCCCGGCCGCCCGCGCGGCGTCGAAGTGGGGCTGGAACTGCGCGCGCGGCACACCGATCTCGGGGCCACCGAGCCCGAAGCCGACCAGGCCCTCGGTGCGGTGCCGGACGGCGTACTCCAACGTGACGTCGGCCGCGGGCACCCCGGACTCGCCGGGGATGTCGTAGATCCAGCGCAGCACCAGGCCGAAGTCGCGCTCGGCCTCGACCCGCGCGGCCTCCAGCGCCTCGGAGTAGCCCTCGATCGGCATGCCGACCTCGTCGCTGTCGGGGCGCACCGAGGTGTACGGCGTGCAGGTCAGCTCGGCGTAGCGCACCTGCTGCTCGGTCGCCATCTCGCGGGCGACCTCGTAGGTCAGGTAGTGGATGTCCTCGGGCGTGCGGATGAGGGCGACCACCGCGAGGTAGACCTCGATGAAGTGCGCGAAGTCGCGGAACTCGAAGAAGCGCTGCAGCTCCTCCAGGTCGCTGGGGACGGTGCCCGGGTGCCGAGCGGCCAGCTCGCTGACGATGCGCGCCGAGGCCGAGCCGACGTGGTGCACGTGCAGCTCGGCCTTCGGCAGGCCACGGACGAACTCGCGGATCAGGTCACGGGGCTCGCTCACGCGAGCCAGCGTCGTCTCAGCCGACCGCCGCGAGCAAGTTCTGGGCGAGCTGGTCGACGTCGGCGCCGTCGGTGAAGGGCTCGCCGTCGAGGATGATCGTCGGAGTGCTGGAGACGCCGGTGTCCTCGGCGGCCTGCGTCGCGTCGTCGGCCCACTGCTCGCCGTCGCCGTCGAGGTAGGCCTGGACCGTCTCGTCGCTGACGCCCGCCTCGGTCATCACGTCGGCGATGTCGTCCTCGGAGGGGAACGGCCCCTCCTCGCTCGGCTGGTCGGCGTACAGCGCGTCGTGCAGGGCGAGCGCGACGTCGTCGCCCGACTGCTCGAGCGTGATGCCGAACGCCTCGGTCGCCGCCTCGGAGTAGGGACCGATCCGCGACAGGAGCACGAACGGGCGGTACTCCACCTGGACCTTGCCGTCGGCGGCCAGCTGCTCCAGCTCGCTGTGGGTCCGCTTCTCGAGCTCCCCGCAGAACGGGCAGATGAAGTCCTCGTAGATCACCACCTTGTGGGGCGCCGACGCCTCGCCGATCGTGAGCCCGTGCTCGCTGCCGGGGGCCTCGGCCGCCGCGGCGGTGTCGTCGCTGCTGTCGCGCAGCGAGTTGATCAGGAACCCGCCGGCGATGATGAGGACCATCGCGAGCACGACGCCCACGACGCTCAGCACCTGGCGGCGGCGCTCCTTGCGTCGCCGCTCCTCGACCAGGGCGGCGGCACGCTCGGCGCGCTGTTCACGGTTCTGCTTGGACATCAGGCTCCACTCGTTCCGGGTGTCTGCGGGGGAAGATCAGGTCGTCGAGCGCGAGGCGGGTGCGGCCCTGCCAGGCGACGTACGCCGAGGCGAGCAGCAGCGCGGCGTCGCGGGCGATCTCGAAGGGGTACTTCGAGGCGGCGTCCGGGTCGTAGCCCCCGCCGCCGAAGCAGCCGCAGTCGATGTTGATGCCACGCGCCCACACCGAGGCGATCCCGATGATGAACGCGACGAACAGCAGCGCCGACAGCACGCCTCCGAAGCGGGTGAGCAGACCGAGGACGAGCAGCAGCCCGACCGCGATCTCCAGCGGCGGGAGCAGGTGCCCCACCGGGGTCGCCGTGTCGCCGGGCAGCAGCTCGTAGGCACGGACGGCGAGCACGCTCTGCTCGGGGTGGGGGAGCTTGATCAGGCCCGCCCAGATCCAGACCGCACCGGTCACCAGGCGCGCCGCAGTCCCGAGCCACTCACGCACCCCCTCACCCTAGGCACCCCGGCTGAGCCGGACCTGAGAGCTGGTCCGTCCCGCGGCGTAGGGTGCGGGGGTGAAGGAAAGACTCGTCTGGATCGACTGCGAGATGACCGGCCTCGACCTGGGCGCCGACGCGCTCATCGAGGTTGCCGCGCTGGTCACGGACTACGACCTCACGGTGCTGGGCGAGGGCGTCGACCTGATCGTGAAGCCGCCGGCCGAGGCGCTCGACCAGATGGGTGACTTCGTGCGCTCGATGCACGAGAAGTCGGGGCTGCTCGCCGAGCTCGACGGTGGCCTCACCCTCGCCGAGGCCGAGGAGCAGGTGCTGGCCTACGTGCGCGAGCACTGCCCCGCCGGGTCGCGCCCGCCGCTCGCCGGCAACACCGTGGCCACCGACCGCTCGTTCCTCTCCCGCGACATGGCGACCCTCGAGGGGTTCCTGCACTACCGCATCGTCGACGTCTCCTCCATCAAGGAGCTGAGCCGCCGGTGGTTCCCCCGGGCCTACTACCAGGCCCCGAAGAAGCGCGGCAACCACCGCGCACTGGCCGACATCCAGGAGAGCATCGAGGAGCTGCGCTACTACCGCGACGCGGTGTTCGTGCCGGCCCCCGGACCCGACTCCGACACCGCCCGGGCCCTCGCCGCCAAGCACGGCGGCGCGCTCACCGGCATCACCGGCGCCGAGCCCGAGGCACCCGATTCCGCGGAACCCGACCCGCTCCCCTAGACTTCTCGACGGCCTCGGATCCCCGGGGCCCACGGTGGGTGTAGCTCAGCTGGTAGAGCGCTGCCTTGTGGTGGCAGATGCCGCGGGTTCGAGTCCCGTCACTCACCCCAGGTGCAGGCCCCGACCTACAGGTCGGGGCCTGCTGCCGTCTGCGGGTGGTGCGGCCTCAGAGCCGCTGCGCGATCGCCGCGACGTGCGCGGGCGTCGAGCCGCAGCAGCCGCCGACCAGGTCGATGCCGAGCTCGCGCAGGCGCACGGCGTGCGCCGCGAGGTCGTCGGGCGTGGCGTCGTACTCGAAGTGGTCGCCCACCACCTGGGGCAGCCCGGCGTTGGACTGCGCGACGAGCAGCAGCTCGCCGGTGCGGGCCTCGGCCATCTCGGCGGCGATCTGCTCCATCTCACCCGGGCCGCGCCCGCAGTTGGCCCCCGCGGCGTCCACCCCGAGCTCGGCGAGGCGGCGCACGGCGTCGCCGGGCCGCACGCCCATCATCGTGCGCAGGTTGGTGTCGAAGCTCATGGTCACCGCGAGCGGCAGCTCGGGTGCGACCTGGCGGACCGCCGCGACCGCGGCCTCGGCCTCGGCGAGGTCGCTGAGCGTCTCGACGAGCAGCAGGTCGAC
>Ga0325401_1005427_pt1 | contig 12211 bp, 5 predicted proteins | sample PopdelMetagenome_FD_205666 | JGI IMG/M metagenome (GOLD analysis project Ga0325401, IMG submission 205666) | Populus deltoides microbial communities from Bellville, Georgia, United States - Xylem-PdKOR-R2 | ecosystem: Host-associated > Plants > Phyllosphere > Stem > Wood/Secondary xylem | place...
TACGACAGAACAACACCTGAGATTGTGAAAGTTAGGTTAAAACTTGTTAGTGTAAGTTAAATTGCAACGGAGAAAAACATAAATCCTAAATTAATTACCTGATTTATTGAAGAAGAGAGTGCAAAACGCAACCCGTTTACAAAGAGAAAGGGTGATAATGATGGGTCTGGTGCGATGTTGCCATGGGTCTGTGTTTTTGGTGGTTTACAGAGAAAGATTAAAACTGTTAAGATGAAGAAGAAGAGATGAAGAAAAAAAAATTAACGATGCTAAAGACGAATGAGAAAAAGATGAAAAGTTTGGGACAAAAGGAAAATCAAATCGATGAAGAGAATTAATTTTCAACTGCTGGTTTTGTTTTTTCTATTTAGAAACAGGGGGGTATTAGGGACGAAGGGGAGACTGGGAATTAATTCATGGTCAACAGTTGGTTTTGTTTTCTTTGTTTAGAAACCGGGGGGGTTTGAATTAGTAATGGCAGCAAAATTAAACAGTTGAGATTTTATCATATTAAAAATAATCAACGGCCTATATAATTTTGATTTTATATTAATATTTAAATAATTATTTTTTCAATTAGCAACGGATAATCCGTTGCAAACTTTATGTTGTTTTTAGTAATGGATTTTCCATTGCTAAAATTTGTTGCTAATATTAAAAAAATAATATATATATATATAATTCGTTGCAAATCTTTTACTGAATTTAGCAACGGAATTATCCGTTGCTAAATTCAGATGCTAATGACCCTATTTTTAGTAGTGATACAAGTCATGTCTAATAGAAAATATATATATATATATATATATATATAGAGAGAGAGAGAGAGAGAGAGAGAGAGAGAGAGAGAGAGAGAGAGAGAGAGAGAGAGAGAGAGAGAGAGAGAGCTGATTCTCACCTTCATTTCTATAGCTTAGAGAGATATGATCAGAGAAAACGTTGAGATCAAACAGTAAACAAAGAAGTTCGAGATGAAGAAGTAAGGGAAGAGCTAAAAAAAGAGTAAAACATGGGGTTCTTTGCGGTGGGGTTTAATTATAGTGAGGGAGTGAAGAGAGAGCAATGAGTCAACCTGAGAGCAGTAGTTTATGGTCAATAAACGCAAAATCGTAGGACCGGTAAAGGAAAGCACATTGGTGTTTCCAGAGTCGATTATGAATCATTTCACTTTTCTTTCTTTTCTTTTTGAAGAAGAAAAGGAGGATTTTAATTTATAACTCCAAAAAGTGTGCAGCGGGGTTGGTAAGAACGCGTTGTCCTTCTTAAAATCTCAGAGCTCAATTATTAGGCTTGTGGGGCGTCGTGCCGAATTAAAGGAAAGCACATCGGTGCTCCCAAAGTCGATCATGACTTTCTGAAAGTGTATTTTCTTTCTTTCTTTTCTTTTTGGAAAAGAAAAGGAGGATTTAGATTTATAATTATTTATAACTCCAAAAAGGGTGGTAAGAACGTGTATTCCTGCTGAAAATCTCAGAGCTCAATTATTGGAACAAGAATGTTCGTATTATTTTACAGATACATGTGAAAAAAGAAAGGAAAATGAGAACGTTTTCTTAAAATTATTTCGTTCACTAAATTTGGTGTGCTGCCTATTTCTTACAAAGAATGTTTTCTCTCTAGCGGCTTGTGTGGCGTCGTGCGGGCTTTCTTAATGTAGTTGAAATCCTCTCCCGATATTTCCTTCATAAAATCGCAGCGCTTGTGGGGGTGCGACATCCGGTTTGGCACTCGTGAGATTTTTGTTTTTGTTTTTCTCTTTCCATCTTGATATTGACAGGTGTCACCCTAGATTGTTAAATCAACCATTTAATATGATTTTCTTTAAGATTTGATATCTGTTATTTTAATTATTGTTTTTTATTTTAAATTATTTATAAAATTTGAGTTTTTTTTATTTCACTATCCTTTAGTTTTTTATTTCTTTTTTTATTATTATGAATTATTTTATCTTAGATAATACACAAATCAATTAACATATAAATACAAAAAGTTTTTATATTGGTTTAATTTTGAAAGATCCAACTATTCAAAGAAAGACAAAATGGTTTTCCAATAATAAAAAAAAAAAAAACTATTTGGAGAATCTCCTGAAAAACATTAAAGCTTCTTAACGGATTTGTTTTCAGATAGACCATGTGTATTTGGTCCACGTCAGCAACACGTTCCAAGTCACTTTCCATGCTTATCCCTCTCACGGCAACATTGATCCCTAGAGCAGTACTTGCTGGTGATTTTTTATACAACTTTGTTTGATTTTTTATTCATTGGTTAAAGTGATATTCATACACTGATCAGGGATATTTTTCAAAAAAAAAAATTAATTAATTATTATTTCGAGATAAAAAATTAAAAAAATAAATATAAAAAAATATTTTAGAGATATTTATTTTATATAACTCTATCTTCTTGATAAAAAATCACTATCAAATTGGTATGCATTAATTAATACCAAAATAAGACCCACAATTCATTAATATAAAACAACACCCAACACCATCAACTTTTGTACAGCTGTAGTGTAATCACTAATGAAGTTCTAATAACCACCCAAATTTCCCAAAATCACCAATAAATGACACGAGCATTATGATTATCCTCTACACATGAAACATAATAATATGGGGGCATATGAGGATGATAGGCCAGGCGGTAAGCCACCGGATCTGGATCTTTCTTCTGATCTCCTGCTGGCTTCTTCGGCGTCTCATCTTTTTTCTTCTCAGGCTCTTTTGCTGGTCCGACTGTAACTATTTCAGTGCAACACAGCTTTCTCAGTTTGGACACTATGCATACTGGATCAATGTCCCCTGTCACTGTCATCTTCTTGTTCTTCATGTCGATGGATAATGAATCCACCCCTGCAAATTTGCATCACAATTTAAACCACTAGTTTTTTTTTTAAAAAAAATATCATAAATACTTCCAACGTTGATCTTGATTTATTAGATAACTAATGACCATATATGTAGCAATAAATAAATTCAATACCTGAAAGACCAGAGACTGTCTTCATGGCTTTTTTCTTGGCTTTCTCATCATGCAACTCCACTTTCAACACAGCTTTCTGAAACAAAATAAGTTCATGTAAATTTTGTTATGAATCAATATCAAGATGATCAAGAAACAGGAATCACTTGAAATCAATACCAAATAATCTCTATATATATATAGAGAGAGAGAGAGATGATTCTCACCTTCATTTCAATAGCTTAGAGAGATGTGATCGAAGAAAAAGTTGAGATCAAACGGTAAATAAAGAAAGCTTGAGGTGAAGAGGTAAGGCGAGAGGAGGAGCTAAAAAATACTCGGTGACGAGGTGAAGAGTACTTCTTTGTGTGGGGTTTTATAGAGGGAGTGAGGAGAGAACAGTGAGTCAAGCTGAGGACAGTGGTTTATGGTCAATGAACTTACAATTGTAGGACCAGTAAAGGAAAGCACATTGGTGTTTCTGGCGTGGAAATTAATTTCGTTTCTAATTTGTTTACCGGAAAATAATTGTTTTTTACAAAGTGATTTTTTTTAAAAATAAATTCTTGAAAAGTGAGTTATTTTCTAATATTTAATGGTATCATAAAAAATAAATTGAAAAAAATACTTTTTAGTATTTGACTATCTCATGAAAAATAAATTGCTAATATTTTTTTCAAGTTTATTATAATAATGAAAAACAAATCTTACAAATTAAAAAAGTTGAATAAAAATAAAATTAATTTTTTTTATCTAATTTCATAAATTATCTCAAATAAAATAAATAATAATTAAAATAATAGAGATAAAATCTAACAAATAAAAAAATTAAAAATAAAAATAAATTAAAATTTCATAAATTATTTCAAATAAAATAAATAACAATCAAAAGAATGAAGGTTAAAATTGATATAAAAATCAAATTAAATCAAATTTTAAGAGATGAAATTGAAGAAAAAAAGATTTGAAACAATATAGACAGTAATCAAAAGTTTGAAAATCAAATTTGATATAGTTAGCAAATAACATGATATTTTTAAATTTTTTACAACTCCTGAAAAGTGTTTTCCATCCAAAATAAAAAAAGAAAACTCTTTTATGAAAACAAACTAAATTTTTCTTTAACATGAAAGTATTTTTCGTTGATCAATTTTTTAATTACAAATAAATATAAAAAAATTTGAAAAATCAAAAAATCACTTTCCATAAAACAAACGAACTTATCATTTCATTCTCTAAGAATATATTTTCTTTCATTTCTTTTCATTTCTATTTTTTTTTTCTTTTGATAAAAAAAGGCCATTGAAATCAAAATTGTAAATTTGGTGTAGATTTTGCTTCCTAATGATTGTTAAATAGCAACTTTGTGATAGTTAGCTCATTACACGGTTGGGGTGTTATGAATCCTCATCCCATGACATCTATATTGTACCTTGGTCTATACAAGCTGTTCCTATAGTTAACATGATAAAATTCAGATGACCTGGTAAATAAACTTGCAACAAGAAATCAACCCATGGCAAGGGTGATTTGATCAAAAAAATTAATTTTTATTTAAAATAATATTATTTTAATTTAAAAAGTTATTCAAAAAAAATATCTTTTATTTAGCCAGTCGAACCCACCGATTCATGGGCGGAGGCTCTTAATTAACCGTGGAGGCTAGTCTATGACAAAGGAACTCCTGCTCCTCTTTCTCAGAAACAACTCTCCAGTCTCTGGTCAGTGTTCATGCATGATATCTTCATTTCCTTATCTTTATTGTCGGGTAGAAACAGATCTGTTGTTTCTTTGCTTTGCTTTCAATCGGGAGTTAGGAAAGTTCCAGACAATGGCAAAAAATGCATGTCACTTTCTTAATCGAACCTTGTCACGGTATCGACAATTAATAGATGCATGTGGGTTTGTGGCTGCGGTCGGTCAACGAAGATTTCTCTTCCTTTTACTATATATTAACCCACATGTCGATCACATGGCAATACCAGGGAAGAGCTAGCTTCGAGGGAAATTGTATCCTCAAAACTTTGAAGAAGTTTACATCTTGGTTCAATAATTTATAGAATATGCTTATTTCACCCTTCCAGGAATTATGTCCCGTAACCCTTTCTTGCTTCATTTTCAGTTTTTCTATGATTTTTTTCTGAGGTTATAATTAGTTTTGCCCTCGCGTGGTATCGTCTTCTAATTCAGTCTGTATTTGCTGTTTCCATTTCACATTCCGTGATTGACATGTCGACCTGTAGTTAATTAAGAGTTTATTGAAATTAATTAATTAATTAACTATCCCCTTATTAAACAATCCATCAGAAACCAATAATTGTTCAGTAGCTTTGTTGTTCTGATTAAAAAGCTATCCCTATGTTTTTCATTTTATTTTTTTAAAAAGGAAAAAAAACAACAAATTAAAAAGAAACATATATAGAACTGGCTAGAGGAATATGTTTTAATTATATATATAAATTCAAAATATAAAAACCAAATACATAATTAATTTGTGAAGCATGAGCATCGGTTAATTTGTTAGGCTATGAGGGCTAGGTTATAAATCTCTGTATGATAATAATTCACCGAAATTAGAAACCAAGCCCCGAAAGCTTGGTAGAAACTAGACTAAAAGAAAATACAATATTGTCGAGCTTTGTAAAAGCAATCCAACAGGTGCGGATTTGCTTTCGGGATGGATACGGGAGGAATCCAGCCAACTCAGATCGCTTGCTTTCTTAACTTATTAAAAGACTTGGTTCAGCCCAACAAATCTAGGTCTAGATTTGATTTTAATTTCCAAAAATAAATAAATGATTGACTTGTTTTGACGATTTTCCCCCCAAAAATAATAGTTAATTCAAGAAATTGATCCTCCTAATATATGATTTGTATGTATCTTAACTGGATCAATTCTGAGTTTTTTATAACTGTGCATGGAATCTCATGGAGTTGGTCTGAAGATTTTGTATCCAATTCATTAAATATTTTATATTTTTCTTATAAATAATGAAATCAAGTTGGAAACCTTTTCTCAGTCCTTTTAAATAATTTTTTAATTTAATTTATATACAACAAGTCCTAATGCTCTGATAGGATAGCTAAAAAATTTATTCTTCTTTAACTTTGTGAATTTAAATATTGAAATCATAGTTTAATATTGATGAGATTCGAGTGTATATTCTTGTAAACACGCATACGCGCGCGTGTATATTTATATATATATATATATATATATATAAACTTTATGAAATTTAAACTTTTTATTTCCCGAAATAATATCTTTTACATTTAGAATTAAAATATTAAGAAATGACACAAATTGCATTAGGATCCTCCTCAACACTTACAACATGTGGATAATGGTAATGATAAGCAGTGATGTGAAGATCTTGATCTTGCTTCTTCGGCTCTTCTTTCTTGGGTTCCTCCTTTTGCTTTTCGGGTTCTTTTGCCGGTTCTACTGTAACTATTTCTGTGCAACACAGCTTTCTCAGTTTGGCAACTATGTGTACTGGATCAATGTCCCCTATCACTGTCAGCTTCTGGTCCTTCATCTCCATGGATATTGAATGCACCCCTGCAAGTTTGGCATCACAGAACAAATACTTCAAGATTTATAAGTTAGTGAACATAGCAAAGTTATCAAACATGTCGCAAGGTTCGGATCATGGATTAGCTTTAAATTAAACCAGGTTATGAGATATCGTCTCATGTTGACGGTTTGTTTATTTTTATGTTTTAAAAAAATTTTTAAATTTTGTTTTATTAACTTCAAATTAATATATTATTAATGTTTTTAAATTATTTTAATACACAGATGTTAAAAATAATCTTTTAAAAAATAAAAATAAATAATTAACATATATTTTGATAAAAAAAATTATTTGAAAAATAATTACTACCGTATTACCAAAACAAACTATTACTCGAATGAACCAGGTTCAATACTGTGTATCATAGAAGGAAAATAAATAAATTTAATACCTGGAAGCCTAGATACTGTCTTCATGGCTTTCTTCTTAGCTTTCTCTTCATGCAGATCCAATCTCAGCACAGCTTTCTGCAACATAATAAGTCCATGTAAATTTTTTTTATAAATCAATATCAAGATAATCCAGAAACTGGAAAAGAAGAAGGAAGAAATGAATTACAACTTGTGCACAAAAGATAGAAGCCCAGTAGGCCTTAACTGATCTCACCTTCATTTTCGCGGCTTTGAGGGATCTGGACAAAGAAAATTGAAGATCAAAGACGGCAAAGAAGAGGCCAGGAAATGGGAAAGGAGATTATTAGCTTGGTGAGCTGAAGAGGTTCTGGGGGAGGGAGAGAGATTTTACAGTGAAGGAGAGAGATATGAGTCAACCGTAGGACAACAGTCTATTTTTCAACGAGTAACAAAGGAAACAGGGTGGAAACCCGCTCGTCTCCAATAATTGCACTTTTTTAATGTGTCTTGCCTTCTTTTTTTTTTATAATCATTGAGAGAAAAACAGCCCCATAATGTGTATTACCTTCTTTTTTTTTTACTTTATGCTATTTACAAGAATAAAAAGCTACAATTGTGAAGAAAATTATATTTTTTTACTTCTAATTTTATTTTCATTAACATCCTTCGAGTTACAAAGTATAAAATTAATAAAATGTTCAACTATTTTAATATAATTTTACTTATACAGTCCCTTGAAAAAATCTTAATATATTAAAAAATAATCATTCTTTACTTATAAAATTTTCATATGATAATAATAACAATATTTATTAATAATATAACTATAAATTTAAAATTCAATTTTTTATTAAAAAAAATTTATAATCTAATAATTAACTATTATTTCTACATAAATTCAATTTTACGTCAAAATATGAACTAAACAATAAAAATAAATAATAAATACCTAATTAATTATTAATTTTTTATTTAATTTAAATTTATTCAACTTAGATTAATTTATCAATCATAAGTATCAGTTAATTTAATAGACTATTAGGACTAAGTTATAAATCTGTGTATGCTCCCGAAAACTTGATAAAAACTAGACTAGAAGAAAATAAAATGTCAGAGTTTTATAAAAGCATTTGCTCTGGGGATGGATACGGGAGTACGCAACGATATTTATTGTTGATGGAGATATTATTTTGGTCAAGAAGTCCACACATTCTTGTCATTATAGACTCACACTGGCTTTATTAGAAGCATCTCGATCCCATCCCCAACAATGGCCAAATTCTACTTAATTAATATTTTAATTAATTGAAGGACTGCTTTGCAAATGACGTATCAACTGATGACGTCTAAAACCACTTTTTCCAATTTTGATTAAGACCCTTTTTATCATCTACTGACGGTGGTGTGTAAAACTAGTTGGAAAATAGTATGAAAAAACCTGTTATTACTTAATTTTGGAACCCATAAACTGAATACAGTGTATACCTCTTTTGAATTGAGTATAGAAGTTTAATTTATATTTGCTGGAAGATTGACAAAAACAGAGAAAGAAATATTTTTTCGAAAAAACCTGTTTGAGCTGTTTTCTACTCTCTTTATCCTTCCCCTTTGCTGTCAAAATCATCAGGTTTTCTTAGATTGATCAGGAGGCTTCATAATGCTAAATTCGTTCCTTCTTTATCTGATCTTTAAGATTGGCTAAATCCCCCAGAATTTGCACCAGTTATCTAAAACAATTTTATCTCACTTTGAGTCCATCATCAAAGTTGTAGTCCGGGACACGTAGATGAATTTAGGTTTTTGAATTACTTGATTTCAATATCAGAAGCTCAAGATATCCCTATTTGAATATCTAATGTGGAAGCAAAGATTCCTGCAGCGAGAAGGATTTTTTTTGCCCGAGTTTGCAAGGACACAATTGCAAGATGCTTAAAGATTGAAGACCAATTGCAGGCCAATTTGAATCTTTTTGGACCAAGGATCAAATGGAAAAAGTGCTAAAATAAAAGGGATGATTTGAAGATAAAAAAATAGAAAGGAATTCTGTCGAAGGAAGACATTGAAGAAAACATGTTCACCTGCACAGTCAGCTGTTTTCTTTCTTTCCTTTTTATCTGAAATTTCTTGTTTGGTTTCCATGTTTCTGTCGCTAGAATGGAGAGCTGCGGACCATGTTTTTATTGCCTCATTTCAAAGGGAGCAGCTGGCCCTATAGAAGGAAAGAAAAGAGCCACACCATCCTCTAAAACTGGAAAGAAATCAGACGTGAGCACAAAATCAAAATCAGAATATTGTAGTTTTCTTTTTGTGTTTTTTTACTGCAAATCAGTAGGGATTTACATCCTAGAATTAATGCATTAAATCTTTCCTAAATAGAGATATGTTAGACTATATATAAGCCCCTCTAATGACCTAGAAAAGGAGGGAGAAAAACCAGAGAGAAAGGAGTAGAAAAAAACAGCAAAGAGAAAGACAAGAAAAACACAAGAGTCAGAGTAAAAAAACACAGTAAATAGAGGGAGTTTCTTTCTTGCATTCTAGTGTTATTGTGAGGAAATGGGAGAAAAAAAAAGACAAGACGGAGAGGGAGAGGGAGCTTTGCTGCTAAACCTTGACAGCAACGTTCACTTGGTTTTATTTCATATTCTGCAGGAAAAAAAAATAGTGAGACATACAAGTAAGTCTTAACTTTCTCCTCCCTTGCTGCCTTTAAATCTGTTGTATTGATGTTTTAAAAACCTATTTTGTCTTTGCTTTGCATATTCGTTTTCAATTTTAGACTATACAATGAACGCTTGTCTTTTGTTGTTCCTGTCATTGCTTTGAGTTTTAAATGGGTGATTATGTTAAGAGTTGGCGGGTTTCTTTTTTTTTTCTTTTTTTTTCCTTCTTTCGCTGGTTCATAATTAAGGAACCGTGGAAGGGGGCTGTTGTTTCTGCATCATCAGCTCCATTTTTTGTTCGTGTTCCTCCATACTCTTTGATTGAAATAGCCAGCCATGTTTGCTTTGGTTTTAGTCCGCGATATATATGTGTTATAAAAGCATGCCGTCACAAGCTCTTCCTTTTTGTATGAAACTAGTATGGCAATTTCTCCCGGATTGGTAAAAGAAAATAGGTCATGAGTCATGGACACATGCAATAGGATTTTGATTTCAAAATTTCAGTTTCAGAACTTTGGCTCCCTTATGCATACTGGTTTAGTCCTTTCCAGTTACAGAATTTTAAGTTGATTTGGCTTTGAATGATTTTTGTCACGAATTGTTTCGAGCTTATTGTAGTTCTTATAATATGAATGATGGCTTGCTACTTTCCATTTTGGTGTTTATGTCTAATTGTGTTGTTTGCGTTTTGACAAAAAATATAAAAAAATTGTTTTCTTGTGTGCTGCATACTACCAATACCCTAATATTTTTTTTATGTTCTTTTTTTTATACAAAAAATATTAGAAGTTTTGAAAATATGTTTTCGCATGGATTTGTTAAACACAAAAAAAATTTGTTTTCTTGCATTTCTGGATTTTACAACATGTTTGTAAAACTCCAAAGGGTATTGGTTAATATTCTAAAAAATATAAAAATCTTATTTTGAGGGGAATTTATCTATTCTTCACCACTAATGTTTGGATAAAGAAATCCTTAAAGGACAAATATCCAAAATATTATTGAGAATAATTTGTTATTATTCATTGTTAATATTTGGATAAAGAAACCCTGAGTGGTAAATATCCAAAATAATTTTCAAGGAATAATGAATCCACACACATCCTTGAAAGAAGACTTGATTATATTCGAGGACATTTTAATTTTTTTACTCCACGGTTTACGAGCCGTGAGAGTATAAAACACTAAGGGAAAAAAAATAGGTTTTTTTTAAAACGCCCTAGATTTCTAAATTTTTGTTCCTCCTCCTTGCGATTTACGAGTCGCAAACTCTTGAAATACTAAGGGAAAAATGAGCTTTCGAAGCACATGGAATCACCTTGGATTTCTAACTTAATAAATTTAGTTTGAATCAAACCTAGAAAAACTGATGGGATTAGAAAACACTAACACAATAGCAATTAGAAATTAGCTTGGTCAAAAGGATTCCGAAAAATTATTTTGGAATCTGATTCGTCATTAGCAGTTGATTTAATCACTAAAAATAAAATTGTCATTGACAAAAATTATAATCTAATCATGCAGGCTAGAGAATTATTAGCAAAAGAATGGGATATTCAGGTACTCCATGTCTACAGAGAAGCAAATTCAATGGCAGATTGGCTGGCCAACTACGGTTTAACCAGGAGTTTTTTTTGATAGATTTTCTATTTACTTTAATGACCCTCCTGCAGGTCTTTATTGTATTTTGTATTATGATCTGATTGGATCAACTCTGCCGCGTTTAATTTAATTGGGCGTTTTAGCCCCGATTTTAACCAAAAAAAAAAGCAAACCAAACATCAAGCAGCTTACCTTATGTAGAGCGTACTAGGAGTGCTAATACCTTCCCTTTATGCAACTAGTCCTCTGCCTTAGAATCTCTGAAAGACCAGTTAAGGTTTCTAGTGAACGAAATACTAGGTGACGACTCCTTTACACAACAACAAAGACCCCGAAATCAATCGAGGATCGCTGCGACGCCGCGTTCCGCCGCGAGAGTGCAACAAAACCTATGGTTTTTTAATAGCCAACCTCTGTAAGAGTTAGTAGCTGTTTGTTTTTTAATTAAAAAAATTAAAAAAATTTAAATATTTTTTATTTTTTTATTTTAAATAAATATTTTTTTGATGTTTTCAGATCATTTTAATGCGCTGATGTCAAATATAATTTTTAAAAAATAAAATAAAAATTATTTTGACATATTTTTAAATAAAGAACCACACTTATAAGCATACTATTAACATTGAAGTTGTCCGTACTTGGACAAATCTCCATCATATTTCGATCCTCTGACTTCGTCTGATCACAGGTGAAGTAAGTTTAGCCTACACCATCTAAGCTTAAACATGTATGGTTTTGTTGAATTAATCTTAAAAAAACAGTAATCTTAGCAAAAGTGGACTTCAATTGTTTGAAGTGGATAACGTTGTTTAATTTCCTAGCTAGTTGATGACATGATTAGTATTTGTTGATGTAAACTTAAAGAATTGGTTTGGTAGCTATGAAGATTTGTTTATTTCTTGACTTTTTAATTAAATTTCGAAAAAAAAAAGGTGATAACAGGATCCTATCAAAAATATTATCGGAAATCTAAGACAATATAGTCCGACTACTGCAATATTGAAATTGATAGGTTTTTGTGGCTCTCTCTTTAGCTTTATGTTTCTGA
>Ga0325401_1005428_pt1 | contig 12210 bp, 3 predicted proteins | sample PopdelMetagenome_FD_205666 | JGI IMG/M metagenome (GOLD analysis project Ga0325401, IMG submission 205666) | Populus deltoides microbial communities from Bellville, Georgia, United States - Xylem-PdKOR-R2 | ecosystem: Host-associated > Plants > Phyllosphere > Stem > Wood/Secondary xylem | place...
GTTTATAATAATGTAAATATATAAAAATATGGTGGTCAGACGATCATTATAGAGATCTGAAGTGTATATTAAGTAAATATGTAAAGTTGTAGAAAAAATTGGAAAAACAATCATAAATTAAACAAAACAAGTATTCAAATTATACTTATATAAAATTAGTTTAGATTACTTATTTATTGAAGTCTTAAAAGATATCTAATCTGAAATTTTGTTGTTGTTAATAATTAATTATTTATTATTAAAGTTTTATTGCTCATTATTTAATGTAAAAGGACTTTCTTTAATAAATTTATCGAGATTCCATTAACTCATTCTTTTTATGTGCATACTTAAATAAGGTTTAATGAACTTAAATGAATAATAATCAACATCTCTTTACAAAGATTGAATTTAAGCTCTAGAGAAGAAAAAAAGAATGGAATGACGATGCTTTAGAAAAACCTGTAAAAAAAAAAGAAAAAAAAACTCAAGAAGATTATTGGATAATTTCTTACTCATCCAAGACATCTATTTATAGAACTTGAAAATCAAAACATTAATACTCATAATTCTGGAATCTTCACAATTCACGAATATTTTATTAATTATATTAAATGCTCATTGTTCAAGAATTAATATTTATAATTCATGAATGTTTATAAATTCATGAAAGAATTCATAGTTGATGAATATCCAAAGCATTCATAGTTCATGAATTATGTATAATCTATGAAAGAATTCATAAATGTTCATAGTAATAACAATAATTTTCGTGACATAATTAATGGATTGCTTAATATAAAAAAATATTTGAAGAATAAATTTTTTTATTAATCAAACAATGACTAAATAACAAATGTTTTTTATTTTCCAAAACCAAGCCCAAACTCATGGTAAATATTTTCCTAACTCATGTCATTTTCCCAAAACTTTTACCAAACTGTCATTTTAAAAAAATATATCATGGTTTTAACTCTAAATATGAGTGGATTTCACATATAATTTTTTTTAATAAACCAGTTCTAATAGGTAATGTGGTGTAGAGTGCTTTTCAAAAGTTCTTTTAAATTGAAAATACATCAACATGATTGTTTTTCAGAGTTTTTTTTGACATCAGCACATTAAAACATCAAAAAACTCCTAAAAAATATAAATTTTATGTTTTTCATGCAAAAAGAAATTGCAAAAGCATTTTTAAAAGCAAAAGCTATAATAGTACCAAACCAACATTGAATCAACTGGTTATTAACAAATAGGGTTTGCTTACTATTGTGTCGTATCTCAAATAGCGTTATTAAACCCGGCCTAACCTAATAGATTAACTCGAGACTCGATCTACCCAGGGCCTTAACCTAATCAAACCTGGATGACACAACAAGTTAACTCATGTCCTGGTCGATTTGGTTGACTCGATCAAAATATGGTTTGATTAAAAATAATCAAAATAATATTGTTTTAATTTTAAAAATAAAATTTTAAAAAAATATAATTTTGGATTGATTTAAATAAACTGTGATAACTTAGATCAAATTTAATAACTTTGATATCAATTTCAAGGAAAGAATATAATGCACAGTAGAACAATTCATGAACTTACAATAATAGTCAAAACATATGGATGGAATTAGGGTGTAATTGAAGTCACGGTTTGAAAGTTCAAAATGGCTTTTGAATTTTAATAATTATTTTATAGAAATTATACTATTTTCTCTAAAAAATAGCCCCTTCCAATATTTTTTTTTTAAAAAAATCACCTCGCCTTTGCCAAAAATTATTTCACCCTTACCAAAAAAAAAATTGGTATGGTTTTTGTAAATTAATTTAAGTTATTTTTTTATTTGAAATTTAAAAAAATTACAAACATTGTTGGTTAAAAAAGATTTATACTTCGATCAAAAAGTCATTATAAAATTGAGGAATTTTTTTTTAATGTCTAACTTCTTATTTATATTATTTTTTTCATAAAAAATCATTGTAATCAATTTTTACCAAATCTAATTCTAACTTAACTCATTTTTATTGTCAAATATTTATAAAAATAACTTTTTAACTTTGATTCCTGGTCAAAAGTCATTTTCTCTCATCTCAAACGTAATCTAATTATAATACAATAGAAGAGTACTCCCTTCCTTGTGTCACCCGATACCCTTTTGGCCTCCCATGCAATAATAATAATAATAAAAAAATAAATAAATAATGCAAGCTTCGGATTTTATTTTTTCTCTTTAACAATTATGAATTGTAAATTGGGAGGATTTTATTTATTTATTTTCTTTCATGATTAAAAAGGGATTTTTTTTTCACCCTCGATTCATTGCCCAAGTCCAAATAAGATTAAAAAAGGGAGATGGAGAAAGTGCAATAAAACAAGGGCACAAACTCTTCTGGACGCACAAGGATCAACATGTTTGCTGCGACACATTCAATAGAAGAGATTAGTTCCTTTTTAGAGAACAAAAAAAATTAAGGATTTTTGTAAAAGCCGGTTGTATTCTAACCCGATCAAAAATAATAATAATAATAATAGATAAATAAATAAATAAGCAAGCAAGCATTTAGAGGGGTAAAATTAAACAAAAAAAAGTTATAAGATATTAATTTATTGAAAAAGAAAGGATGAGGAAAAATTTGAAACATGCTAAACAAAAGACAAAAGAGGTCAATGTGCAAATTTAAAAGATGACTATATAAATGCCCATCTTTTCTTTTTTTGGCCGATGGCTAGAAGCCATAAGAGAGGGAAAGGATTTGTGTAATTTTTAGTTGTTTCCTTGCAAATTATATATAAAGAGAAGTGTAATTAGAGTGATTAGCACTTAGAAAAAAAGAATTGAGAGGGGTGATTTAGTGCTTGGAACTTGTTTTGAAGAAATAAATCTAAAGCTAGGGTCTAAAAAGGGAGAAGAAGGAAACTTGAATTTTTCTTGCATCCATTCCTTGAATCTTTATCCAAGTAAGTTGAAGAACATGTTTAGAATGATTAATTGTTATAATTTTATGTTTTGATGAAGAAATTAAATTGCTATGATTATGTGAATTTGAGGATTTATGGTGTTAATTATTCAAATGATGCAATTTATGATTGAACTATATTAGGAAGCATAAATTATTAATGGGTAAGTGTTTAATTTAGAAATGGAAGAAACAAACCCCTCCCCCCTTTTTTGTTATTGGTCTCGGCAAAAGGAGAAGTTTTCGGAGATTGAAGAATTTAATGCAATTGTTTAGGAATTGTGGGAATTTATTGGCTTATAAATGTTAATAAATGGAATGGTGAAGGATGTTACAAAAATAAAATATTCACCATTTTTCCTTGAAGGAATTTCGGCCATGACACATAAAAAGGAGAAAAAGAATTTTAACTTGGATTTTTGTTAATGTAAAAGAGTGATTTTAGATGAATCGGATGGATTGATGGAGAATTAGAAAGTTAATTTCGATGAAAGGTTAAAAAGGAGAATTTTATTCTTCTTAACTTAAAATGAAATGAGATTTTTATCATTTGGTTATGAATAATAATTGACATGTTGATTTTTGTGCTGGTGCAGAAGAAGTCGCAGGACTTAATCAGCAACAGGGGACCACTTCACGTCCACAAACACCAGGTAGGTGTTAAATACTCTATAATAAATTAATTGTTTAAGTTAGTATTTTAGAAGAAATTTCCTTTGATTGTAATTTTAATGTAGAAATTGTGAAATAAAAAGAATGGAAATAATGCCCTGTTAAATAAATGGGCATGCCGAAATAATATTTCCTGGTTAATGGAATTAATGCCCTGTTAAATGGATACATCGAAAGTTTATTTCCTGGTTAATGGAAATAATGTCCTGTTAAATAAATAAGCGTGCCCAAAAATTATTTCCTGGTTAATGGAAATAATGCCCTGTTAGATGGGCGTGTTGAAAGATTATTTCCTGGTTAATGGAAATAATACCATGTTGAAATGGGCACATTGGTTGAACTATTTCCTTTTTTTTCTTACCTGAACTTCAGATATAATGTACTAATTAATGGACAACTTGAGAAAGTCATATCCTGATTAATGAAGAAGATATCTAGTAAAGCATTGACAAAAACAAAATTTAAATTAAATTAATATATTGACGATAAGTACTTTATTTAATGAGCTAGTGCGTATATTATTGTGTATGCTTCAAATAACCCTTATTTAAATTGTGTATTATTAATAAGTATAAATTTTCTAGTTTTTACCAAATGTTCACATGTTATATAAATATGTTGTTATCTATATCTCACTCTCGAGCTGGAAAGTAGAAGCATAGATAGAAATCCTTGTTTAAGTTAATTTTTGTATTGAAAATATTGATATTATGTTTTATATCACTTGTATGTTAAGAAATTTTAAAATGGTTAAATTATTCTTTTGCCGGTATGTAATTAAGAATAATGTCTTTACTTTAATTGATAATATAGTTTTGTTGTATTTATATTTGAATGTGTTTGTGTCCTAAGAAATTAATGTTATTATAAATAAATTAGTTTTAAATATTATATATGAAATCATACAATGTTAACTATAAAAAAAATAAATGAAATCACAGGGGATATGGAAATTGATGTGTTTAGTAGAGTTGCGATGCATATTTATATTGGGATGAGTTTGTGGTTATTATTTACAGGTTTTGATTTTAAGTCGATTACTTGGTATTAAAAATATAAAGGAGACTTTGCCGAAATTTTTAGAAAATATTTACTTAAAGAGAGATCAATGAACTTTTTAAATAACCTTTTTTGGGGCTGGATAATTTTTGATATTCTTATAAAGTTTTTCAAATGATTAAGTTTGTCTATTTTATTACGAAGATTAATGAAAATGAAAAATTTAAAGAAAATATAATATTTTATTAACTTTTAATTACAAGTCCAAGACATAAGTCCAATTTACTATTTGTTTGGTAATATGGTATGTGATATTTTTAAAAAATATTTTTTAATTAAAAATATATTAGAATGATATATTTTTTATATTTTTAATATCAATACATTAAAAATATAAAAATATATATTTAAAAGCATCAGTTTAATATTTTTTCAGGTGAAAAATAATTTTAAAAACACTTTAAAAAAACAAAAATTATCATATAATATCAAATGAGTCCTTAAAATATGAGTTCATTAATTATTAATATTATTTTGGTCGATTGAAGATCGTGTTTAAGCTAGCAAACATGTCAATTGAAACTTAATTTTTTTAAATGATTTCAATTATATACTCTTCATATTAATCTAGTGTACAAAAAAATTAATAAATTCATTTAAAAATTTGCATTAAAGTTTAAATCTAGAAAATTAAAGAATATAATATATCTCTTCACAACTAATAAATCTAAAAAGAAAAAAGTTGATGATTGAATGCAATGCTATGCTATTATGGTTACTCTCTAATGGTGGAAAACCTGATTTTTTTTTTACTAAAATAAAGGTTATAATAAATTTAATGATGATAAATTTAGAAATTAACTATTATTAACTATTAAGCTAAAGCGTACTTTCACTATAGCAATTGACAGTGAAAAGAAAATCTCACTTTGCCCTTTTGTTTTTTTATGCAGAGAAAAGTGAGATTGTCTGTCTTCTAAGAAAATCTTACATAGTGTCAAGTGACCTCATATTTAAATGCTTGGCATCAAAAATTTAATACGATATTTTTTTTTAGTAGATATATGGGTAAAATGCTAGAATCAATATAAAAGACCTTTATTGAAACAAAAAAACAAAAATTTTGCCCACGAAAAATGTTTTGACCATCAAATTATGAATTTGACCCCAATAATTATTTATTTTTATCAATTTCATCATAGTAATTCTATTTTGATCATGAAAGGAAGGTTTTCACTATTTTTAAATGGAAAATTAGTTTGACTAAAAAATGGTGATTTACCTCAGTTTTATCGGAACATTACTTTTTTCTAATTTTGACTAAAAAGTCGGTTTTGATAGGAAAAATGACGGGTTTGGCAACCTCGGTTTGACCGGGAAAATATGGTCTTGGCTAATTTTGATAAGAAAGTCAGTTCTAATAGAAAAATAATGGGTTCGACCTTGGCAATTTCAGTTTGACATGAAAATACGATTTTAGCCCATTAAGATAATAAAGGGCATGAGAAAATCATGCCTTTTATTATCTATTGCACTGTGGATTATAATAGTAATTCATAATGTTTTACTTCTTTTTATTATTGATTTTTTGTTATGATTTTTTTTTAAATTTTTTTTGTTGATCTTACCTTTCAATATTTGTTTGGTTGAGAATTTAGTTTTGCAATTTGTTTCTTTTTATTTTGTCTTTCTATAGGATTGACTTGGTTTGCGGGTTTGTCAAAGTAACCAAGGTTACCCTGATTTATTAGTTTAATGGGGTGTTTTTTTTATTCTCTATTTTTCTCTCATATATTCTCGAAAAAATAGTTTCAGAGGAAAACTATGTTATTAAACTTTATAAAGTCCATGAATCTATTTACAGGTCTGACTGTTTGACATGGTTCACAGGTCTAACAAGTTTAATCTTTTTTTCATTATTTTTGTTTTTATTATATCCTTTGATGTTGGGTTAATTTAGAATTCAGTTTTGTAATTGATTTTGTTTTGCTTTCCATGGTATTAGGTTGGTGTGAGATTTTGCGATCGTTTAATTTTATTATCAGATAGTTAAATAAAACATGGTGTTGAGAAAAAAACATATTATAATCTCAGTAGAATCCACAACCTGGTTTGCAAATTTGGTGTGCTAGCCCTGATTACCCGATTCATAGATTTGACAAGTTTATCCACCGATCAAATATGTTTTTTTTCTTTAATTTATTATTTTTGATTCCGTCCTTCAATATTGTATTGGTTAAGAAATATAATGCATGATGTATTTTTGTTTGCTTTCAATAAGATTATTATTGTTTCAAATAAGTGTATTTTTAGGTTGACGCTTAATTGTGGTTAGCATCTATTTTTATTATATAATTAAATAAAAATAGTTTGTAAAAAATATTATTAAACCCAATAGAGTTCATGACTCAAATCATGAGGGGACCAGGGTAAATCTAATTTATCATTGTCTTAAATTTATTTTAAAAAGTTATTATTTTGAAGTTTTTTTTAAGTTAAATCATGTTTTTACTAGTTATCAAGATTGCTTTTGGACCTATAAAATCAATCGATTGAAGTTGGATTAGATTTCATATAGTTTAATTAAAAACTTGAGTTAAACAAAGAGCTAAATCGGGATGTTTCAAGGTTAACCAAATTTGAAAAAAGACTTGGAGCTTAAAGTAAACTTTGATTGCCAAGGCATGTTCGAGGCCACTTGCAAATTCCATGAGCATATTCTTTTAGATTCAACTTCTTTTTTTTCCTTTACTACAACTTATTTCTTTGTTGGATAAAGATATGAATAGCTTAGCTGGATGTCTACTTTTTGTATAAAAAAAGCCTTTCTTAATTCATCGAATTCATATTAATTGAGAAAAGGAAAGAAAATATGTTAATGAAAAAACTAAATACCTGTGCCTTTTTGTTAAAAAAAGAGGATTTTTAATTATGGTTTTAAAAAATAGATTTTAAATAACATATGTTTTGTTAAAATTGTTGTAAAATTAATTTTTACATGTAAAATAAATTTTTACTTGTAAAATAAATAAAAAATATTTTTTTGGATAAAGAACTAGTTATTTTGACTTTTATAAACAAAACCAAGATTTAAGACGTAAATTATATATAAAATCCAGTCTAAAAACATAAACTATTTAACTAATTAAATATTTTTTTTCAAAAATAAAATTACATGATACCAAATGTTTTCTAAACATGAAAGGAAAAAAAGATATATATTTTTCCTCTTTATTATTACTAGTTAGGTGGCCCGCGCTACGCCACGGGACCAACCTTTGTTTTGACATAAAAAATATTTAAAAAATAAATATTGTTTTAAAAATAAAAAATATAATATTCAAGTAATTAGCTCGAGTGAGTTTAATAAACTCTGTTAATTTAGTAATATCATTAGAAAATAAGATATCGACAACAAATAAAGTAAAAAAAAAAAAACAACGATTCAATGCAAAAAATTAACGCTTGCCAATACTATGGAAATATATCTTCACAATATTCTAAAAACATCTCAATGATCTTATTTGTTAACAAAGTAAAAATTAAATGAGAATAGGATAATTTCATATAAGGAAAAATAAAGACAAAAAAGTCAATTATTGTTAACCTTTTAAACCGTGACGCGGGTTATAAAACCGAGAGCACTATGTATGAAAAAATTATGAGGGTTAAAATAAAAAAAAAACACAAAAAAATTCAAAATAAATAAAAATAATGAATGTTAAAATTGCAATAAAAAATAAATCAAAAGGCAACAACAAATTTTAAATTTGAGAGTTAAATTAAAAAGAATAAGAACATTAACAAAAAGACAAAAATCAAAAGAACAAAGACAAAATAACTTGGATTGAAGGATGAAACTAAAAATAATGAAACTTTTATAAAAGATTTAAGGAAGAAAACTAAAAAATCATAAGAATAAACATCAAATCCTAAACATCAAAACATAATAAAAAAAATATACATAATTCTTCAACGTGTTTTTTTACACTAAAACAAAACTCCTATATATAAATTAAATAACTTATACACAGATCTAATTAAACAACCCAATAACCATGGTGTAAAGAAATGAAAAAAAATTCATCAAAAATAAAAAAAATAAAATTGAGAAAATCAAGAAAAAAATAAAGATCAAGATACCTAATATTGCAATACAGGTAATTTACCTGATTATATTTAATGAATTCCTCTATCAAAATAAATTTGTAATAGAAAAACACATAAAATTTATAATAGAAACAGATATACACATAAAATTTATTGAACAATAATTAAAAAAAAAATGCAAGGTTACGCAAATGAAAAATCTTATAAAAAAATCAATGTTTTTTTTAATTTAATCTATATAAAATTAAAAATAAATCACAAATGAATCATACCTACCTCTCTAAAATTTAAACATACTCAATATCATTTAAAAATGAGCACAATCTAATTAAAATATAAACCCAAAATTTATTTAAAAAATATACACAAATAATGCATTATTAAAAAAAACTAAAACTAAAACTAAAAATAAAAATAAAAAAGAAACTATGTCAGGTGTGCCTAGTAAGCCAGACTCAATGCCTTCCTAATAAAGCAATGGTCCACGCGCAGGCCTACAAGGCTAGACCCAAGTGCAGGTCTTATTAAAAAACTAAGTTTAATGGGGCAGATAACACGCGCTCCCTAATTATTTTTTTAAAAAAGGACGTGTTGCCCGTGTTAATAGACAACGCGTCACCTGAGAAACCTAGAATTTGGCTATTATGGTGGTCGAAAAAATGAGATTCTTTGTTTTTTTAACCCAAAATCTCATTTTCAACCCAATTTTGACCCCAAACACCTAGAAAACACCCTAGAGACCTTGTTAAACCAAGACATGGCCGCCAAAAAGCTAACGACTCCCTCTCTCTCTTTCCAATAGAAAATGACTAAAAAATAAAAATAAAATAAGATATCAAAATATATTATCTTCAACTTCAAGGGACTGGCCACCTAATATCTAAAAAATATAAAGATTAAAATAAACGTTTTAACGAAACTTTTAACTTGCCCCCATGTTACCAAATATTTTCACTTCAGCTTCCTAGCTTTCAATTTAACCCTCCTTCTTAAAAAAATAAAAATAAAATAAGATATCAAAATATATTATCTTCAACTTCAAGGGACTGGCCACCTAATATCTAAAAAATATAAAGATTAAAATAAACGTTTTAACGAAACTTTTAACTTGCCCCCATGTTACCAAATATTTTCACTTCAGCTTCCTAGCTTTCAATTTAACCCTCCTTCTTAAAAAAATATGTAATTTGGAGCTAATTTGGAGTCAAAAGAGTCAAATGGTGCAAAGAAAAAGTTTGAGAATCAAAGTAAAAATTATCAAAAAATACACTGCTAAATTCCACAATAATTCCAAGGCTGATGCTTAATTAATTTTTTTTTCTGTAACAATAGAAAAGATGGTTCCTTCAATCTAACATAAAAAAGAAGAAACCAAAACCAAAGAATTAATTTCTTTTCACCGTCATGGACAGACTTTCGACAAGTGAAATTTCAGGGATCTTATAAAATTAAAACCTCTGGCGCAAGCTTTTTATTTTTTTTCATATAAAAAAATCAAATTAAAAAATCATCACCACATGACTTGACTACTTTACATTTTCAAGAAAAAATTACTAAATTCTCATCTTAGGCGTGAGCTGGATAATAGACCGACATGGATCTCTTAAATTTTAAGAAGGTTGGTGTGGATGGAGAAAAAGCGGTTTCAGTTTTCAACCGAGCCCAGGTCATTGCCTGGCTACGGCTAAGTAGTAATTCATGTGGCTATAAGACATGGTGGCCCAAGAGTCCTCAAAGGGCAAATGCCTAACCTTTCAACTAACGCCAGCTAATGCCATGTCCAAGCATTTTAGCCATTTTTGTACTACGGCCAAATCTAGCCACACATTTCCTAGCTCTACCAGATCCCCCACCTCTAATTTCTTGGTCCCAAAAGGATGGAATGTTGTTACCACAAGGGACCCCAAGCTTCCACCACCTAGCCTTGGAGAAGTTGTTAACAATAAATAAATAAATAAATAAATAAACTCAAAAAATAAATATATATCAAGATATTTAATCTTATAAAATGATATATTTATCCATTTATATTTATTAAATTTATTTATAAAAATTAAAAAATAAATATTGATCAAGATGTTTGATATCGTAAAACAATACATTTATCCGTTTGTGTTTACCAAATTTATTTATTAAAATCAATAAAATATAATATAAATAGAAACATATACAAAACTGATTGAATAAAATAAAAAAAATAGTATTTAAGGCAAACATATTAGAAATATTATTTTATAAAAAATCTCATTGTAAAAAAAAATCTTCAAAAATTAAATACAAACAAAATATAAAAAACCTCTATTTAAAAAAAGCTTGTAAAACTCATGGTCTAAGCCATGAGACCATGATAAATCAATAGAGAATAAATTGAAGATAACCACAAAATTATTATTTTTTAAATAATATAGAATGATAAAATCATAAAAAAAAGTGAGAAAAAAGAATCCCGAGCCGCATAAACTTTTCAAACTTGTTACGCATGTTATTAGATCAAAACCACGATAAATAAAAAAACTACAAAGCTCGTTTCCCAACAAATCAAATGTCAAAAGATAAAATTTGAAAAAAAATTAATCACACAAAAAGTGTGATTAAAATATTCAGGGTGAAAATCAAAATAAAAAATAAATTAGAGGGTATAAAAAAATTTAAATTGGAGAGTTAAATTGAAAAGAAAAAAACTTTAACAAAAGAAAAGGAAAAAAAAAATAAAGGCTAAATTGAAAACAATAAAACATAAGCTTTGATTGTAGGATAAAATTGAAAACTAATAAAAATTTAACAAAAGAGCCAAGGAAAAAAAATCAGAAATCAAAAGAATAAGGACCGAATTGAAAAAATATATATGAAAAATTATAATTTAAGGACCGAATTGAAAAAATATATATGAAAAATTATAATTTAAGGACTAAGTTGAAAACATAAACTTTTTATAAATAGGCAAAGGAAAAAATAATTAATAAAAAATATAGGGACTAAAATTAAAAAATCTAAAGAAAAAAGGATAGACGTGCACTTTTTTTGGAAAAGAGAGAAAAGATGAAAGAAAAAAAAATTACCAACAATAAACTGCCTATTATTTAGCTCTAGATGCATGCCTTGATTTGTTTTTTTTTTTTTATAAGGATAAAACTATATTTCTATTATACTTTAATAAGTTGAGAAACCAAAAATACTCTTGGTCAACGGTTATATTTTTTTTACATGAAGGGTAAATAAATATTTTAACTTTTTTAAAAATTTTAAAAAGACTAAATAACCCTTCATCAGCAGCTAAAGATTTTGTTTACTTCAAAAGGTAAAAAACTAAAAAACCTCCTAACAATCTTTTAATACCCAATGTACCTCTAGAAAAAACTAAACTACCCTCAAAACAAAACCTCTTAATTTTTCCATTTTTCCACTCAATGACATAATAAAAATTTCACCGTCGCAATCTATAATGAACTATATCCAGCTGCAGTAAAACTCCTCTCTCATGATTCCCAAGAAATAAGC
>Ga0325401_1005429_pt1 | contig 12209 bp, 8 predicted proteins | sample PopdelMetagenome_FD_205666 | JGI IMG/M metagenome (GOLD analysis project Ga0325401, IMG submission 205666) | Populus deltoides microbial communities from Bellville, Georgia, United States - Xylem-PdKOR-R2 | ecosystem: Host-associated > Plants > Phyllosphere > Stem > Wood/Secondary xylem | place...
GCCGGGTCATCTATATTTAGCAAAGTAGGGATATGATGGCTTAAAATGGAAAGCTTTGTGCTAAGATTGACTTCTAACCCTGAAGCTTGCTATAAGTTACCTGGATCTATTATGTTGTGATTATTTTTTATTTTAATCTTAGACCAGGCTCATTTTTCGAAAGAAATCATATTACTGCAGGCTGGAAAAGAAAAAAATTTCGCATGGTTAAAGCGGAGGTTTGCCGTCGCGTTAGCGGCTGAGGACCGAAGAGGAGGGGGACTCAAAGACCCGATAAGAAGTAGGAACAGTTGGGCCTCCAAACACTTTGCAGTCCAACAGCTATATTGTAACTTGTGGCCTGCCTATGACCCTGTGTTTATCAAGATACATGTTTTTGAGTTAGTCCCCAAACTATAACTATTTGCTCAACAGATCCTCAACCTAGATTATTTGTTTACCAATTGGGTCACCGATGTATTAAGGTATTCTCCATTCTATCCTTCCACTAACAAATATTCCCAACATTATCTATAGATTGGGGACCCAATTGAGAAGAAGTTGTAGATTGGGGACTAATCTGAGGTTACCTTTTCTATATTTTCACAAATGATATGGTGTTAATTTTCCTGGCAAACACTGAAATACAAGGATGAGAAATATAACCTTGAACATATCCTGTGCCTTCTGGTTCGTGAAAAATTCCTGCAATGCGTTTCCATGTCGAGCAAAAGCGAAAAACAGTCATCAAATCTATTGGTGGATCGATTCTTCTATCTCATAGAATCATGTTACAAGCATATGAATTGGAAAAAGAAAAAAGAAATCTTTTATTTTACAAGCTTAAGATAACCCAGATAAAGATATTATTTATATGATTAAGCTGCAAATTGATTGCGCTTCTTATTAAGCCGCAACTATATACTACTCTGCAAATCCCTGATCTCCAAATGTTCCGTGTCGAGCTTAATTTGCTTCCTTGGATTGGAAAGCACAACAGCTCAGGAGCAGCTAGCCTTGAGTTCACGGGGTCGCCTGATCCTCACCCTCCCTCTTCAAAGCACAATCCAGAGCCAGAACAGTACTGTCCCGGCCAACGTCAAGAAAAAGAAAAAATTGTGGCGGGCTGCTCTAGTAAAATTATAAGCACGCCTCAGCCAATTTAGAGGCTGAACTCTAAAGCTGCTGATGATTAATTTAGAACTGTACTGGGCTTTGGAAAGTCTGGCCAAACCCCCAATTTGCTGGAACAATGTCTGTAAAGAATCGAGTCTGTCCATCAGTAGTTGTGACCTTAAAGGACAAAGATTGGCCATTGAGATAAGCATTAGATTGCCAATTAGCCCCCCAGTTTCTTGACATTGCCAGCCAGCCTGTTTTTGAGCCTTTAATGGACACAGATTGAATGGATCCAGCTCCAGCTACATTGGTAATCAAGACGAGCTCAAAGTAGCTTCTTCCATTAATTGTGAATCTGACTCCACCATGCTTCTTGCAAGGAACCCTGCAGCATTAAACCACATAGAATATTTGATTATATATAAAAAAAAACAAATTGAAAAAAGAAAGTATAGCCAATGAATCTGATTAGTACTATACATACTTTTGGAACAAAACAGGCACGATCCCTCCCCTATAAATACCAATCTTTTCCCAAGCAGGCTGGGCCATATCGAAATGCTGGAGGGGAGGGTTGCACCAGCCTCCATTGTTGTTTGGAAGAGCAAAATTCGGGGGGCAGAAATTTGTTGCAGTAATAGTCACAGACCTCCCTTTAATACACCATCTGGAATCCGTTTGAAAATCACACATAATTCTGTAGCATTCTCCACATGAAGCTCCATCATTGAATAAAGCAGTGCTTAAAGCAGCAGTCTTAGTCCCATAACCAGTAGAATACAAGTTTCCATATCCACAAGCCCCTCCTGCAGAAGTGAAATGTTATTAGCTGTTGTGAACCCAAAAAACCATAAAGGCAAGAAAAGATATACGAAGTGTAGTTACATTACATACCCATAGTTCCTGAGGCATCACTGCCTCCATAAAATGTAGCATGACCTTTCATCCATCCTGATGGGGCAAATGCATTAACATTGATAGCAAAATAGTTGCAGAATTGCAGCCAGATTGCAAATGCAAGAAGCAGTTTTCCCATTTCTTGAAAAGATAGATACTGCAGAAACAATGATAAGAGAATGGAGGGTGAGGATTGCTGATAGCTAGTGTATTTACATTTGCAAAGACAAGAACCGCCTCTATAAATAAGGTAACAGATGAGGCAGACTTCCTTGACGCAACATCACATGTGACCTCTGATAAACTTGTAACACTTATTACGCTTGAATTATCTCTGAAAGAATGCAGAATTCTGAACCTCATTCAATTATTCCCACGTTCTCATACTCTCTTATTGCATGTCCACATGCACTCACCCAACAGAGAAGCCGTGAAAAAATCAAAATCCACAAGACAAATTGCTTCTTTTAATTGTTAAGTTGGTGGTATTTGACAGCATATATATTTTTTTTTCGTAGATCATATCATATTGCCTCACATGGCAATGCCTTGACCCTTATGATGCAATGATATTAATCATGTCTCATGAGCACATGACTCGCATTTTATTTTTTATTTTACGTTGGACGGTGATGTGTTGGTATATCTTTCTCCTGTTTAGATCTGTTTATACAAGGTTTTAGGCTCAAGCAAATCATCATGATTTTTACTGTTAATTAAATTTATCAAAATTAAAGCACCCACACCATGTAGGGAGGGATTAGGGAGGGATTAGTGATCATTCTAATATTTCAATCTGTTAAGTTTATTTTAATCAGAAATGCATAATTATTTTTTATAAAAAACTTAACTACCGATTGATGAGTATGTTTGATATTGTAGTGAATGATATTTTTTTAAAATATTTTTTAAATATAATAAAAAAATTAAATTTATTTTCTTTTATTATTAACAAATATAAATCATTAAAATATACAAAAAAAAAATTGACAGTTTTATCGGCAATGAGTAGGTAATTGTGGGAATGGGATTAAGAAAAAGTAAAACAATTGGGATTCGGTAATCGTACAAGTAGGAACTACATGAAGTTGAATCAATCAACAAGCACATTTCCATGTAGTTGATTTGATATGATAATAAAAAGTCAAAAACAGAACATGGACTCATGAGTACAATAGGAGTTTCCTTGTTATGTGGCAAAAATGATTGGAATCATATGGTCCGCACGAGATTAGCTGATCGGACGGGAGAGATTCCTGTTTTTCGAAAGAAAAAAAATATTGATTTACGTGTATATTTCTATGTGGTGTGGGTACATAGATTAGAATTCGGGATCTCTCGTTATTCGTTTTGTCCCTGGCCCCTTAATCTCTTGATATGATGAAACACCTGGAAACAAAGACATGACCGAAGTACCTTGGTCTTCCTGGACTTCTGTACCATCCTCGGTTCTTTAATGTGGAGTCATATGACACGTCAGGCCTAGTTATAGAGGCCAGATTGGGAACTTGTAGGCTGTTGCTCGATTTGTATCCATACCACTTCTCTTGAAGAGGCTTCGGGTTTGACCCTCTCTCTTGAAGCGTAAATGTCTCGAGTCTCCTTCGATATATCAGCCACCAATTTGCATGATCAATCTTAGCTTTAATTGCTCCATCACGGATGGCCTTTGCTACAATGTTTTCGACTAACATCAGGACTGGACTGCGCAACATCAGCCTTGTAATTGCTCCAACACGGATGGCCTTTTGCTAAACTTAGGCACAGAACAGTTAAAAACACATACAGATTACTTTTTCTCCTATTTTTTTCAACAAGCGATCCATAAGAAATGATCAGAAGCAAATTCCATACCTGCTGACTTGAGCGTGATCGGAATTTTGTTGCCTTTGACCTCAATTTCTCTGCCTGATCATATAGGTTGTAATGCAGGTAATTATGAAGCAACAGATTGAGAAGTGTTTCCTACAGCATTGTCATTGTATCACATATGAACTCTTGAATTCCAAACAAAAGCAGAATTCAGAAATTCTAGAATTAAAGTTTCTTCTGTCATATTCTTCCTCAAGCGATTCGAAATCCGAACCGCTCGTGCTGTTCAGAAAACATCCGGGCTATGTGCAATATATGATACTATAACTATCAAGCCTGCTAAAAAGAATTGGAAAAGAAAAACACAAAGCAGATCGATAATAGCTTAAAAAAAACATAATATAGATTAATCGATGTGAATATAAGAGTTGCTAACTTCGAAGAGTGACCATGATAGTTCAGCTCGGATATATAGCAGCAGAGTTGTTGCTTATCTCTGAATCCTTAGACATTGCTGCTGAAAGCTGTATAAGACGTTAAAGAACTATCTTATCTTAAAGTTTAAGTTGTTAAATGAAGAATTAAGATATGATTTATATTATTTTATAACACACTTTTTTTAAAAAAAACTATCTGGTCTTAAGACTTACACAAATATACACTACCATGTATTATTAATTAGATTTTAATTAAAAGAGAGAATAAAAGTTGTGAGATCCGAACTCGTGATCGTTTGGTTGAAATAGTTCTTTGACATGGTATCAGAGCTTTGTTGATCAAGGGGTCACAAGTTCGAATATCATCACTCTCATTCAATTTGATAAAAATTAAGCATAAGGTAGTGTAAGTCTGCCTAAAAAGTTTTCATTTGAGATAATATGTTAAAAAATTATATAAATTATATTTTATAGTATTACTTAATAATTTAAACTATTGAGTTGAATTAGTTTTTTCACATAAAAAATAAAATGTGAGATAATGGTGGATTTAGGGTTTTATTTTGGTAAGTGAAATGCAGTGAGTAAATACTGCAAATCTTAGTTAGTTGTGGAGCCGGAGACAGCTAGCTCTAGAAGGGTTGGAGTTCATTTTGGTGCTTTAGGATTTGGAGCAAGCTCTCTATTCGTTTTTTTTCTTTTTTTGTTTTACTTTTCGTTATGTTGTTTTGATGGGCCCACAAGTAGACTTATGCTGGCACAATAATAAAATAAAATTTAATATAATAAATAAGATAAATTATTGAAAAATAAAATAAAATATTTATCTATTATCTTAATAGATCTGTGAATGGATTGAATAATGAGCTTTTGATGCTACCACAATAAGAATAAACAGTGGTAGTGAAAAGAAAGTATAATGATTTAAATTTTCAAGAAATAATTATTGTAATTTATTTAATTTATTTATTGGGGGTGGTTGTGATTTTAAATTGTAAGAGTAGTAAATTATAATTTAGTCCATGTACTTTAATGATTTTATTAGTTAGTACTTTTAGTTCTTAAAATCATAAGTTCACTGTTAATTCCTTTAGCGATTTCTAAATTATTATTTTTAATTAGATTTTTTTATTTTTTGAGTAGTAGATGAGATTCGAAATTTTAAATTAAACGAGGGATATTTTAGAAATAAAAACAATTAAATTTGTCATGAAAAACAGTACAAGGACTAAGTTACGAACAATTCCACCATGGAAATACAAGTACTTTCCTAGTGTCGCTGAAACAAGTTTATTTTCTTAGTAAAGAGAGTATAGAAAGTGGGGGTTAAAGGCCACAAACTGAGAAACATGAAGCATCATTTCTTAAGATACTTACCCCTCACCTCTTCTAATAGTTCAAGTAATTCTCCATAGAGTACTTGACTTGCTGATCTCCTATTGGCATGCATATCATTGCCTGATGGGAGGAGCAAAGCCCGGACAGTCTCATTGTACAGGTTAAGACAGAAAGAAATCCTAGAGCTGAAGGCAACCTGTGGCTCGGCTGTAGCGTAAATGTCTCGAGTCTCCTTTGATATCAGCCACCCATTTGCATGATCAATCTTAGCGTTAATTGCTCCATCGCGGATGGCCTTTGCCACAACGTTTTCGACATCTGCAAGCAGGTTTCTGGAATGCATCTTCAATTTATCAGCTACTTCTGCAAGTGAGATGCTGGAATAGGAGATGCTGATGCTGCGCAGTCCAGTCCTGATGACACTATGTTGCAGTCGAACAATCAAATTTTTTGTTCCGTCTGATATGAAAGTGCCAGCAAACTCTTCTGCGACATTACCGAACAGCTCCAGGTCACCACTTCGTACAGCCTGACAAATTAACCAGACAGTCGTAATTATGCAGAGAAATCGATAGAAATGAGCATGCTCATGTATTATCAGGCCTAAAGATCCAAACCATCGGCCATGTCAACTAAAGCACTTGAAGAAAAGTCACTCACATTTGTAAGCTCGAAGTATGGCCTCAAAGTCCTTTGCATTCCACTCTGCATAAAAACTGTCCTCTCAGGTATTTCTCCCAGTAGTAAACGAACTAGGACAGTCCACTTTGTACATTGAATTCGAAAGCCACGAGCTGCAACTGGACCTCTCCAAACAGCTTGCAGGAAACTTTCTTTTGCATCAGTGTATGCCAGTCGAATCGTCTGAATCTTTCCAGTATAAAACAAGTATCGGCGAGTCTACAGGGAGCATGTATTAATTCAGGAATAAATTGGATGCACATAACATTTTCTTTTTGTTGTTAAGTGCTCGCTACCAGCAAAAAAAGGGCCTTGTCTTTCCCCTGCTAAACTCGGGCACAGAACAGTTAAAAACACAAACAGATTACTGTTTCTCCTCTCTTTTTTTCCAACAAGCGATCCATTAGAAGTGATCAGAAGCAAATTCCATACCTGCTGACTTGAGCGTGATAGAAAGTTTGGTGCCTTTGACCTCAATTTCTCTGCCTGATCATATAGGTTGTAATGCAGGTAATTACGAAGCAACAGATTGAGAAGTGTTTCCTACATCATTGTCATTGTATAACATATGAACTCTTGAATTCCAAACAAAAACAACCTCCAGGTCGACTAGCAACAAACCTGTCCCAGCTCATCATGGTTCAAAGCGGCTACGCTATACCAGTCAAGGAGGTTCCTGAAAATGAAAGTAAAGCACTAGAGTTATAAAACAGTGTGATCATATTTCAGAACAAAGCAAGTCTGCTATTACCTTTCGCCTCCATCTTACCAAGATGTCAATGTACCTTTCGAAAGAACGTGTAGGTTGAGGTTCCATACAAAATTACAGGTTCAAATTATGCTAATTTATCTCTCTTACAGGTTCCGAGATAGACAAAGTAACATCAAGATAAAGAGCTTCTTACCAACGAATTTCAGCAAGATCACCTGAGACCTCATAGCTATACGAGTAATAGAAATACAGCCTAGCTGCTAGAACACTAACAGAGTCAAGCTCTGCCATGTTAAGGCTCATCACTCGAGTAATGCCATCCAATGAACAAACTTTAGCCTGAGAAGAATAGATCACACACCACATTTACCATACATACAAGAAAGTAAACCCAGAAATACATCACCCGAATCTAATATAACCTCATTATATCTTTTCTGATCAATCAGAAATATCAGCACAAGAAAGTAACAGTAAAACTCAAGCTCTAGCGAAAATTCTATCGCGCAAACAGACATTGCAGAATCGGCTTCCTCATCTTCCTACAACCAAGAGGGGGGAAAATCGATTATATCAATGGCAACATTTAGAATGGGCCCATTTCTGTTTTCTCCTAATTCACTAACTTCATAGGTATCAATGGCAACATTTAGAATCACTAGCAGCCAAACATAATGTGATTAAATCATTAAAAACAATAATCATATATTCATTTACCTAATCTTGAAAGTTTACCTCGATAATTAGAAATGAAGATAGTCGAGCATTCAGTTCAGAATTCTTCAAAAGACCAAAATGCAGCAGATATTGAATTAAAGTATCTTCTGTCAGGTTCTTCCTCAAGCAATTCGTAAGTCGAACAGCACGAGCTGTTCGGAGAACATCCGAGCTAAGCTCAATATGTGATACTATTTTCATCAAGCCTACAAAAAAAGAATTGGAAAAGGAAAACACAAAGCAGATCGATCATAGCTTAAAGAAAACGTAATATTGAACTACATAATAAAAATCGATGTGAATATGAGAGTTACTAACTTTCATAAGTGGAAATGAAAGCTGAGGTGTAAGATGAAGCAGTGGAGTTGCTGTTAATCTCTGAATCTTGAGACATTGCTGCTGAAATCCGTATGAAAAATGGAAATTTGTGAGGAAATGGTGGATTTAGGGTTTGATTTTGGTAAGGTAAATGTAGTGACCTAGTACGTACCTGCAAATCTTAGCTAGTGGTGGAGCTGGAGAGAGCTAGCTCTAGAACGGTTAGAGTTCGTTTTGGTGCTTGGGATTTGACATCAGTTTCACGTTTCTTTTCATCCAAGTTTCCCCCTCTCTTTTAGTTTTAGTTCTGTTTTTCTGTTATCTTGATGGGTCCACAAGTAAATTTATGCTCGCACAATAATAAATTAAAATTAAAATATAATATAATATAATACATAAGATAAACTTTAAGAAATAATTCATATCATCTAGAGTTATTAGACCTACACCGAGGTTGGTTCGACTCAAAACCTGAATTACCTAGCAAGTCATTGAATCAATTTAAATTATAATTTAAAAACCTCATTTCAATAAATTTTTTTGATGATTCAAAATAAAACTTGGCTTAGGTCAAGTTCCAAGTGGATAGATCCTGGAATTAATTCGTTAAACCGGCTTAGATTTTATAACCATGTTACAATACTATTAGGAGAAATTAGAAAAATGGATAAATTAATGGGTGGAAACTTAAATAGAGGGATCCTGTCGAAACAGCTACAGAAACGTCAAGCTAGATTTTAATCCACGAATTAGAAACAGCATATATGGAATCGGTCCACAACGACACCAACCATGAAAGTGAACGTAGTCTTGGTAAAAAAATGGTGGTCATCTACGGTCTGTCCGGGATAATCCATCCCCAGGTACATAGCATATCTAAAATGGGGATTGTAACATTAGATCAAACTAGTGATTCCACCATGGAAATACAGAGTACTATCCATATGATACTGAAACAAACATGTTTGTTTAGGAATAGGAAATGTAGAAAGTGGAGAATGAAGGCCAGAAACATGGGGCATCGGAGTCTTTCTAAAAATACGTCTCATCCTCGTCCATGTATTCTCTTGCTATTTCTTCATCAAGCACTTGGCTTTCTCTCCAGTACTCATCGGAGTCTTTCTCTTCTTGTGTCTTTGGCGGGAACCGCAGGGCCTTGACTGCGTCATTGTGCAAGTTAAGACAGAAAGCAATCCTAGAGCTGAAGACAGCGAGTGGCTTGGCTGTAGAGTAAATGTCTCCGGTGTCCTTTGATACCAACCACCCATTTGCATGATCTAAAATAGCGTGGATTGCACCATCACGGATGGCCTTCGCTGTGATGCTTTCGACATCTGCAACAGGGTTTGCAGAGTCCAGCTTCAATTTTTCAGCAACATCAGCAAGTGAGATCCGGGAATAGGAGATGCTGATTTTGCGTAGCCCAGTCCTGATGACATTATGTCGCAGTCGAACAATCAGATTGTAGGTTTTGTCTGATCCGAAAAAACCAGCAAGATCTTCTGCAACATTCCTAAATAGCTCCAGGTCACCAATTCGTACAGCCTGAAAGATTTATCAGACTTGTAGCTGTTCAGAGAAATCCATAGAAATGAGCATGCCTATGCATGCTTTGCATATTTGTCTGGCCTCAAGACTCGAACAATCGGCCATATCAATTACAGCACTTAAAAGAAAAGCCACTCACATTTGTAAGCATGAAGTATGGCCTCAAAGCCCTCTCCATTCCACTCTGCTTAAAGATTGTCCTCTCAGGTATTTCTCCCAATAGTAAATGAACAAGGACAGTCCATTTGCTACACAGAATTCGAAAGCCATGAGCTGCAACAGGAGCTTTCCAAGCAGCATGAAGGAGACTCTCTCTAGCATCTTTATACTTCAACTGTATTGTCCGAATCTTTCCAAGATAAAACAGGTATCGACAAACCTAGAAAGAGCATTTTATTAATTCAGAAATAAGTTGGAAAAACAGATTTAGCATTTTTGTGGTAATTAGGTGCCACCTAGCTAAAAAGTGCTATGCATTTCCCCTTTTAGATTTTGATATAGACCATTTAAACACACAAAGAAGTTCCTTCCCTGCCCCCTTTGTTTTTTTTCTTTAATGTCCAATGGAGATATCAAGAAGAGACCAGAAACAAAATCCATACCTGCTGAATTGTGTGTGATTGAAATCGCAGTGCCTTTGACCTCAATTTCTCTGCCTGGTCATAGAAGTTGTAATGCAGGTAATTACGAAGCAACAGATTGAGAAGTGCTTCCTGTTTCATTGTCATTGTATCGCATATGAGAAACTGAATTTGCAAAGTAAACAACATCCAGGTTGACTGGCAACAAACCTGACCCAGGTCATCATGGTGCAAAGTCGAAATGGTAAGCAAGTGAAGTAGGTCCCTGAAAATAAAGTACAGTAGTAGCAATGTTACTTAGAAACAGTAATCTGATCATATATGACTTCCCTCCAATCACCTTATGTTCCCCATCTTACACCAGGATGTTAATGTATCTTCCTAAAGGACGCATATGTTCCATACACAAAATTATAGACTCAACTGACATAGACAACCACGTCTAGGTAAAGATAAAGTTTCACTTACCAACGAATTTCAGCAAGATCATCTATGACCTCATGGATATACGAGTAATAAAAGTACACCCTAGATGCTAGAACACCAGCAGTTTCAACAGCACCTCTGCTTAGGTTCTCCACTCGAACAACGGCAGCCGAGGAGAAAGCTTTAGCCTGAAAATGATATTATTAGCACATTTACCATACAATTACAAACACTATGATTCCACTCCTAAATAGACAGAAAGGGACATCAGGAAAAAAACTAGCATAACCTCATTGTATCTATTCTGATCAATCAGAAATAGCAGCATAAGCAAGTAACAGTAAATCTCAAGCTCTGGAGAAACGCGTTTTGCTGGAGCAGATGTTGCAGAATCAGCTTCCATTCCAAGCTCACCTCCCTATAACCCATATGAATAACAGCTTTAATAACCAGCCACTTTCAAGAAGACAAAATTTAAATCGTCCCTCGAGATTTTATTTTTAAAAAAATTCAAAAAAGCGCCATAAAATAATCCCAAATGTAATTAAATCATTAACAAAAAATGATATTTTTCAATACGTTTTGAAGTTACCTGATGATCAAGAAATCCAGATAGTCGGTTATGCAGCTCAGAGCGTGGAGAAAGGGCAAAATCCAAAAAAGCTTGGAGCAGATTTGGCTCTGCCAGCTTCTTCTTCAAGCTATTAGTAAGGCGAACAGCACGAGCTATATGAAAAACCTCCTTCTTGCACGAGCCAGTCTCGATAAGCGATGCTATAACCATCAAGCCTACCAAAAAAACAAAATGGGAAAACAAAACAGAGAACGGATCATAGCTTAAAAAACGTAATGTGCCATCGAAGTAAAAGCTGAGAATCGATGTGGTTACTTTTGAGGGAGCCTTCCATAGGCGAGGTGATGGAATTAGAAGGAGCGGGGCTGCTGGAGGTGCTTTTTATCTGGGCTTCGGTGGACATCTCTGCTGAGACCTTTATCAGAAGTGAAAATATGTGAGGAAATGATGAAGTTAGGGTTTTATTTTGATGAGCGAAATGTAGCAAGTTACTACCTGCAAATCTTAGCTAGCAGTGTAGCTGGAGAAGCTCGGTAACGGTTGGGAGCTCGTTTTGATCCTTGGGATGTGGCATCAGAGTCACTCACGTTTCTTTTCATCCAAGTTTCTTCTGTTTTTTTTGTTTTTTTTTTTTTTTTTTTTTTTGTCTATTTAGTGAGTGGATGAATGGGTTGTTCTGTTCAAGTTACGAAAAGATTAGGAAGCAATGGGTTTTAACGATTGGGTTTTTTTTATATTCATATTTTATTTATTATTTATTGGAAAAAAATTTATATATCATCCAACAACTTTTAATTATTGGATATTCATTGTTTGATTATTATTTATTATTCAATAAAAAAATAAATTTATATATATATTGATAAAATTATAAATATTAAACATATATATGTGTATTATATCAAATAATGTATATATCATATTAGATTCAAAAAAATATAAATGTTCAACATATATATATTAGGATTGATTCAAACTCGAATTAAATTATCATTCCTAGAAAAGAGAAAAGAAGCCAAATTAATGAATTCTCAGGACCAAAATGTAAGTCTCAGGACAATCCTCCTCTG
>Ga0325401_1005431_pt1 | contig 12207 bp, 8 predicted proteins | sample PopdelMetagenome_FD_205666 | JGI IMG/M metagenome (GOLD analysis project Ga0325401, IMG submission 205666) | Populus deltoides microbial communities from Bellville, Georgia, United States - Xylem-PdKOR-R2 | ecosystem: Host-associated > Plants > Phyllosphere > Stem > Wood/Secondary xylem | place...
ATTATATAGTCCTAAGATAATTAACCTTAATGGATCCATATTGGGTTGCAAACCATTGAGTTTTCAGCTAACACAAGCCTAATGACTAAAACAAACCTAAAACACTTAATTTGGGCCAAAACAAACCAACTGAACTTAAAAACCTAAACTAAAATATTATGATTCAATTAATACTTGAAACAACAAAAAAAAAACTAAGTAAAATATTTAAAATAATACAAAGAAACAGTTAGCCCTGTCTGTCGCACATGTGTAACATTGCAACGATCATCCTTCTAGATCATGATCTTTGGTGGTGAATTGGGTGAAAAGGATAAGGAATTCTTTTCCTCTATTAATAAGAAAAGGGAATAAAAATCACCACCTGGTATTTTGGTTATTAGGAACCCTGACTGGTCTCTGAGTCTGGATAAGGGGACTGATTGCATAAAGAGAAGATATTAGCACTCCTATTATGCCTTACCTGAGGTAAGCTACATTGTTTATTTGTCTGGTATAAAATAAGGTAATGTCATGTTTTCTAATATTTGGTCTATCTAGGGTTTAAAAAAATTTCTTCTCAATAAGAAGATCCTTATCTTATTAGGTTATAACCTAACCATTGTAATATAAAAACATAAAAAATAAAATGAATTATCTTTTTATATAATATCAGGAATGCGTCTCACATACAAGTTCATAATCTCATTTATTGAAAGAAACAAAATAATTTTTTATGTTTTTGAAATGTAAGCCAAGTTCTAACGGATAATCATAAACTAGTTATGATACCCTTTGATTGATTCTTGTATTTTTTTCAAAGTATGATAAAAAACAATGTTTTTTATAAAAAATAAAATATGAAAGAAAATTTTATAATTTGGTCATATGAAAGAAAAAAATATTTTCTTATTGTTTTATTATTATTATTTTCTAGGCTTTGTTTGACAAAAACTTATAAAACTACCAAAACAGGTCTAAGGAAGTGTTTGTCAAAACAAAAACTCTAGGATTAAATTTCATTAAAAGCTTGTTATTGATGTAAATAAGTCATAGATTATTTACTAATCAAGCATAAAGAATGGTTATGTACAAAGAAATGGACCAAACCTAGTTTGATCAAGAGTATAAGGCAATGTTCTTTCCAGGAACATAGAGAACATGCCCAAACCCCAACAATATGAAACCCAAATCATACTACTAGATAAGGTCAAACAAAAAGCACATATTTGTTAGAAATCATACAAGGATTAATAATCAAACATTCATTCAGATTATCATTTAAACATCACAATTTTGTCAAAATAGGTTTTGGTTCAAAACCAAAACTCTAGGATTAAATTCCATCAAAAACTTGTTACAAATCTATCTTTTTTATTTTCAACTCCAATGCAGCTTCTAAACCACGAATGCAAGCCTCATTCTTAGTTGTATTGTTAGTGCATTCAAACTGTAGCTTAACCAAAACTGGATCAGGAGAGATCATTATTGTACTAGCTTCATTACAATATACATTTATTGCCCTGTCAAAATATGGTCTTCCAATTTGTCTTCTTTTCTTCTTCCTTGATTAACAACACATTTTCATCAGGAAATTCAAAATCCAGTTGCTTATAATCTTCAATAGAATTGTCCGCTATATGGTCAGCAATTACGCTCCATTTCACGACTTTTCTTATCATATGCATTATGTCGTATTTTACTAGCAAAACTTGCCATTTTGTAGTTCGACTTGATAGATAGGGCTTCTCACAGATATACCTTACTATATTGTATTATGCTAATAAAACTTGTCATTTTGTAATTCGACTTAATAAATAGGGCTTCTCACAGATATACCTTAAAGGATCTACCTTTGAAATCAACCACGTAGTATGATGCAACATATAATGCCATAATCTTTTTGCCACCTATACCAGCACACAACCTAACTTTCCTATCACCATATATCTAAGCTCGTTGTGAACTTTTTACTTAGATAATATATGGCTCTTTCTTTCTTTCTGGTTTCATCATGTTGGCTTAGCAGACATCCTATAGCTATTTTAGTAACTGTCACATATAGTACCAAAGGCCTTCCTAATACATGAGGAATAAACAAAGGTAGGTTCTGTAAGTATTGTTTGATTTTACTGAAGGCTTTTTGACACTCCTTATTCTAAGTTCCATGATTATTTTTCCTCGGTCGTTGAAAGATAGATTCACATGTTGTTATTAGTTGGATATGAACCGGGCAATATAGTTCAGCTTTTGTAAGAATCATCTCACCTTTTTCTCTATCTTAGGAGATGACATAGATTGAATGACCTTCACTTTATTATGATCCACCTCTATCCCTCTACCACTTACCATGAATCTTAGTAACTTTTCAAACTTAGTTTCAAATAAACATTTTGTAACTCTCGAATAGCTTTTTTAAAACCAAGACATGACTCTTTCCTTTCTTGGACTTGGCAATCATATAATTCACATACACCTCAATTTCTTTGTGCATCATATCTTGAAATAGAGTCAACATGGCCCTCTGGTAAGTGACCTATGTATTTTTCAACTCAAATAGCATAATCTTATAGTAGAATGTTCTTTCTAGTGTGACAAATTGTTTGACTAGTTTGCATTATTCTATAAATGGTACTCTATGTACTACGGTATATTTATTCAAACCATACATATCCTAATAGGACTAGGCAAAAACATATGTATATTCTTGTAACATGTGTCTCTTTTAGCATATGATTTGGTAGCATATTAAGAGCCGAGCAATTATTAATGAGCAATTTACCTATGAGGCAATCTTTACATTAGATAGTTATATACAAGGGCTTGTTGTGTCCAGTTCCCCTAACATCCAACTCATTTTTTATAAAATACAGGTAATTGGTCGCATGGATTCTCCCTACTACATCTTCCATGGTTTTCTACATAATGTCCTGAGGTATATAAGCCTCATTCAGCACCTTTTATAAGGCATTTTGGTATGTCTCAGAGTTGAGTATCAAGGACATAAGGAAGATCCTGGATAAGGTTTCCTTTAGTTGATCTACTATATAATATTCACTATATTTTATCAACTTTAAGAAGTCATTCGACTCTTTCTCAACCACAGGTTTGTTAACCTCAAGTTCTTTGTCAAAAATTTGTCACTTCCTTGCCTTAAGCTTTTCTTAACTCTTTAGGCATGAAGTAAAAACCACTTCGAGTCAGCCTATTGATCTTAGTTTGGAACAAGGAAATAAGGGTCTTGATGTTAAAAGTATAACTGTAATCATAAGGCATCGTATTATGATCTCCTATATTTGCACAAGAAGGTTTAGCCAAGATCAATTTGGATGGCCCATTAACTATTGGTTGGACCCTACATACCTCTAACTATTTCTCTTGACTTTCTATCATCCTTACCTCTTAACTACCTTTCATGGCCTTAATCCTTAACTCTTTTAGGGTTAGCATTCTTACAACCTTTTAGCAAAAATCAATGCACTCCCCAATGTGATGTTCCTTCCTTTCATGGAATTCATAATGGTTACCTTTCTCTAACTAATACTCAATATCTTTTTTTTTAATCTTAATTATACCAACATGTTGTATAACCTTTACATAGACTTAGAAAATTGTCTTTACTCTCGACTTCCATCATACCCACTTCACTATTACCTGTAACATAGTTAGGTAACATATTCAAATTAACATTAACTAAATCCTTAAAAGTTACTCATCCTATCTTGATAAGTTCTAACAACCTTTTCTTGAAAGCATAACAAGTTTCAATACCATGGCCAGAATTGCCACTGTAGTATTCACAAGTTAAATCTGGCTTGTACCAAACATGAAAAAATGGTTGTAGTGGAAGTACAAGGATAAGAACTATATTCCCAATACTCATTAATTTAGCATACAAATCTTTCAAGGGCATAGGCAAATGTGGTAGTTATTCCAGGGTATTTCTTATGTTTGGTTTTTAGCAGTTCTTGTTATTTAATTGGTTATTTGATTGATTGGTTTGATTCGAGGCAAATGGTTTGGCAGAGTTAATATAGGTAACTTTAAAGGTAGATGTTTGAGAGTTATGATAGTTTAATTTCGTACCTTTATACCTATGTTCCAGGTTGTTCGCATCACTCTTTTTTTTTTTTCCTAGCAAAACCTTTCTTTTCCACCAGCTTAGCTATGTGTCTAGACTTATTCCCTTACTCTAATCTTTTAGCAATACATATAACATTGTAGAAATGCTAAGATGAGCAACCCATGAAATGTTCATAATAAAAGGACTTGAAGGTATTGGCGAACAAAGTCACCATTTCAGTTTCTATCAAAGGAGGCTGGATATGTGTGGCATCATCTCGCCACCTTTGCACATATACCCTCACAGACCCTTGGTTTCCCTTCTCTATTGTCATCAGGTTGGTTTTGCGGAAGGAAATTTCTAGGTTAAATTTGTACTGTTTTAGGAAGGACTCAACCAATTCTTTTCATTTCTTAATCCTGGTATTATCCAATCTCATGTACCAACACATGATAGACCTTATGAGACTATCTTGGAAGAAATAGATAAGCATTTTATCATTATAGATCATTTCATCCATCTTGTTGTAGTATGACCAAAGATTAGGGTTTGAGCATTCAAGTTTGTTGTACTTGATAAAGTCTGATACTCTAAAATCCTTTGGCACCAGACATTTTTTAACTACTCGTATAAGGTCAAATATATCATTCCCTCAACTGCTTTCAATCTCTCTTCTATAGCAGACAACTTGTCATGGTTCATAGGACCAATAGATATATCATAATAAGGTCCTGCAACGATTGAAGCTTGAGCTAGCTGGACGGGGGGAAGGGGATAATTGGTGCTCAATTATTGAATTTTCCCCTAAGTTTTGAGATGTATGACGTACGTGAGCTATTGGTGCTTCTACAAGAGGTTATATAGATGTCCCTTTCCTATTCTTAGATCTTAAATGTTGATCGAGTAGATTGGTTATTTGAGCAAATTTATTCTTCATATATTATAACTCGTTCTGATAATGTGATTCTAGATGGGCTCCCTCCTCGTTCTCTATTCTTTTTCGTAGTTAGGTGAAGTAGACTTTAGGCGGGGGACTTATGTTTCACAATTCGTAATGTACGACAATTTATGTCAATGTATATTGGATATGGATTTACCTTTCCAAACTGATTCATAACTTTCATAACTCCTTAGACAAGATTTTCTGAGTCTAACTGATTATTGTAAAGGAGCATTTGCTAAGTTCTTATTATGATTGAATCCCAAAACATATTAGAAAGAAAGATAGGTTGTCATCCTCTCATGAATTAAAGAGTTTATACATTGTTTGAAAATTTTAAAAATTCAAAAGCCTTATACATCACTACTCATAGAAAGCATCTCCTCTATTAGCTATGTTTATAATAAAGGAATTGATGACACTCAAGTGTTCTCGGTACTTTATAGCATCATTTCCAATCTAGGTGACCTGTTGCTGCAACCTTTCAACATGATAGGCTATTTACTCAATCTGCTTTGTTATTTTGTCTTATCTTATCATGGAACAAAGTATTATCAGTGATCAATACTCCGCTGCTGGTTGTTAAAGCCTCGTTGCTTCTTTCTAGCACTCTTATTATAGTCTCCAATTGTTCTAGCTTAGTCATTACCCTTTACAGCTCCTCCTTTTTAATCTCAAGCTTAGCTATTTTAGAGTTAATTTAAGCCACAAAGCTGTCAATATAGTCTTAGTCCTAATTAACTATTCCTTCATCTCAAAGTAATGGCTTATTAACTTTTTCAGACCCTTCTCTTAGATTTTTACCTTAGATTGCAATACCATGATCTGACTTTTAAAGACTAAGCTCTCTTAGGGTAGTTTCTCATATTAGACTCACCAGCTTTCCTAACACTTCTCTCTTTCTCATACTATGCTATATATTAGGTCCAAATTATTCTTTCCTCTTCTATATCAATCCTGGATAACTAATATTTCTTTTTCTCAGCCTTCAACTATTTTTGTATTATCTTTTATTACTTACAAGAATTGTAGTGATCTTAAGTACATCTGTAGGATAATATTACATGCATTTGTGTGGTGTCGTATAATATCCAATCATGAGTCTACATTTGCCATGAAATCAACCCTTAGTGATACCTTTAAAGCCATTCAATAGAAACCATAACTTATACAAACCTAGATGACCAACACGTATAAAAGAGTTAACCCCTAGAGATTTCCTAAACAAGGCACCCTAAAACTAGTAAAAATTACAATAATAATCATTATATAGAATTTCACCATTGACACCACTAATAAAAGTACCATTTGGGTTACTCCAATCATGATAACCCTCATGATCAAGGCATAAGATTTAATAAAATAGAGAGCTATACTTTTGACAATTATAATGAACTTTGGATTTTTAATAGATGGATATATGATATGAATTAGTTTTTTTTAATGATCCAACTAGTCTAAAAATAAAAGAGTTAGATTTTGTTAAGATAAACCTCATTAGTATTGCCCAACTTGACTGAGAAAATATTGAAGATTATCTAAAGAGAAAAGGTAAACCTCTTATTAATTATTATGTAGCATAGTTTAATGAGTATCAGATGAGATGATCTGTATAGAAGAATGAGGCCATAACTTAGAGTAGGTTATGTAAGGATTTAAATGATAATTTTAGAATAGAAGTTGTGCTTCAAGGTGTTTCTACTATTAACTAAGTTGATACTTTACTGCAAGACTATAAGTTGGATACTAAGAGTCAATGAACACAATTTTAGGACCCTTGTATTACCTCTACTAGGTTTTAATTTAGGAATAGTAGTCTTTTATTAAGTGCTACATCTCATGAACCTAGCCTAACTCCTAACTATAAATATGGACAAACGAGTCCTCAATGAAGTGTCAAATATGAGTTCAAGGGTTTTGTGTGCTAAATATTAAGGTTTTTATTATATTTCAACCAACTATACCATTAAACCCCTAATCATAAAAAAACATAATGATATAGATGAAGAAAAAGAATATTGTGATCAAGTGTATGAACCTATTCCTGAGGATTTTAACAACCTAGATGAAAAGCATATGAAAGAAGAGGGACTTAACATATCAAGTCCAAATAAGATTGAGAAAAAGGTTAAAGGAGAATATAATATGTCCATTTTAGTTGTAAAGAAAATTTCAGGAAAATTTTTGGTAAAACTATTTGAAGAGGTAAGTGTGGTGTTGAAAACGTTTCAAGACATTTATCCTCATGAACACCCTAAATCCTTTTCTCTCACCCTTGACATCTAGCACGTAATAGATCTTGAGTAACATATTAATATCCCTAATCCCTTACCTTTCATACATGATAAGGAAGATGGAGATGATCCTAATTGCCTAGTTTGTCTCCAATCCATATCCAATCATGTTTTGAATAGTATTTGTTTCATTCCATACCTTTAGTAATATAGTGATCATGTTTACAAACCTAGAAAACTTGTAGATCTTTTTCATATAACCCCTCATGTTAAGATGCATAATTCAGCTGAGTTTTTGTATCTAGAGCTTATAATTTGCATATTGAAATTATAAAATAAATTCAAGTAATGAACAATATAAACTTTAAACTATTTTAACTAATTATCATGATGCATTTAATATTGCAGATTATTTCATAATATAGATTAGACTTGAACTATGTCCTTTTAAAACTAATAAAAAGTTTAAATGAGTAATACTAGACCATTTAAAGTGTTACAAATGATTGATTCAAATATTTATGTCATTAACTTTTCATTAGACTTTGGCATTAGCTCCACTTTGAATATTAAAGACCTTGTTATATATAATAGATAACAACCTACCCATGATTATCCTCTTAAACCCCAAACTCATTATCCTTATCATTTATATAAAAGTAACATATTGATATTATTAAGGATGCATAAGTTGATTTTATCAGGAATGATGAGATTCACCGAATCCTAGTTTATGGGTAAAATGACATAATTCAAATTGTACTTGACTATTAGAGAGATATTATAGTAGCTTGATCTTAATATTTAGAAGTATTATCTGAGTAGTCTTGAACTACACTTTACAAGGTTGAGTTTTTCCAATCTTAAAAGAGTTGGCGGGGACACTAGACTTGCATTATAGATTACTTATAATTACCTCCTCTCTTTCATATGTGTTGGGCTTCTTCTTCCTAGATTCTTCTTTCTCTTATTATTTTCTCTTTAAATTTTTCTTATCTTGCATCATGCTTCCAATTGAATATTTGTATTTACCTTTTAAGTTGAATCTAGAGAGTTCTCAAACTTAGAAATTAGTCTTAGAGAAGATAAAAAACTAGTTGCATTCTTGGAAAGGAAAAAGTTTTTCTATGAATGGTAGAATATGCTCTCTTAAAAGTGTTTTGTCAAGCCTTCCATTGTATGATCTACCTTTATTCAAAATGCCAAAAGTTGAAGCCAAGCAGATTATTCCCATGAAAAAAATATCTCTTTGACATGATGTGTCTAATGAATGAAAAATTTGCAAAGTAGATGACATTAGATGAGAGAATTCAAGAAATAATAAAAGGAAAATGAAGAAAAAAGAGAAAGAAAGAACCGGGAAGATTAAGAAAAAAAATTGGGGAATAAAAAGAAGAGGAGATGAAAAAGAGAAAAAGAGAGAATGGAAAGTGGGAGGAAAATTTCAACTCTATAAATTTTCTTTAATTCAAAAATAATATGTCCTAAAAAGTTACATGAGCACATATAAATAGCAAACCCTACATAACCAATAATTAGGCCAAAGGTTTACTTGAAAATAAATTGACGTCGAAAATAGAATAATATCAAGCATAATAATAAAACCTAAATAAAAATTGAAATAAATTAGATACAATAGCATATGCTTAAGCTTAATCCCAACCAAAGAACAATAGGTTGGGCTACCCAATGTTACGATCCAAGAAAAGGTTGAACAAGGAAATTCGGATTCTAGCATAAATCTAACTATTGGATTAAGATGAAATTATACCAGGATTTTCTAGAAATAATGGTATACATTGAGTTAAAATTTCAGGTCAATCAGAGTTATAAAAGGTATCGTGATATAAGTCAGTACATGCAATACAAATTTTGTTATTTGTTGTCTTTTAACTTGTGAAGTTTCTATTTTGAGAGGATTCTTTTCCTAATAATACAAGGTTATTTTACTATTGGTACCATTAGGTGAACAATTGTATAATATGGTCTCGCAATAAGAAGGCATTGTGTTTGGTTTTTAATTTGGCAAACAAAAATTTCTTGGTTTTTGTGTGACTCACAATTGGGTAAAGTGAAGTATTTTTTTAAGTAGCTTCCTTTGTCTGGAAGACTAATATCCTTCACCATAATCTGTATGTCATGCATATAAAAAGAAAAGTGTTTGAAAATATTTTTAACACAGTGATAGATGTGAAAGTGAAGACAAAGGACAACATAAAGGCTAAAATGAATATATCTTTGTCTTGTCACTGTAAAAATATAGAGTTGGTTTATGATGGGCAATAGGTCTGAAAGCCCAAAGCTAGTTTTGCTTTAGACAAGATTGTGTAGTTACTTATCTATGAATGACTTAAGAGTTTGTGTTCTCCTGATGGATATGCTTTGAACATATCTAGATTAATGAATTTGGAGAACGTCATATTGTATGGAATGGAGAGTCGTGATTGTCATGTGTTTATAGAAACACTCATTCCACTTGCCCAAAGGGATTTATCGCCAAAAGAGATATGGAATGCACTCACGAAGATTAGTCACTTTTTTAGAGATATATGCTCTAACAAGTTGCATACCCAACATATAGAGAAGTTTGAAATGAATTTCATCTAGACAATCTACAAACTTGAGATGATATTCCTTTCATCCTTCTTCGACTTAATAGAGAATCTACTTGTACATTTATTGTTTGAGGTAAAAGGTGGAGGTCTTATCCAATATAAATGGTTGTATCCATTCAAGATGTTAGGGATTACGTATGAATCCTAAGTAAATTTATATTGTCTTTTTTAAAATAAATCTAAAACATTTATTTTATCTAATCTCTATTTAATTCCATACATATACTTGTTCAATCTTAAGAAAAACATGAAAAACAAGGGGCATGTTGAGGCTTTAATATAAGAGACATATATTATTGAAGAGATTTCAACATTTATCTTGTACTATTTTGAGTCTCACTTGATGTTAACAAGAATCAACCGCTTTTCAAGATATGATGATGGTAGGGATGTGCTTTAATATTTTCCCATCCTAGATGACCTTTATTCAAAAATACAATGAGGGGAAGATACTTGACAAAAATCAAATTTAACTGCAATGAATTGAGACCTTATATATAGTAAGTACAATATTAACATATTGTTATTTTTAAATAATTTTCTCTTATACTCTCACCTAAACTAGTAAATCAAATAATTTCTTATAGGTGAGTGACATCATCAATATTTAATATCCTAAAATTCATATCTGACTGAATCTCAAATTTTTTAAGTATAAGATGATCAATTTTCCACGTGATTTAAAACACATGTAAACAATACTTAATAATTCTTAACTCTTGTAATATTTAATTTTATATGTTAATAGTTGTAATCTTGTATCAGGTTTATCAAATGGGAGCCAATGCTAATGATAATTTGAATTTATTATGTTTAGGTCCTGAAAGAAAGGTCAAGTGTTATAATGGGTATTTTATCAATGAATATATCTTTCATACTGAAAAGTATGGTCAAGGTAGAAAGACCTATAATAATGGAGTTTGTGTTAAGGGATTAACTTCTAATGAGTTTAAAGTTGATTATTATGGAAAGTTAGAAGAGGTGATTGAATTGCAATATCATAGCGAGTAGAATAAAATTTTTTTATTCAAATGCTATTGGTGTTACCACCAATAAAGGAATCATAGTAGTTCCCCGCCAAGGTTTGGTCAAAACTAATACAAAGGCTAGACTTCACAACATCAACTATGTCTTTGTTTTTATCAAGAAATTAATGCCAACAAGTTTATTATACATATGTTTTTTTCTTTAGAAATGCTCGTTCTAAAGTTGAATGGTTATTCATTTTGAAAACCAAACCTAGAGGTCATGTCCAAGTTGTTCAAGATTGTAATGATGAATTAACAACACGAGATGATGTCTTTCAACTTAATGAGTTAGTTCTGAAAACGAAACCTAGAGGTCATGTCCAAGTTGTTCAAGATAATAATGATAAATTAACTACAAGAGATGATGTCTTTTAACTTGATGAGTTAGATGATCCATATCAAGTTGCTCTATCTACTGACTTATAAGAAAATTCAAATTTTTATGTCGATGAGAATATTTTTGTTGATGTTGAGAAGTTAAAAGATATATTAAGAACTAGTAGACATACATAAGTCAATGAAGATGATGAAATCGACGAGCTTCAATTCATTGAAGAAGATGATGATGGACATGATGATGATGAAATTAAAGAAGAAGAAGAAGAAGACAATTTTGATTAAAAAGATTTCAAACTTATTTTATATAAAAAACATCAATATGTAATAAAATTGATATTAATGTAATTTTTTTTCATATGTTGTTGCTTTATAATGAATTATTGTTAATGCAATTGAAACATTTATTGTTGTGATTTTATTGTTTTGTTATTAAACATAATTGATGTTATTGTATTGTGATTTTACTGTATTTGCAAGTTGGATAGATAGGGAATACAAAATTATTAGGGAAAAGAAACAGTTTTATACGATAAAAATACTAACGGAATTACCAACTGATTTAATCCCTTAGAGAATAGGAATAAAATTATAGAATTTTGCCACTATTTTATACCGATAAAAATACTAATGGCATGCGAAAAACCAAAAGAATTGCCGATAGACGTAGTCCTTCATAAATTTTCAGAGATTTAGAAAAAAGTCACACGACTTTGCCACTAAACATTCAAATCATTGACGAAACTACTAACATGATGAAATGTCATTGGAAAATTTTGGGGGGTTCTCAAAATATCTTAGTGCTAATTACCGACAAAATTACCAACAGACTACAAAAATTATTAAATATTCAACTTACAGTCGGTAATAAATGACATATTACTTTTACCGATACCATCGATAATTTCATTAGAGAATAAATCTAATCAATAAAAGACTATAATCTCTAATTCCATAACCCTCCTTCTCTCTCTCTCTCTCTCTCTCTCTCCCCTCCCTTACCCGCCCACCT
>Ga0325401_1005434_pt1 | contig 12203 bp, 9 predicted proteins | sample PopdelMetagenome_FD_205666 | JGI IMG/M metagenome (GOLD analysis project Ga0325401, IMG submission 205666) | Populus deltoides microbial communities from Bellville, Georgia, United States - Xylem-PdKOR-R2 | ecosystem: Host-associated > Plants > Phyllosphere > Stem > Wood/Secondary xylem | place...
CCAAGAACCCCGGCGGCTACGCCGATTTCGATTACTTCCGCATTACGGACAAGACCACCGGGGCCAAGTAAGCGCCTGACAGCCTTTTCCATTTCCAAACCCACCCGAAACTCCTACCTCGATGCTGAATCGTAGACTGCCTTATATCCTGGGCGCGTTGGCCTGCCTGTGCGGGGGCGCTGCGCAGGCGCAGAACCCCATCGTTACCAACCAATTCACGGCCGACCCAACGGCGCGGGCGTTTAATGGCCGGGTGTACGTGTACCCCTCGCATGATATTCGGGCCACGCCTGGGCACGGGCGGGCCGGCTGGTTTGTGATGGAGGACTACCACGTGTTTTCCTCAGCCAACCTCACGGAGTGGACCGACCACGGCGTGATTGTGACCCAAAACAAAGTGCCGTGGGTGAAGCCCGACAGCTACAGCATGTGGGCGCCCGATTGTATGTTCCGTAACGGCAAGTATTACTTCTACTTCCCCACTACTCCCCGCGATACGACCATCAGCAAGGGTTTTACGGTGGGGGTAGCCGTGTCCGACAAGCCCACCGGCCCGTTTGTGCCGCAGCCGCTGCCCATCAAGGGCGTGCGTGGCATCGACCCCAACGTGTTTATCGACCAGGATGGGCAGGCGTACCTGTATTGGTCGCAGGGCAATATCTACGGGGCGAAGCTGAAGGAAAACATGCTGGAGCTGGCCTCGGAGCCCGTTACGCTGGGCGAGCTGCCGACTAAGGGCCTAAAGGAAGGTCCGTACTTGTTTAAGCGCAAAGGGATTTATTACCTGACCTACCCGCACGTTGAGAATAAGACCGAGCGCCTCGAATACGCCACCAGCACCAGCCCCCTAGGTCCGTTCACGGTGAAGGGCGTGATTATGGACGAGTCGCCCACGGGCTGCTGGACCAATCACCATTCCCTGCTGGAGTTCAAGAATCAGTGGTACCTGTTCTACCACCACAACGACCTGTCGCCGGCCTTCGACAAAAACCGCTCGGTCCGCATCGACAGCTTGTTCTTCAAGCCCGACGGCTCCATTCAGAAAGTGATACCAACCCTGCGCGGCGTGGGCCTCACGGACGCTAAGCAGAAAATCCAGCTCGACCGCTACAGCCGCCTGAGCACCAACGGCGCGAACATCGCCTTCCTCGACACCGCTAACAAGTTTCAGGGCTGGAAAACCGTGTTTGCCAACAACCAAGGCTGGGTGCAATACAACGGGGTAGCCTTTGGCAAGCAGGCCCTCAAGACCGTGACGCTCCGCACGATGGCCGCCGCCGGCGCCACGGTGCAGCTGCGGGCCGATGGTGCCACCGGCCCGGTACTCGCCCAAGTAACGGTGCCCAAGGGCAGCCAGTGGCAGGAGATAAAAGCGCCTTTGTCAGCCTTCAAGCCCGGCACGCACACACTGGTCGTTTCTTCCAAAACAAACACGCCCGTGGAGATTGACTGGGTCAAGTTCGAGTAAGCGAGTCAAGCCTAGGAGGTTCTACTTATGCTAAGAAGCTCCTAGGCTCGGCAGCCCCAGTGGCGCCGTCGTGTCATCTATCAAATCGGCCAAACCTATGGGATGGGAGGGAGCTGGCTCCGCAGCCTTTTGCTACCCATCCCGCCCTAGCTACCCACCTAACTCTATGAAAAATACATTGCTCGTCGCCCTGCTAGCTCTCGGGGCTTACCTGCCTGCACGGGCCCAAAACCCAATTATCAAAGACGTATTCACGGCTGACCCGGCGCCGCTGGTGTACCGCGATACGCTGTTTCTGTACACCGGCCACGATACGGCGTCGGTGAAGGAAACCAACTACAAGATGCCTGACTGGCGCATCTACTCCACCACCGACATGGTGCACTGGAAAGACTACGGCGTGCGCCTCTCGCCCCGCACCTTCGCTTGGGCCACCGGCGACGCCTACGCCGCGCAGTGCGTGTACCACAAGGGCAAGTTCTACTGGTTTGTGTCCACGTTTCATAAGAAAGACGACAACAGCCAGGGCGGCGCGGCCATCGGCGTGGCCGTGTCGGACAGGCCTACGGGGCCGTTCAAGGATGCCATTGGCAAGGCGCTTATCGTCAATGAGATGACCAAGGACAAGCCGCATGCCTGGGACGACATCGACCCTACCGTGTTCATTGACGATGACAAGCAGGCCTACCTGTACTGGGGCAACTTAAGCTGCCGCTGGGTGAAGCTCAAGGACAACCTGACGGAACTGGCTAGCCCCATCACGGTGCTGAATATCAAAAATTACATTGAAGGCCCCTGGCTATATAAGCGCAAAAAGCTCTACTACCTCGTGTACGCCAGCGCCGGCACCAAGCCCGAGATGATAGAATACTGCACCGCCCCCAGCGCCACGGGCCCCTGGACGTACCGCGGCATTATTCAGGAGAATGTACCCAACAGCTTTACCACCCACCCCGGCATCATCGACTACAAGGGCAAGAGCTACTTCTTCTACCACAACGGCTCCTTGCCGACCGGTGGCAGCTACCGCCGCTCCATCTGCGTCGATGAGATGCGCTACAACCCCGACGGTACCATCCAGCCCATTGTGCAGACCACGAAGGGGGTAGGGCCGGTCAAGTAGTCTTCTGGCCCACCAAAGCGGACCTAGGTCACTCATTCTTCTTCAACAGCCAATATGCTCCACCGCTGCTTCGCCTTACTCCGAATAAAGCCCGCTTGCTTGCTCTTGCTTGTGAGCTGGCCAGTTGTGGGGTTTGGCCAAAGCTTCCGGAGCTACCAGTCGAGCGCCGACCGGGTCACGATTGCCTTGGCCGAAGGGCAGCTGGTACTGCGGCCGCTGGCCGAAAATGCCGTTCGGGTGCAGTACACGCAAGGGACATTGTCCGCGCCGCCGGAGTTGGTGTTGACGAGCCCACTCCGGGCGCCCGCTTTCAAAACCACGGAAACGGGCACGGCGGTGGAGCTAGCTACCAAGCAAGTGCGGGTGCGCGTGGACAAGGCCACCGGCTCAGTTTCTTACCTAAACAACGCCGGCCAAGTATTTCTGCGCGAGCAGCCTACTACCCGCCTGCTACCGGCCGAGCCTGTGTTAGGCGAAGCCAATGTGGTGGCGCAGCAGCAGTTCCAAACCAGCCCCGACGAGCTGCTGCTGGGCCTAGGGCAATTTCAGGATGGGCACTTCAACCTGCGCGGCGTGACCCGGCAGCTCACGCAGGTGAACACCCAGATTGCGCTGCCTTTTCTATATTCTAACAAGGGCTACGGCCTGCTGTGGCACCAATATGGACTCACCGATTTCAACCCGGCTGATACGCCTATCACCCTCGAAAAGCAGCCCGAAACAGCCGCTACCGGCACGGCAGTAGATGCCACCACCGCCAATGGCACCCAAAAAGTAGCGCAGGACCAGGCCACCTATACCGGTTCGTTTACGCTGCCCGCGGCCGGTACGTATTCGCTGATGCTCGACTTAGGCGCAATGGGCAACCGGCACTACGTGGCCATCGACGGGGTAGCGTGCCTCGACCAGCGTAATTTTTGGCTGCCGCCTACGGCCAGCGCCCAAGTGGCATTGAAGGTAGGGGCGCACACCGTGCAGGTCGTTTGCAAGGCCAATAACACTCCGCGCGTCACCTACAAGCGGGTGGATGGGCTTACCACGTTTCGCTCGCCCAATGCCAAGCTGCTCGATTACGTGGTGTTTTATGGACCGCAGGCCGATGAAGTTATCCGCACCTACCGCAACTTATCGGGCCAGGTGCCGCTGCTACCGCAGTGGGCCTACGGCTTCTGGCAGTGCCGCGAGCGGTACACCTCCAGCGCACACCTAGAGGAAACGGTGCGGGAGTTCCGGCGGCGCAATATCCCCATGGATGTGATTGTGCAGGATTGGCAGTACTGGGGCAAGTACGGGTGGGGTGTCATGCAGTTCGATGAAACCCATTACCCCTACCCGGCCGCCCTGATGGAGAACCTGCACGCCCAGCACGCCCGCTTCAATATTTCGGTGTGGGAGAATCTGAACAAGGAATCGGCTATTGGCAAAAGCCACGTGGCCAATAAGTTCTACATTCCAGATAGCCCCTGGCTCGACCTCACCAACCCCGCCGCCCGCACGGCGCACTGGGCGGCCATCAACCAGCACCTGTTCCGCTACGGGGTCGACTCGTGGTGGCTCGACGCCACGGAGCCCGAAAACGATGCCCTGCACGGCAAGCAACTCGCCCTGGGGCCGGGCGATTTTTACCGCCTCACGTATCCGCTCTTCGTGAGCCAAGCCGTGTACGAGGGGCAGCGCGCCACCACCCAGGATAAGCGCGTGTGCATCCTCACGCGCTCGGCTTTTCTGGGGCAGCAGCGCTACGGCACCATCAACTGGTCGGGCGATATTGGGGGTACCTGGGACTCTTTCAAGCGCCAGGTTCCGGCGGGCCTAGGCTTCAGCATCACCGGTCAGCCGTACTGGACCACCGACATCGGCGGATTCTTCCGGCCGGGCGCCGGGCAGTACACCGACCCGCAGTACAACGAACTGCTGATGCGCTGGTATCAATGGGGCGCCTTCACGCCCATTTTCCGGGTGCACGGCTACCAAACCGAAACCGAGCCCTGGAAAAACGGTCCCGTGGTGGAGGCTAACATCCGGCAGCTGCTGGACGTGCGTTACCGCCTGCTGCCTTATCTCTACTCGGCAGCCTGGCAAGTGCACGCGCAGGGCTCGACGCTGATGCGGCCCTTAGTCATGGATTTTCGGTCCGATACCACCGCCCGCAAGCAGGCCGGTGAGTATTTGTTTGGTCCGGCTTTTCTGGTGTCGCCCGTCACCAAGCCGGGCGTGAAGGAGTGGCCGGTGTATTTGCCGAAGGCGGCCGCTTGGTACAACTTCTGGACTGGCCAGCGTCACGCGGGCGGGCAAACCCTAACGGCGCCCGCGCCCCTAGCTACCACTCCGGTTTTCGTGAAAGCCGGTGCCATTGTGCCTCTTGGCAAGCGCCTGCAATACACTGGGCAGAAGTCGGTCGATACCTTGGAAATCAGGGTGTACGCCGGCGCCGATGGCCGGTTTGCTTTGTATGAGGACGAAGGCGACAGTTACCGCTACGAGCAGGGACAACACACGCTCATCGACTTTGCTTGGGATGAGAAACGCCAAACCCTGACCATTGGCCCGCGACAGGGCACGTACCCCGGCGCGTTGCAGCGGCGGGTGTTCAACCTCGTGTGGGCTAGTGAGACTACCGGGCTAGGTGCTGCATTCGGTACGCCCCAGAAACAAGTGACTTACACCGGCAAACGATTGATAATTAAACGGTAGCATCGGCTGCCTTCTCGGCTTGAAATCAATATTATGAAGAAGAGTTTCCTTAGCATCCTGTTAGCTGTTTCCGCCTTTCAGCTGCGCGCTGAAGACGGCCACCAGCTCTGGCTGCGGCCGCACGCGGCGGCGCCAGTCACGGTAGTTGCGCCCACTACCAACTCGGTTTTACTCGCCACGGCTAAGCGTGAGCTTCAGCAAAACTGGCAGGGCAATGCCGGCGCCACCGTGAAGTTGAGCCTTAAGAAAGACAAAGCCATTAAATACGATGGATTTCGGCTGAGTGCGCAGGGGGTGCAGGCCGCCACCGAGCGGGGGCTGCTGTACGGGGTGTTTGAGTTGCTGCGGCGCCAGCAGACGGGCCAGGCCGCACAAGATGGCGTGTCGAATCCATCCTACGAATACCGTCTGCTCAACCACTGGGACAACCCCGATGGGTCGGTGGAACGCGGCTACGCGGGTCAATCCATTTTTTGGCGCAAAGACAGCTCGTTTGTCACAACCAGCCGCGACAAAACCCTATGGCAAGAATACGCCCGCGCTAACGCGTCGGTAGGCATCAACGGCGCCGTTGTCAACAACGTGAATGCGTCGCCGCGCATATTATCATCCGAGTACCTAGCTCGCGTGAAGGCTATTGCCGATGTGCTGCGACCGTATGGGGTGAAAACCTTCTTGGCGGTGAAGTTTTCGTCGCCCGTTCTGCTCGGTGGCCTAAAAACCGCTGACCCCCTGGACCCCGCCGTAGTGAAATGGTGGCAGGCGAAAGCCAAGGAGATTTACCAGCAGATTCCCGATTTCGGGGGCTTCTTGGTGAAAGCTAGCAGCGAAGGTCAGCCTGGCCCGCAGGATTACGGCCGCACCCACGCCGACGGCGCCAACATGCTGGCCGATGCCGTAAAACCTTACGGCGGCCTGGTGATGTGGCGGGCCTTCGTGTACAGCCCCAACGATAAGGACCGCGCCAAGCAGGCCTACAACGAATTCGTGCCGCTCGATGGCAAATTTCGCGACAACGTGATTGTGCAAGTGAAAAACGGGCCGGTTGATTTTCAGCCTCGCGAGCCGTTTAGCCCGCTCTTCGGGGCGATGAAGAAGACTTCCGTGATGCCGGAGTTTCAGATTACGCAGGAATACCTAGGCCACTCCATCGACCTAGCCTTTCTCTCGACCATGTGGGAGGAGTGCCTAGGCAGTGATACCTACCAAGCGGGCCCCGGCAGTACGGTGGGCCGCGTCACCGATGGCAGCGTGTACCCGCAAAAGCACACCGCCATGGCCGGCGTTGCCAACACAGGCCTAGACCGGAACTGGACCGGCCAGGACTTTGGCCAGGCCAATTGGTACGCCTTCGGTCGGCTAGCCTGGAATAACCAGCTGAAAAGCGCCCAGATTGCTGACGAGTGGCTGAAACTGACCTTTGCCGGAGCTACCGGCTCGGCGGCCAGCGCCACCACGGCCCCCGAATGGAATACCAACTTTCTGGCGCCGGTAAAGCAACTGATGCTGGACAGCCGGGAAGCCGTCGTGAACTATTCCATGCCCCTAGGCCTGCACCACATCATGTCGGCTACCCACGACCACTACGGCCCCGGCCCGTGGTGGGCACCGCCCAAGATGCGCGCCGACTGGACGCCGCCCTACTACCACCAGGCCGACGCGCAGGGGGTAGGCTTCAACCGCACCACCACCGGCAGCAACGCCGTGAGCCAATACCACGAGCCGTTGGCCTCGCAGTTGAACGACCCCACCACCTGCCCCGAGGAGTACCTGCTGTGGTTCCATCACCTGCCCTGGACGTTCAAAATGAAAAGCGGCCGTACCCTCTGGGATGAGCTAGCCCTGCACTACGATAAGGGCGTGCACCAGGTGCGGCAATTTCAGCAAACCTGGGACCGTGCCCAGCCCTACGTAGATGCCGAGCGGTTCGCGGCAGTGCAAAACAAGCTGCGCGCCCAGAGCGGCGCCGCTGTCCTGTGGAAGGATGCCTGCCTGCTCTACTTCCAGCAATTCAGCAAGCTCCCGATACCAGCTTCCGTCGAGCCGCCCATGCACACACTCGACGGCGTTATTGCCAACGATGCCCGTCCCCAGCGGCAGCAACTAGCTAGGTAGCGTATGGCAAGCCGATCGGGTCAAACCGTTCGCGTGTAGTACCGTGGATTGCGAGGGCAAAAGCTACTTTTCCACCACAAGGGCTCCTAGTCCGCCAGCGGCAGTTACCGCTGGCGGACTAGGAGCCCTTGTGGCTACATTATTGAACGAGTACTTTCCTGAACGTAGTGCTCTTGTCCGACTGTAGGCTCACGATGTAAAGGCCAGCCGTAATTTGCGAAAGGTCGAGCTGATATTCTTTGCTGCCGGTAGCTAGCAAAGTAGTCAGCCTGGTGCGGCCCTGGGAATCGTGTAGAACGAGGCGTGTGCCGGCAGCAAAGGCATCCGTGCTCTGAATTAAAAGTGTGCCGCTAGCTGGGTTCGGAAAAACCGTGAAGTCGTTTGCCCGCGGCTGTTTAGTGGCCGTGGGCGTGCTAGGTGCGAGCCACTGCGTAGCATCAAGCGCATAAAGCCGCGCGGGAATGTTGATTGGCCCCACGGCCACCCGCTCATTAGACAGTAGCAACGTGTAGCGGCCCGTGAAAGCTAGCCCTTCCGCCTGCCCGATCAGCAGGGGGCTAGGAAGCTCAATCCGGCGCTTGTTGCCGCCCAGAAAGTTTTTGTTCGGAAAGTCAAACAACAGCCACAGGAAAGTAGAGTTCGTCGATAAGTTGTAGCCTAGTAAGCTAGCTTCGGTGCCCGCGGTGTTGAGGCTGGCCGCTGTTACCAGGCCGCCCGTGTTGAAGCTAGCCCGGCGGCGTGCCACGTGGGTACCGGGCGTGGCGGGCACGGTGTAGTACGTGGTTTGCAGGTCGGCCCAGTTCTTCGTGAACAGGTGCAAGGAGTCGTTGGCGAAGAAGAAGGCTTCGCAGTCGAAGTTGTGGTTGTTGGTGCCGGGGTTGAAGTTGGTTTGGTCGGGGTAGCTGAACTGAATGGCTTCGGCGGCTACCGTTTCGGTGGAACCGGTGCCAATATCGGCTTTGCGGATGCGCAGAATGCGCAAGTCGCGCCGGTCGCCGTTGTTATTGCCAAAGTCCCCGATGTACAGGTATTGAGCATCAGCGGCTATATCTTCCCAATCAACGTTGCCGAAATTGCTGATGCGCACCCGTTGCTGCACGGTACCTAGGTCGGGGTCGAGGCGAAAGAGGATGGGCTCGTTGCCGCTGTCGTTGAGGGTCCACAGGCGCTGATCGGCGTACAACAGGCCAGAGGTTTCGGCTATTTCGCTCGGGAGTTGGGCTTTGGTGGTGAGTGTGGTAGCGGTGGTGGCGTACTGGCACGAGCCATCGTTGACTACCGCCCCGGTGTTGTAGTTAGTGGCCCTAGGATCGGGGCAACCATTTTGGGCACGAGCGGGCATGCACACCACGGCCATAAGCAACGAAAGCAGCGTAACGGTTTTGGTCATATGGCGGAGCGTAGCCTAGGTGGCGGTTGCAAAAAGCGCAGCCGCACGTTCACGGGCTTTCTCCGAAGCACGAAAGTGGCAGTTGCGTGGCCCAGATGCAGGCAATCCTATTTCTTGATATCTCTGAGCCTCACGGGGCCATCAGTCTGGCGGCTCACCCGGTGAATCTTACGCCCTAGCTCTTCCGTGTTTTCGACCACCATCGGACTCTTGTACTTCTGCGCTTTTCGGTTGGCTTCCCGCGGCGCCTTCGCTTCGGATGTGGGCTTACTTTGGGCCGGGGTCGTTTGGGCGGTAGCAGAGGTGAAGAGCCCGAGAGTAGCCCAAACAAGGAGGAAGGAACAAGCCGTTTTCATCAGGAGGAAGACGAAAGAAGTAGAAGCAATAAGATAGATAATTAGCTCTAAGGTAGCTAATTGCTTTACTTGATCAACGTCGCCTTCTTGTGTTTGCGCTTGCGGCGGCGCTTGGCCAGCCGCTCCCGCTCAGCTTTGCGCTCCAGGCGGTTCTGGAGGCGCTGGGGCATGCGGGCAATGAGCCGCTCGCGCACGTACTGCGCCAGCCCCGAAAGCGGAATGCTGTGCGACTGCGCCAGGATACGAAACAGCTCGCGCCGCCGCAGCTGACTGGCGCCTTTCCAGCCTAGGTTCATCAAGTACTGTTGCACCTCTTCGCGCAGCAGCAGGCCCGCCAGATGCGGCCGCTCCACAGTCGAGTTGTAGAGGGCGGGCCGGTGGCAGCGCACCCCATCGGCCGTTGCCACCAGCACGCCTACCCACTCCGGCAGCAGGGGCAGGAGCTTGGCCACGTGCTTTTCCGTCACGACGAACGTCACCAGGTCATAGACCACGCTGTAACACTTCAGCTGCGTAGGCACCCGCTTGAGTGTGTCAGCGTCGCCTTTCACCTCGTAGCAGTGCATGAAGGTGGGCGTGATGTGCACTACATCAGCGCGGGTGGTGCCGGTGGGCAGCTCATCGACGTACACGCCATCAAGCAGCAACGGGTAAAGCAGCGCACGGATTTCGGGGTCGTTCATGAACGCGGGAACGGGCTTACAGAAATAAGCCCGTGGTGTTATTACTGTCGAGTTGGCGTAGGATTTCTTGCAGTCGCACCACCAAAGCTAGCTGCTCAGGCGTGAGTTCTGTTTCCTGAAGTTGTTTGAGTAGGTCTTCGGCTTCCCGGATTTGGTCGCCGGACGACAAGTGTGCAAAGGTATCGAGCAAGCCCATGAGTAGAGGGGAGGGGGAAAGAAAAGCTAGGTTGACAAAAGTAATAGCAGGTACGTTGAGCTTTCGAATCTAGTTAGTCGCCTTATCTTACCACCCGATTCTTTGAATAAAGGCCGTTCCACTCCACCTCCAACCAAAACTCCTCATGACGTACCTTGCTAATCCCGCCCGCTACCAACATATGCAATACCGGCGCTGCGGCCGCAGTGGCCTGAAGTTGCCCGCCGTGTCGCTGGGCCTCTGGCAAAACTTCGGCGACGTGGATGTGCTGGCCAACTCGCGCCGCATCCTGACCCTCGCTTTTGATAGTGGCATCACGCATTTCGACCTCGCCAACAACTACGGCCCTTCGCCGGGCTCGGCGGAGGAAACCTTTGGGAAAGTACTCAAGGAAGAGTTTCGCGCCCACCGCGACGAGCTCATCATCTCCAGCAAAGCCGGCTACACCATGTGGGAGGGTCCGTATGGCGACTGGGGCTCCAAAAAGTACTTAGTCAGCAGCCTCGACCAGAGCCTCAAGCGCATGGAGCTGGACTACGTTGATATCTTCTACCACCACCGCCCCGACCCCGAAACCCCGCTGGAAGAAACCATGGGCGCCCTCGACCTGATCGTGCGCCAGGGCAAGGCTTTGTACGTGGGCTTATCCAACTACCGCCCCGCAGAAGCGGCCGAAGCTTTCCGTATTTTGCGCGAGCTAGGTACCCCGTGCCTCATCCACCAGCCCAAGTACTCGATGTTTGAACGCTGGGTGGAAGATGGTTTGCTCGACCTGCTCGGGCAGGAAGGCGTAGGCTGCATTTCATTCTCGCCGCTGGCCCAGGGCATGCTCACCGACAAGTACCTCAACGGTGTGCCCAACGATTCGCGCGTGGCCAAGAACCTAGGTTCGCTGCCTCAGAGCCAGCTCACACCCGAGCGCCTCTCCCAGATTCAGCGCCTAAACGATATTGCCCAGCAGCGCGGCCAGAGCCTTGCCCAAATGGCCCTGGCCTGGGTGCTCAAGGATGAGCGCGTGACGTCGGTGCTAATTGGAGCGAGCAAGCCCGAACAGCTCTCCGACTCGCTGCGCTGCCTGGAAAACACGCAATTTAGCCCCGAGGAGCTAGCTAACATCAACGAGATTTTGGGAGCTAAAACAGCGGCCTAGGTTTGTAGAGACGCGACACTTCGTGTCTCCTCGTTGCTGATGTTGTTTATCTAGGTCGTTCTAGGCGGGCCATTCAACGAGGAGACGCGAAGTATTGTGTCTCTACATCGGGCTAGCATCTGGCAATAAATGCGGCAACCAACCTGGCCATTCTTGGTACTATAGAAGGATCACCGCAGGGCGCGTATGAAATTACTATTAGTTGAGGATGAGCCGAAGCTAGCTTCGTTCATTAAGAAGGGGTTTGAAAACGAAGGCTACGAAATCGAAGTAGCGTACGACGGACGCATGGGCCAGTCGCTTTTGCGCCAAAACTCCTACGAGCTCATTATTCTCGACGTGAACCTGCCCTACGTCAACGGCTTTGAGCTGTGCCGGCAGATTCGGGCCGATGATCCGCACGTGCCGGTGCTGCTGCTCACCGCCCTCGACAGTCTCGACGACAAGGTAACCGGTTTCGAAGCCGGCACCGACGACTACTTGGTCAAGCCCTTCGAGTTCAAGGAGTTGTTGCTGCGCGTGCGGGTGCTGCTCAAGCGCGCCACCGACGCGGCCGGCGTGAAGCGCATCCTGCGCATCGCTGACCTCGAACTAAATCTAGAGTCGAAAATAGTAACCCGCGGCGGGCAGCGCATCGACCTCACCACCAAAGAGTACGCCCTGCTCGAATACCTGCTGCTCAATCGCGGCAAGGTCATTTCGCGGGTCGACATTGCCGAGAAAGTGTGGGAGCTAAACTTCGACACCAATACCAACGTCATCGACGTGTACGTGAGCTACTTGCGCAAGAAGCTCGACAAAGGCTACGACACCAAGCTCATCCATACCGTAGTCGGCATGGGCTACGTCATGCGGGAAGGCTGAGAGGTGAGTGGGTGAACTGGTGAGATGGTGAATTATCTAAACCGCTAACCCACCGTCTCACTAATTCACCCACTCACTAAATCACCATTTCACCATCTCACCACCTCATCGTTCGTGCTCATTCGTAATAAGCTGATTCTGCGATTCACGTTGCTGGTGCTAGC
>Ga0325401_1005436_pt1 | contig 12202 bp, 7 predicted proteins | sample PopdelMetagenome_FD_205666 | JGI IMG/M metagenome (GOLD analysis project Ga0325401, IMG submission 205666) | Populus deltoides microbial communities from Bellville, Georgia, United States - Xylem-PdKOR-R2 | ecosystem: Host-associated > Plants > Phyllosphere > Stem > Wood/Secondary xylem | place...
CCTCATTGGTGTAAAGTCCCTACTGCAATACAAAATAATTATAAGAATTACAAGCAATTAAAACAAGAAACTAAATAACTAAAGATCGTTATCGTTACTTTTGGATTATATCCTGATAAATATAACCTTGTCATAATTCTTTACACATGCAATATCATATGTATATATCTACATCAATTTATGAATCTAATATATCCTTCCAAATAGACCATCCTCTTTGGATGCCATTAATCATACCTAATCACCAAATACAACCTGACCATCCTTCTCGGATGTCGTTTGCCTTAGCTAATCAACAAACGCAACCCAACCATCCCTTTTGGATGTCATTAGCCGAAGCTAATCAATAAATGCAATCAACAATTCATAGGTGACTTGATGTTCATTATAACACAATGTATATCTTTCGTAATGAAATCATTTAAAAAATTAACATTATGTAAGAAGAAGGTGGAAACCACCTACCTGTTTCTCCTATGGGGAGTCCTTTTCTAGTAGAAGGTCTCATCCCAGTCGCACCATCTAACACATCAATGGTAAAAAATTAGCATATTTGCATTCAGAAATCACATAACTTGTCACCATATATATTTCAAGAATACACATGTTCACATTCAAGTGTTCCACATATTAGACAATCATACAATGAAATCGTTACAAACATTTAAGTCTATTCTAATATGGAAGTCTGTCGCAGAAAAATGGTTAGCAAAAGCTTGTTCACTGATGAAGCAAAATTCATCAACGAAAACTAGTTTGCTGGTGACATAGGATTCATCAGCGAAAACTGATTCACTGGTGACCAGGGATTTGTCAGCGTACTTAGTCTATTGTTAACTCAGAAATCGCTAACGAAATTGAGTCGTTGCCGCTGAAGTCATCGGCGCACATAAACGACTGCTGACTCAAAAATTGTTGACGAACACTGAGTCGTTGCTAACCCAGAAATCATCAACACAACCTAGTTCTATGGTTAACGCTGAAATCATCAGTGCACATAGGCTACTATTGACCCAGAAATTGTTGACGAAAACTGAGTTGCTGTTGACCTAGAAATCGTTAACGCAACCCAATTCTAGAGCTGACGCTGAAATCATCACCACACATAAGCTATTGCTGACTTAGAAATTGTTGACAAAAACTAAGTTGTTGTCGAACTAGAAATCGTTAACGCAACCCAGTTCTACGGCTGACACTGAAATCGTCAGCGCACATAGGCTATTGTTAACCCAGAAATCATTGACAAAAATTGAGTCGCTATCGACCTAGAAATCATCAAAGCAACCCAGTTCTATGACTAACGCTGAAATCATCATTGCACATAGGCTACTATAGTCCCAAAAATCAATGATAAAAATTGAGTCATTGTCGACCCAGAAATCATTAACGCAACCCAATTCTACGGCTAACGCTAAAATCATCAGCACACATAGGCTACTGTTGCCATCCTTCTCCGATGTCGTTTGCCGTAGCTAATCAACAAACGTAACCCAACCATCAATCTCAGATGCCATTAGTCGAAGCTAATCAACAAACACAATCAACAATTCATAGGCAGCTTGATGTTCATTATAACACAATATATATCTTTCATAATGAAATAATTTCAGAAATTAACAATATGTAATAAGAAGGGGTGTCCTTGTCCAGTCTAGTCGAAGGTTCGATCTTAGTCGTACCACCTAACACATCAATGGTCATAAATCAACGCATTTGCATTGGGAAATCACATAACTTGTCACCATATATATATATATTTCAAGAATGCACATGTTCACTGTAAACACCCAACAAAAAAAAGAGCTAAGCCAAAAACGACTCCACCGTCGCCACCGATTTCAGGATCGGCAGTGGCACAGTTCTTTGCTGCTGATTTCTTCATTGGCAGTACCAAATTTCTTTGCTGCTGATTTCTAGATTGGCAGCATCACAGTTCTTTGTTGCCGATTTCTGCATCAGCAGCGGTACAGTCTTATTGCTGATTTCTGGATCGGCAGCAGCACAGTGCTTGGCTGCTGATCTCTGAATTAATAGCGACACAGTTTTTGCTGCTGACTTCTAAGTCGGCAGCAACATTGTAAAACCTAACAAAAATTAGTGTTGGACTAGCCTATCCTAGGAGAGAATTGGAATAGGAACCAACCTAGGATAACTCAAAAGAGGGATAGGAACCAAAGATATCCAGCACCCAAACACCCCCTTCTCATTTAAGAGGGGGTATAAATGCAAAGAGAGAGGGAGGGTGACCTTTCCTCTTCCCTTAATGGGCGGCCAACAACCCTAGGAACAGGCCCTCTCCCTCTTTCCCAAAGCAAAACCGGCTAACTACATGCAGCAGACCCTTTCCTTCTTCCCAAAGAGAAGACTGAAATCGACCAGCTATATGCAGATCTCCTAGGGTGCTGTGTGAGAAGAGAGATAGAGGGAAGGAGAAGTGATCGAAAACATGGTCAAAGCTGGAGCCTAGACCTTTCTCTAAAACCAGCAGCAGCTATGGCTGCAGGACACACATTCCTCTCCAAGCAGAAAACCGAACCTAACCAGCCTGCATGCCACTTTCCTTGAACGTGGAGTGAGAAGTAGGTAAAGAGAAGTAGAGAAAACCAAAAACCTAGGAGAAAGAGGAGTCTAGAGGCTGACTGGACAACAAGAGAGGGAAGGAAAAAAACCAAAAAGAAGAGGGAGAGCATGCCACCGCAACCTGCATTGAACTTGTTAAATTCATGAGGTATGAACCATACTACTCCTCCACTTGTTCTTGGGGCCTTGGGATTGAAAAGGGAAAAGAAAACCTAAAATAAATAGCCTAAGATTCTCAAACCAATTGTTAAGGAAAACTAGACAAAGATGAGGGATGAAAATGGGGCGGAATGGGGAACCTAATTTTAGAATATATAATAGAGGAAATGTACAATTTTGAATGCAAAAAACTTAGAGAGGTGGCTGACCATGATGAGGGCTGGAAATAACATAGATTAAAGGGATAAAATGCAAAGATGATGATCTTGTTAGAGTTGCTTAATTATGTGAAACCGAAATAGAATTATAAATGTGTTAATGTCATGAATTCTGTATATGTGATTGAAGAACTTGTATGAAAATGTGGTGGTGGATGTTAAGTGCAAAAAATATGTGTGTTTGTAACCTTGAAAGCATGCTACAGCTGAAACAAGAATCTAATGACAAAGTATTTTGCTGGAATTGAATTTGTATGCGTGTTCATGCTAAAATTGTATGATTTTGCTGGATTCAAAGAACGAATTGTAGTGTCGGCAGTGAATTAGTTTTCACTACCGAATTATATTGTCGGCAGCGAATCAGTTTCACTGTCGAATTGTGTTGTCTGCTTTCACTGACGAATTGTGTTGTCTGCAGTGAATTAGTTTTCGCCGCCGAATAGTGGTGTCTACAGCGAATCAGGTTTCACTGTCGAATAGTGTTGCCTGCAGCGAATCAGTTTTCGCTGTCTTATTGTGTTGTTTGCAGCGAATTAGTGTTCGCTATTGAAATGGTGTTGTCTGCAGCGAATTAGTATTCGTTGCTAAAATTGTATTGTTCGCAGCAAATCAACATTCGTCGTCAAAATAATGTGGTCTGCAGTGAGTCAATGTGCGCTGCTGAAATTTATTTTATGTGTAGCGAATCAGTGTTTGCTACTAAAATTTATGTTATCTGCAGTGAATCAGCATTCGCTGTCTAAATTTTGTGTTGTCTACAGCGAAACAACAGTCACTATCGAAATTGTGTGGTCTGAAGCGAGTTAGTGTTCACTGTTGAAATTTATGTTGTGTGCAACTAATCAGCGTTCACTACTGAAATTTATGTTGTTTGTAGTGAATCAGCGTTCGTTGCCTAAATTTTGTGCTATCTACTGATTAGTACTTAAAAGTGCATTTTTATCAAAGTTTTATATCATCATTTTGCACTTGAAGTATCAATAACTCCTTAACTAGAGCATGTTGTATAATAACAAGTTTGATAATATAAGATACCTTTAATTTATGGTAAATGTTCATCTTAAATGCAGGCCTATCACATAAATCAAATGATTGATTGATGAGTTTAACTACTGAAATTGAGAAGACAAAGATAGGGCTAAGCTTAGAAAAGAGATTCTGGTTGAATTCAAATTGGAATATCATTCGGTTATTGGATCATAACTGGAGTTGCAGAACTTGGATATAGGTCTGGTTTATATGGATAGAAAGCTAAGACATAGGCTTAAAACTTTCATGAAGAGTCCAAGATTCAAAAGGATCGTTTTGAAGTTTAAATTATACCAACAACAGATAAGTCAGAATCTGTCCTACAGCCCAGATATTGTTCAGTGTTCAGCCCATATATCGAGTTCTAGAAGTCCAAATGACCTTATTTTTATTTTGTTGGAAAGCTGAGACAATTTCCCAGAACTTTCATGAATACTATCTGTTCACATTCTAATGTTAGCAATGACTTTTTCTGCAGACAAGAAGATAAGGATTGTTACCAAGTCAAGAGGTGGTCACCCACTCAACAATTAGTCATCAAATCAATAGTTCCTAATTTTGGCTTATAAAAGGAGGCAATTGCCATGCATTTAGGCATCTTGGTGTTCATATCAAGATCACTTTCTCTCTTTGTATTTTGTAATGTTCAAGTTTTATTTTATGTTATATTAATCTCTTATTTATGCTTTTCATTTCCTTTACTATACTTAGTTAACTTATGTCATGTTTATGTTCTTATATTGTTTATTTATGTTTTTCTTCTTCATCATGTTTAGTTAAGTTTATTATGTCAAGGTGAAAAAGTTACACTAATGCTGTAAGAATAAGTATAGTGTAAACTCAACATGAACTTTAATGTTTGATACTAACATGTTTTGTATTTGTTATCTTATTCACTCTTATACTTTGCTTGTTAAATGGTTAATCTAGATTTATGTTGTATAAACCTTGGTACAATAAATGATTGACCCTTTCATAGCCTACTGCATGATTTAACCGACACTTGTGCTATGAAAAGAACTTGATTTGTTGTTAACATAAATTAACATCATGAATACCTGACAACATTTACATGTATTAACATTATTCGAATAAGATAACTAATGTAATCATGTTAACAATTTATAATCCGATTGGAACTTTCTTTGTGTGTGGTTTCCAATTGAGTAATAAAAAGAGTTTATACTATACTTATTTGAAATATCATTAGTGGATCCTCTAACCTTGACAATTATTTTATCCTTGTTTAATCCTTACATCAATATCCAATAAAATTCTCATAAACTCTTTGTTTTATTATATATATATATATATATATATATTATTTGTAATTTATATAGTTTACCTCCCTATGGTTCGACCCCGGTCTTGCCAAATTATTTATTATTTCGACACTCCTGCACTTGAGATAAGACATCAATCTTTTGATCGTGTCAATTATTATTTGTTTAAGTAAAAATGGATTAAAAAAATTTTAAACCCAAAAAACCTCAGCTCAATTTTTTTGTCATAGCCCCGCCTAACCTGCCAAATATTGTTCGCTTTGGGCCTTATCACCCTCACGGATTTGTTCTTGGCAGCCACTTATGGCCCCAAAACGCGTCTGACAAGTTAGTAACCAATACTTACTACTAATAAGGCCAGCTACCAACTCCTCACCCACTGATGTGGGATATTACAATCCACCTCTCTTAAGGAGCATAACGACCCCGTTGGCACAACCGGATAGCTAGTGAGGCTGACTTTGATACCAAATGTCACAACCCGGCCTAGTCTGCCACATATTATCCGGTTTGGGCCTTACCGGCCTCACATATTTGTTTTTGGCAGCCATACATCGTCCCAAAACGCGTCTGACAAGTCACTAACCAGCACTACTAATAAGGCCAGCTACCAACTCCTCACCTGCCGGTATGGGATATTACATTTCTGGTCACACTCCAGTTATTGAAAAATAGCGTTCCTCCACTTTTTTTTTAAAAAAAAAAATAGATAGAAAAAGGTCAAACACACGGGCTTGCATTTTCTTGATTTTAGAAAATACCTTGATAATGTTGTCACATTGTTTTTTTATGCTTAAAATATTTTTTGATTTGATTCGCAGCAAAGCGTGGATCCATTAACTAGTTGTGTCTATATAACACATTAAGTTACATCCAACAATATGAAAAACATTAAATTATTGTTAAATTAAAATTAAATCAAATCAAATTAAAATTGTTATTGTTATTATTATTATTAAATTAATTAAGACTTTGATTATTAAATTAGTTATTAAGTTTTATTTTAAATTTTATTTTTACAAATAAAATAAAATAGATGGTGTTTTTATTATAGACTATCTCACAAAACATCATTAATTGTAATAGTGTTTTGGTTTCTTTCTTGTTCTTTGGGTTTTTTTTCCTGTTACAAATTTTTTTCTTTTAATTTTGTTCTTAAAATTGCTTTCATCATTATTTGTTTTTTTTAATTTTATCTTTTACAAATTTTGTTATTGAAGATTGTTTTTACTATCACCACCTCACAAAACATTTTTTGTTGTAGTAGTATTTTGATTTCTTTTTTGTGTTTTGAGTTTTTTTGATAATTATTTTTTTAACTTCATTTTAAAATTGTTTTTATGACTGATTTGTTTTTTTAATTTCATCATTGCATAATATATTATCTTGGATTCAAGATTGATAATTTTTCATGGCGTGAAAAAGCATCCTAACTTTGAATTGATGATCAATTTTGCAAAATAAATTGTGATTTTATTTATTACAAAGGAAACTAAAATTAATGGTTTTTTTTTCCTGTTACTAAACATATGTTTAATAAGTTGTTAGGAACCACTTATATACTTTAATTGAATTTAATTATAGTGTTTGATTTGAATATAATTAATAAATAAGTTGAATTTTAATATTTGAAAGAGATAAAATTAAAATCATTTTGTTTTTTATATTATTCTCATTATATTTATTTTATTTTTCAAAAGTAAAAAAAAGAGCCATTAGATAAGTATTTTAAGAAAATTAGTTTTAATATGAAATTTTTTATTTAAAATTCTAAAAATAGAAATTAATCTTTTTTACTCTTATAATATTTTTAAAGATTAAATTATATTTAAAATTTAATTTTTAAAAGTTCCTAACATAAAAATTCATTAAAATATAAGGTTACAAACATGTTGTCAGTTAATTATAAGCATTGTTGCTTTGCTCTATCCAAACCTAAAACAAAACGTCTACAAAACAAAAACCCTCTCCGGACACCGTATTATCTGTCTAGACTAAAGAGCAGGGGAGTCGCAAAAGCCGATAGAGAGGGAGAGCGAGCTTTAAAAATAGTAATCCTATGGAAGAGGATCCAGAGAAGAGATTCCACTCTATCATGGACAAGCTCCTTAACGCTCCTTCTTCGAAATCCCTCTCCAATCCCAGGTTTTCTTTTGCTTTCTTTGCAATTTCCCATTTTATATCAGTTTGTTTGTTTATTGATTATTTGAATTTTGATTGACAGTTCACCAATATCATGTGGAGCTATACAAATATCATCACCATCAAGAGGCAAAAAACGAGACAATCGTGAGTCTGCATTAGCACTAGTGGAACATGTTTCTTCAGCTGACGCTCCTTTGTGTAGGCCCTGGGACAGGGGAGATCTTATGAGGAGGCTTGCTACTTTTAAGTCTATGACCTGGTTCGCTAAGCCCAAGGTTCATTTTATTCTCATCATCCATTTCACCATTACCTTTTTGGCACATGGGTTTTTTGAGGAATTAATGTTTTCATTGCAATCAATCTAATTAAATGTACTGTGTGGAATCCAATCTCCAAAGGCAATTTTTTTTCTTCTTTTTTTAAATGACCGGCTTGTACCTAGCCATATGCTTCCTTTCGCTGTATTTTATGTACTTTTCTCAGTTCTATATGCGGCACATTAATTAAAATGTTAGATGAAAATATTCTAGCTAACAACCTATCAGAAGTCAGTTGCTGATAAATCTTCATAACAATACTTTTCCTTCAAAGCATTTGCTCTGTTCTTATTATTCAAAATCAAGTTGCTAGCATTCTGTAAGATCACATTGGTTATTTTTTCGAATTCTCTTAAGAATTTGTACCTCTTCTGTGTTAAAATTGTCTGTTTCCTATTAACGCAAACCCATATTGTGGCTTTTATTTTTTCCTTTTGGAAATATTTTTACTATCCCTTTACTTTATTTGGGGTCAGATGGGGTTAGTTCGGTATATTCTACTTCTTGAGTTAAAACTTTGAAATGGCAAGAATTATATGGAGTTATATAGCTTTAGCAATACTTTGAGTTTTCTGAAAGAGAGAAATTAAAAGGCATTTGGGGGGGAAGGATGTACAGTTAAGTTCTCTGAAGGACCTTTGAGTTAAAATTGTACAACTGTGGATGCTGAACAGATTTTTGCTAATAACGAGGGACTTTTTTTGTCCTATAGATTAATCTTATTTGTATATTGCTGATTTGCTGAGCAATTGTTTCCCTTGTTTTTGTTAGTGGACGGTGTACCGCCTCAGTGTATATATATATATATATATAAAGTTTCCTTATTTGCATGAATTATTTAATTATTTATCAGTGAACTACACATAAGTTGATGAAAATATCCTGCACCCCTCATTGAGGACCATAAATTTTCCATGGCTGTTTTATATCAATGAACTATTTTCCTTCCCCCCCCCCCCCCTTTTTATTTTTGTGTTTTTCTTGAGCCAGTAAACCTTTTCAAAGTATTGAATTCTAACTTTTCCCATCATTCTTAGGTGGTAAGTGCTGTGGATTGTGCGAGAAGGGGATGGATCAATTTGGATATGGATATCATAGCATGTGAAGCATGTGGAGCTCGTCTCCTATTTTCTACTCCATCATCTTGGTCACAGCAACAAGGCATGTCATGCTTCTTTTTTTTCTTCCTTATGCTTTGGCATGTACATTATGCTCACGCCCAACAACTTATTATGTTTGCATCTTAATTTAACTATTTTCCAAGTTTTCAGTTGAGAAGGCAGCATTGGTATTTAGTTTGAAGCTGGATAATGGACACAAACTATTGTGTCCATGGATTGACAATGCATGTGATGAAAGATTGGCAGAATTTCCTCCCACTCCACCTCAAGTTTTAGTTGATAAGTTCAGAGAGCGTTCTTGTGCGCTCTTACGACTTTTAGCTCTTCCACTGATTTCATCTTCAGCCATTGAATACATAAGATGCCCTCAGCTGGAAGAATTTCTTGGACAATCTCCAACCCTGGAATTTGGCAACACGTCTGCCAACCTATCACAAATACAATTCCTTGGCAATGATTGTGATGCTGGTTTTGCCAACTTGTACTATGAGGTTCGGTCCTTTTTGACATTTGTATCTAACACCTTTTCATGTCAGACCACTTTTTTTAGTTTTCAGTATTTTAATTGCAGTGTTGAATGTGCTATTTTCATTAGAATATAATATTTGTGCCAAACAATGACTAGGTGCATGTGATAGTTGCTATACATTAACACTATGGCAATGGTTGTTTTCCTTGCGATAGATTTCCTGATGAAGTGTAATAACAATAAGCATTTCCAGGCACATATGCTCCCTTGTTAATGTTATTTTTCTTGTATAACTTTTCTGCATCACGTTTTCATGTCAGCCTACCTTTAAGTTTTCAGTGTTTTATTAGTACAGTGTTTATAGGTTCTATTTTCACTAGAATATGTAATGTGTGTGAAACATTGACCAGTAAAGTGACAATTTACGGTGCCATATATTCATGATCAATATTTTGGTGGTGATTTTCATTGTTCTGGAATGTTGATGAGAGTAATGACAATTTTAAGTATTTGCAGGCACAAAAGCTCATAAGTTTATGTGGCTGGGAACCGCGTGCGCTGCCTTACGTTGTTGATTGCAATGACAAACCAACACAGCCTGTTAAGGATACTGGCTTCACAGATTCATTCCATATGGTCATCAATGGGCAGAATCCAAGTATTCAAGTCCGCTCTGTTGCTACTGAGCAAAGCGTTGACACAAATGAAGAATCTGGTTCTTGTAGTGGGCCACATGCTGATTCTAATGCTGTTGTTTTAGATTGCGGGTTCTGTGGGGCGAGTGTGGGACTATGGACTTTTTCTATGGTTCCACGTCCTTTAGAGTTGTTTAAATTGGTTGGTTATGCAGAAGTCAATAATAACAAGAATTCTGGACAAGATTCAGCTAATGAAAATCATGTTGACAAAAGGGGAGTCATTGGAAATTCTGCATCAAATGGTGCATTGTCTTCTATGCACAGACCATCATATTTAAGTTTCACAATTGCTGGGGGTCCACCCCCAACAAAACAGAACTTCAAAGCAACAATTTCATTGCCTGTTATTGGCCGGAATTTAAGGGCCAGGTTTTCTTACGATTCTGATTTTAGGGATCGTACATGTGATAACCAAGAATTTTCTCAATCTGGATCTGAAAACAAGAATCTATCTTCAGAGGAACGGGAATCTGCAGAGCACAATTTTGGTGAACAAGTTTCTCTGCTCGAAGCTGTGGGTCTGTTAAAGAGCAAAACACATGACCAGCGGCAGTGTAGTTATGCTAGTGGTGACCAATCTTGTTGTTTGAACTCTGGAAGTAGTGAAGGTGGTGCACTTAGAAAAGAGAATAACTCCAAGATGTCTTTGGAAGGGATATATATCACTAGAGAACCAACTTTTCCTGAAACTGCTGGGTATGATTCTGCTGTGGAATGTCTGACTCAGAATCCACCAAATACAGTGCATGGTTATGATGCAACTGATCAGCTGCCTGAAAATTCAAACAATATTGAATCGCATGATTCAGTAGTGGGGGTTTCTGGAGTTTCTCAAGTTAGTGCATCTTATATTTCTGGCTCTGCTGCCATTTCCCCCAATGGAAGTGGAAAACGTAGTGAAAGTAACTCCTTAGAGATGGTGACTTCATCTATCAATCATGATGAACAAATTCCAGGAGCGGATATTTCAGGCAGCAATGTTGCCTGTCAGATTGGTATGAGAGGAGGTGAAACTTGTTCTAATATTGAAAACACTTTAGCTACTCAAGAAAAAAGCCAAGAAGGCACCACAGGAGTGCAGGTTCCTGTGAACAGTGAAGTTGTGGCCAACAGTACAGGTGTGTAACTATTTGGCTAGGCTTTTCACCCTTTGATTCGGATTATGAGTTGACTGAACATTGATCACACTGGATCTATAGAAGCATTTTCCAAATGAAATATTGGCATATTAAGTTCTTTCTAGAAGTTTTATTGAAGTTTTTGATTAGTAGTTTTTCTTTTGAAGAATGTGTTTTTCCCACTTTGCATCTCCAGAAGTTGCAGTCATCATTCAAGTGCTGTTCTTTTCTGATTTACATGAGACATTGTCATTTAATCATGAAAGAAGTATATTAACCTTGATGCCATCATGTTCCAGGAAAGGATCCTAAGAAACTGGCATTAGACAAAGCTTTGGGATTTGATCCAATCAGACAGCACAGACATTTTTGCCCCTGGATTATATCAACAAGCAGTGGGGCACCTGGTTGGCAACAAACACTATCTGCTTTAGGGCGTCAGAAAGAGTTCTCTCTTCCTTCTACAAATTCTCCATCTTCCTCCCTGAATAAGGTAATGAAAAATTTTACACCCCTTTTGGTGAATCGCTTTTGTGCTAACTATGTGTCGTGGAAAGTGATGGATAGAAGCATGGTGGATTTGATATGGCTGGTTGCCAGCTGAGGCACTCTGAGTCTTTTTCAATCATTTGTGTCAAAATTCCTCCCCAGATGAATGATATCTTTTTAATTATAATGCACGTCATCATAAATCCTATTTTGGGTTTGACACATCAGAAATTAACTAGAGTGGTGAGTGAGATGGTTAATAGCTCAAGACTGTTGATGTTGGTAACACAGACAAGATATGGAGGGAAGAGAAGATTGATTGTGTCCTGATCTTCCATCTTGTAGATGTTGCCAGTATCAATGCCGCTAATAGTTGGGGTTTATTTTGGTTGAACTGACATATTCTGTAATTATATCCGTAATGGATTATTGCTGACAATTTGTTGTTTTATAGGTGGATGATCCCATTGCTTTAGTTAGAAAGCTTTTCACGTCTCCTGTGAAAAGAATGAAGCCTACTAGTGGATCAAGCTGAAACAGCCGGTGCAGCTAATAAGTTTTGCAGGGCATGGATGT
>Ga0325401_1005437_pt1 | contig 12201 bp, 8 predicted proteins | sample PopdelMetagenome_FD_205666 | JGI IMG/M metagenome (GOLD analysis project Ga0325401, IMG submission 205666) | Populus deltoides microbial communities from Bellville, Georgia, United States - Xylem-PdKOR-R2 | ecosystem: Host-associated > Plants > Phyllosphere > Stem > Wood/Secondary xylem | place...
TTTTAGGTGACCTGCTCGATAGAGAATAAAACGCGAAAAGGGTTTCGCAAGTGGTCTAATTGTTCCAGGCGACCTGCCCGATAGGAAGAGTAAAACGCGAAAAGGGTTTCGCGCGTGGTCTAATTGTTTCAGGCGGCCTGCCCGATAGGTAGAGTAAAATGTGAAAAGGGTTTCGCGCATGGTCTAATTATTCCAGGCGACCTGCCCAATAGGAAGAATAAAACGCGAAAAGGGTTTCGCGAGTGGTCTAATTGTTCCAGGCGACCTGCCTGATGAAGAGTAAAACGTGAAAAGGGGTTTACGAGTGGTCTAATTGTTCCAGGCGACCTGCCCGATGAAGAATAAGATGAGGAATTTTTTTTGACAAATACAAAAAAAGGATCTCATTGTAATGGGTGACCTACCCAAGTAAAAAAAGAAAAAGAAAGGGTCTCATTGTGATGGGTGACCTGCCCAAGTAAAAAGAGAAAGGAAAATGAGGGCTCGAAGGCGCACTCAAAAGGATGGTCGAGGGCTCGAAGGCGCGCTCGAAAGGAAGTGAGGGCTCAAAGGCACGCTTGAAATAAAGCGAGGGCTCAAAAGCGCACTCAAGAAAAAGCGAGGGCTCAAAGTTGCATTCGACAGGAAGCGAGAGCTCAAAGGCGTGTTCGAAAGAGGTGAGGGCTCGAAGGCGCACTCTAAAGAGAGGTAGGGTTAGGAAACGCACTACCTTGGATGGTCAAGGACTCAAAGGCGCACTTGAAAGAAGATGAGGGCTCGAAGGCGTGCTAAAAATGATGATTGAAGGCTCGAAGGCGCATTTGAAAGAGATAAGGCTTGAAGGTGCACTTGAAAGGAGATAAGGGCTTGAAAGCACCCTAAAAATGATGATCAAACACTCGAAGGCGCATTTAAAAGAGATAAGGCTCGAAGGCGCACTTGAAAGGAGATAAGGGCTTGAAAGTGCCTTAAAAAATGATGATCGAAGGCTCAAAGGCCCATTTGAAAGAGGTAGAGAAACACATAGATTTTTTAGGTGGCCTAATTCTCATGGGCGGCCTGCCCAGGTTGAAAAATTCTCAAAAATGACAAATTTTCAAAAGCAATTTCAATCTTTGGCCATTTCAAGTTGGCCTTCCACTTGATGGATTCTGCTAGAATTTTCTCTAATGAAATTAGCAAAACTCATTGTCCAATGTCTCAAAGTTTAGATGATATGCATGCATTTTTACCTGTTTTGAAATATAGGCCCCCATTTCTTCTTAGTCTTCTTGTTGCTTGATTGATGAGGACTTGCTACCTCTGATTTGGGTCCTCATTATCGCTTGGCTTCTAACCCACTCGAATAGAAAGAGGACATGACGACACTTTCAATGACAAGATAGGAAGACATATTTGGATGTCGGGAGGTGTCACACATGCCTCTAGGTGTATACACACGCCCACCTTTTTTTTAGTTAGTCAAATACAAAATTTTTCTTGAGCTGACTTTATAGTTATAAAAAGAAAAAAAACCAATATGAAAAAAAGAAATGTCACTTGATCTTATGCTTAAGTTTTTTTTTTAAGGGTATTTTCATCTTTTTTATTATGTATTTTAATTGTTTATTATTTTTTATATTTGATCAAATACCAAATTACCTCTTATCTTAAAATATATTAACGAAAAAACCATTGAAAAACATAATACCGTTAATTTAAATTGAAAATGAAATTGAAAACTATTAAAACTTTTACAAAAGAACCAAGAAAAGAAATTAGAAATCCAAAGCATGATGATCAAATTGGAGAATATAATATTTGGTAAATTGGGATTGAATAATTAAATCAAAAACAAATAAAATTTCTACAAAAAAGACAAGACCAAAAATTAAAAATCATAAGAATGAGAACTAAAGTTAAAATACTACCAATAAAGAGGATTAAATTGTAATTTTCAGGGAGGAGAGAGAAAAGAAAGAAAAAAAATAAAGGGAGGGTCATTGGCTACAAAATGAACCACCAACGCCAACACACATCACACAAATAGGAAGAGGATACGACGACACTTTCAATGATAAGATAGGAAGGCATATTTGGATGTCGGAAGGTGCCATACACGCCTTTAGGTGTTGTATACACACACCCACCTTCTTTTTAGTTAGTTAAATACAAAATTTTTCTTGAGCTGACTTTATAGTTATAAAAAGAAAAAAAACCATTGTGAAAAACAGAAATGTTACTTGATCTCATGCTTAAATTTTTTTTAAGGGTATTTTCATCTTTTTTTATTATGTATTTTAATTGTTTTTATTTTTTATATTTGATTAAATACCAAATTATCTCTTAGCTTAAATTATATTAACGAAAAAACCATTGTGAAAATAAAAAAATATATTTCGACACCAAGTTTAGATTTTTTGTTTCTAAATATATTTTAGTTGTTTAACTATGCAATCAAGATGAAAGAAATACTTGTTGTCTTCAATTAAATCTTTTAGCTATTATGCCTATGCCCACAAAAATTTCCTACACAAGAATAGGATAAGTCACTGATTTTGTACACTAAGGGGATAGTTCTAAGGAAATGTAGCCTGTAGTATTCAAACCCTTAATAGGAAAGAGAGTATAGCTTTTAAATCCAAGACATTTATCATTAGTTCAACCCTTTGAGCTTCATTTCACTATTCTAATAAATAATATTTTTATTATTATATAGCTACAGTGATTTTGTAAAAGGTTTTAGTTTTTTTAATTAATAATTAATATTTTTATTTTTTATAAGAATTTATTTGAAGTATGATAAATATTGTATTTTAAAGTATAATTTTTTTAGGAATACATTAATATAATATTATTTTTTATTTTTTTAAAATTATTTTTAACATCAACCTATTATAATAAACTAAAATTATAAAAAAAATTAAAAACATGCTTGACAATCTCACTTTTAATCTTTATATTTCATGGCCTTAAATTTTTCTTGTTACAAAGATTTCACTTTGGTTTCTTGAAAAGTTTTGGGTTGTGAGTGAAAAAAATTAATCTTGTTTATTTTTGTATTTGAAAAATATTTTTTAAAAAAATTTAATTTAATTTTAATTTTTTTAAAATAAATTAATATTTTTTTAGTATTTTTAAATAATTTTAATATACTAATATTAAAAATAATTTTAAAAAATAAAAAATATATTTTTAATATATTTTTAAATAATTCTAACATGTTTTTTTTGTTATGTTTCTAACGAGGATAGTTTTTTATGTAAATATTTTTTTAAAAAAAATAGAGAAAATGAGGATTTTTTAACTCAAAATGTTTGGTTTTTCTTCATGTTAGAATTTGAAGTTGTTGGTTCTTGACAATATTCTTGGTGATGGGATTTCAGTTCCTACTCGAATTTCAAAATCTGGGTTGTTCTGCAAGTTTTCTATCGAAGTCCTTTTTACTTCGGTGCTGTTCTTGGTTTTTGCGTTGATTATATCTCAAATGGCACAAACAGAGAAACTTCAGAACATTGAAACCCAACAGCAACATAATAACATCTCTATGTTCAACAATTTTCCCAAGGATTTGTTGCCAAGGTTCATATCTGGGAATCATTGTAATCACAAACTCAACGGAGAAGAAGATGTTGAGCTAAGTCTTGGACTTTCATTGAATGGTAGATTCGGTGTGGACCCCAAAGCCAAGAAGATTACTAGATCTAGGCCATCTTCTATAGCAACAGATTTTGTTAACCCGTTAAGAGAAAATGGAAATGGAAGTTCTTTTGTGGTACCTAATATGGAAAGTAATAATCTTTAAAGGACTTGTTCTTTGCCAACAGAGACAGAGGAGAAGTGGAGGAAGAGGAAAGAGATGCAGACACTTAGGAGAATGGAGGCTAAAAGGAAGAGATCAGAGAAGCAAAAGAATTTCAAAACAGTGAAGGATAAAAATAGGGGTGAGGAAGATGATCAGAGAGAAAATGGCACAACTGGTAATCACCATCAAAAAGAGTTTCTTAAGAGCTTCACAGGTTTGTTTGGTGTTGCTATAGAAGGGCTGTTAACACAAGCCGAAGTAGCACCACCACCATTATTACTAACATCACAAGGGATTGCATCTTCATTCTTCTGGGATCACAGAATTTGAAAGCCAGCCAGTTAAAGGTAACAAACATTCTTTTTTTATTTTTTTTCCTTTCCTTAAAACATTTGGTGCATGTGTGGTTGCTTTGATTCTTATTTGAAATTTGATTGCTATTATTTTTATTAAGATGCTGTGCCAATGGTTGGATGCTATTTTAGCCTGATACTGGCGTGTTCCGATTTTTCGCTAGGTTATAATCTATGGAAGTAGACCAATTGGAAACTTTTTGGCATCTTTTTAGTGATTATTTTGTCTACGTTGTTGAAAAAAATTATATTATTTATGTTTTTGTGGTTATTTTCTTTAGCTTTTCCATCATGCAACAAGCTGGGCTTTTTGGACCATGTGTTTCTCTGTATATCATTCAAGCTTGATCCAAGTTCAGTAGTCTGTGAATGTTTTAATATTGGCTGTCTAGTTCCGTGAGAAATCTATGAATGCTTTGTTGTTCGATGTGGGGATGTTTTGCAGTGGGAAATCTGTTCTGAAGTGTTAGAACTCGTAAAGGCCTTTGCATTTACAAACCTTTTTCCAATGGAGCTTTTCTGTGTTTCTTATCCGTTTTCTATTTTCAATTTTAGTTGAGGTTAGAATAGGTTTCTTTTCACATTTTTCTCAGTCGTATTCAAGCATGCATAAGATGTTTCTATGTTTCGTTGTCTCCAAACTTTGGTCAGTGCAAAACAGTATAGCGAAAGGTATGAGAGCTCCATTTTGTTAATTTCACTTGGCCATATTTTTATGATATAAATATGCAGATGAATTACTAGGAATCTTTTGGTTTGTGGTGATAGCATAGGTAATAGTAAAGCGACCAATTTCTTGGCTTGTTCTGTTGCTGATTGTTCTCTTCTCAATTTATTTTGGTGGTATAAATCATTTCCTGAAAGGAGTGCACAACAGAGTGAGCCTGAAATGTATGTGCTGAAATTTTGTATGCAATTTATATGGTAGCTTCTCGTGAGGCTTCTCTCAATACATAGCATTTGTGTTAATTTTTGGATGACTTCAAAGGCGTAAGTTTCCTGGCTACCTAGCTACCTTATTCCGGATGCACAAAAAAAAGACTCCAGCAATCTTAAATTGATTAGATTTCTGGAAACAAAAAAACAAATCGTTGACTCTCTAAAGCACATGCTTCTGGTTCATTTCGAGTTCCTCAGCATGGTTATTTTAGCTTCTTTTTTGTTCTCTTGTTTGTAATATAATATTTTTCTTAAAACTCACTGTGGCTCGGATCTTCATGCTCAAAGTACTTGGGCAAGATACTCATTTAATGCAAGCTTGCATAACTTCTCCCGGCATAGCGACACCCCGGGCTAAAGCAGAACTCTCTTTGAAGCTATGCATGGAGGATGCATTTGGCTAGTCTTCTTTAGAGAGGATTCCCAATGTTGCTTCCTATGTATTCCATTCTCGTGGAGTGTATTAACTTTCCATAATTTCTGGTTGTATTTGAACTACTTATTTTCCTTAATCCAACTTCTTATTCCTATATTCTGTTTGTTTCAATATAGGAATGAACAAATGTGTTGAGTCAAGAAGTCCTGTCAGTGTGCAGTCTTTGTCAGAGTGTGAGCAGAAATCGATCATAGCGCCTAGATTAGCACTAGCTGAAAAATTAGGTTTCCCTGCAGGAGTTGCAATGGAAAAGAACAGATCTAACAAACTTATAGTCGCTGAGAATGGAACTAAGGAGGCAGTGAGAAATGTGTTGGAGGATATGCCATGTGTGTCCACAAAAGGAGATGGTCCCAATGGGAAACGAATAGAAGGTTTTCTCTACCAGTATCGTAAAGGAGAGGAGCTGAGGATTGTATGTGTTTGCCATGGAAGCTCTCTCTCAGCAGCTGAGTTTGTCAAGCATGCTGGTGATGGTGATGGTGATGTAGAGCAACCCCTTAAGCATATAGTTGTTAACCCTCCCCCCCTTTTGTAATGTTAATCTCGTGCAAAACAGACAGCGAGAAAAAAGAACCAAAAAGGTTTAAGGCTAATGAAATTTTTGTCTTGTTTTCAGTTTCAATTTGTTCTTAATTATCATTCCTGATGGCTGTTGCTGCAAAGCTAAATCAGTTGCTCTATTTCGGCCTTATAGCAGGATGCACGATTGTTTTTCCTGATGTAAAGCAGGCCAGCTGATGAAGGGTGTGTCTATGCTGGCTTGCCTATTTCTTTCAATTTTTACAAGCAGGTGAATGCGTCCAAGCCCAATCGAGCACTAACAAAATATGGGACTATTGCTGACTGCTTAAGAACTGGGGCATTGGAGAAGTGAAAACCACGTTCCACTCTTTGCAAGCTTCAACCTAATTTGAAGGGCCTAAAACCTAATCCTTTTTGGTTCAGGAATTAGATGCGCAGAATAAAATTTAAAAGAGAAAATGCAGCCGAGATCCAAGTCTTGATTTCAGAAAACCAGCAAGTAGTCGAACAGTTGGTCTTCCTGGGATAGACATTAACAAAATGGCATGCAAAGTAGGTAAACCACGAATTCGCATTTGTCCTCTTTAAAATATACCAAATTTGGTTGCAGGTAAGTTGGAAAGAAGTGAAATTGGATATCATGATCGTTGCTGTTGCTCGTGAACCAACAGAAGTGAAATGACGAGGAAAAGAGAACCACCCAAAAAACATGATTGCGAAGGGAAACAACCCCACGATAGCCACTTGCAGAACTACCTCGTCACTGCAGAGCTTATGTCATGATTTGATCAAGAATGTATGGCGAGGATCTCCTTTTGCTGCTCTAGGACTTTATGGCCGCAGTCCCTGTTTAACTGAACTTCACATGCGACCTGCAAGCAACTAAACCAAGACTATCCTACGATTTATTTGAAGAGCAAAATAGCCATTTGTACAGCTCACTCGTAAAAAATGGCATAATCTTAGTAGACGCACGAACATATTCCCAGAAATATCTCGATTCGATGGCTTTATTGAGCAAATGGAAACTGAGATTCATTTATACACCGTGGTAAATGAATATCTGCATTCTTTTGCAGATTCATCAATGAGACCCCCAAGCGGGGGAACAGCTTAGAAAAATGGGGGCAAAACTATATTACCATTTACAAGTGGGTAAATAACTAAAAGTTTAGCTCCTATGGGCAGCCCGTAACGAGGACCAAGAAAGCATAAATTAAATGGGCTTACCCACCACTACAAATCACTATGTTAAATCAAGCATGACCCTATCAAGCAACTAGCATGATGGCGGTTGCAGTTGTTTCAACCGTCGTACAACCTGCTTCATCGTAGGCCTGGTCGATAGTGTGTCCACCGTACACACAACTGCCAGGTGTAAGATTTCTACCAAATCATCATGTGGCCCAGCATCCCATAACCCTCCTGTGAAGAACTCCTTAGCTCTGCCCTGCCGAAGGAGCATGCATGCCCAAGCAACAATGTTAAAGCCATTTCCATACGGGGAAAATGAAGGATCCAGAGCTTTCTTGTCTGAAAGTAACTCAAGAAGCACAACCCCGTAACTATAAACATCAGCCTTATCTGATACACGGCATGTCATTGCATACTCTGGGGCAACATACCCAAAAGTTCCAGCCACTCCAGTAGTAGCATGGGTTTCCGAAGTTCCCAAGAGCCTGGCCAAACCAAAGTCGGATAAATAGGCATTGAAATCATCATCTAAAAGAATGTTGCTGGGCTTAACATCCCGATGGAGTACACGTGGTACACACTGATCGTGCAGGTAGGCAAGTGCACGAGCTATGTCCAGAGCAATTTTGTGAAGTATCCTCCAATCCACTGCCCTTGTGGACCTCTCCTGAATAAACTTTTCCAAATTACCACCTGGCAAATAATTATATATGAGAAACATTTCTGTTTCACTTGCATGATAACCAATCAAAGTGACAAGATTTGGATGGTGGAGCCTTCCAAGGGTTTTGATCTCTGCATGAAACTGTTGAATGCCCTGGAACCGTCCAACTGCAAGCCTTTTAATTGCCACCAGAACTCCTGGAGAGATCTCTGCCTTGTAAGTGGCCCCAAAACCTCCATTGCCAATGCAATTGCTCGCATTGAAACTCCCAGTGGCCCGCACCACATTCTCAAATGTCAGGGTAACCCCAATGTCTGTGAAGATTGTTACTTCCTTTCTGGCAGATCCCATTATTTTGGACTTTGGACTCCACTTTCTGGTGTAGATGAATAGGAAAATCAGAGCTAGGAGAACTGAAAAAATGGCTGATGCAGAGGCTATTGATGCTATCTCAATTGAAGTGAAGCCACCACCCTGCCTCTTCTGGGTTTGACCTGAGAGAGAAGCATAACCTTGTGCCTCAGAAGACCTTCCTTGAGAATCCGGAGATGGCACTGCTAGGGAGAAAACACGGCAAGGGTGTAGATATGGGTTTCCAAGAACACTGCTACATTGCATCAAATTGTTACTTGATGGCAGTGGCCCAGACAAGTTATTGAAGGAGACATTAAACATTGAGAGCAAAGTCATACTTGCTAAACCAGAGGGTATCTGCCCAGAGAGTTTATTGTTATTGAGAAGAAGAGCAGTCAGGTTTCTCAACTTCACAAGATGTTCTGGTATCTCTCCTGAAAGCAAGTTCGAAGAGAGATCCAGAACCTCTAAAGTTTGCAGCTTCCCTAAGCTAGAAGGAATGGAACCATTTATTCCATTACCAGCCAAAGACAGGTACTTCAAACCCCTTATGTGGCTCAAACTAGATGGTATCGGGCCATGCAAAAGGTTCCAACTCATGTCAAGAGAAACGAGAGAAGCCAAATCACCAACACTTGGGGGAATGGTCCCCATAATCTGATTCTTAGATACATCCAGAAGCTTGAGAGATCTGCACATTGGACCCATATTTGCCGGAATCTGACCAGACATTCTATTGCTACTAACATTAACAATCATCGTGTTCAATCCATGACACTTCTCAAACAGAATACCTGGGAATGGCCCGCTGAGCTTGTTATCTCCAGCCAAGAATGTGTAAGCAGTTTGCTTTCCTGATCTTACAGGTGCAATAGGAATGGACTGGAGAGTACCAGTAAAGTTATTGCTCCCAAAGTTATGAAAAACTGTGATTCCACCACTTCCTCCAAGTGACATAGCAGGACTTCCAGTCTGAGCTTTATATGCAAAAAATGATACATAGGCAGATGATGGATCATAAGCATTCAAGGGATTATCATTCACGGAAGGAACACGAGGGCAACTGCTGCTATAAAAACTGGGGATGGAACCTGACAATGCATTTTCACTAACATCAAAAACAGTCATGCAAGGAACTGGAAACTCCGCAAGAAGTTCCCCATTAAGCTTATTGAAGCTCAAATCCAGATACCACAGCTTATTGCAGTGATTAATCCCATGAGGGATTTCTCCTGTGAGGAAGTTATGAGACAAATTGATCATTTCCAAGCTATCACAGGGATCCCAGTTGCTCACCAACATGCCCTCAAGCATTGCACTTGGTGCCCACAACATCCTCAGTTTTGGAAGAGTCAGAACAGCTGCAGGCATATCCCCTTGAAAAAAGTTGAAATCTTCATTCACAGAAATTGAATGATCCAACAAACTGTCCCCTCTCGTACCATTAAAATCCTGATATGGATCAAACATATTCGAAAGCACAAGCACAGACAATGCAGAGCAATTTCCAAGCTCAGGTGGCACTGGCCCACTAAGACTATTCCTTGACACATCCAACACTTCTAGCTTCCCAAGCTTACCGAGTTCATGTGGAATAATTTCTTCAAACAGATTTGAATACAACAATAGTGTCCTCAGATTCCCACATTTCCCTAAATTAGTAGGAATCCCTCCAACCAAAAAATTCCCAGACAAATCCAAATGCTCAAGTTTCTCACAATTATCACCAAACTCAGGCAGAGAACCACCAAGCTGATTCAATGACAGATACACACCCTTTAACCTGCCAACAAACCCCGGAATTGTCCCATTGATACGATTTCCAGCTAAATTCAAGATCTCCAAACCTTCACAGTAAGAAAGTGAACCCGGTATCTCTCCTTCTATCCTGTTAAACCCAAAATTCAAAACCCTCAAGTTCCTTAACCCGGAAAATGAAACCGGCAACGACCCAGACACCAAATTACCCTCAAGATCAAGAACCTCTAACTTCTCCATGCACCATATTTCACTAGGTATCAAACCCTGAAAGCCATTAAAGGGCAATGATAAAACCCTAAGTTCACTTAACTTGGCAATAAAAGGCAACAACTTTCCCACTAAAACCCCCTTACTACCCTTACAATCTCTCCTAATCCCAAACCCATACAGTGAAAGCTCAATAGAATCACCAGAACACAAAAAAGCACTTCCATTTCCACTGTCCTTACCTCTATAGTTGCCATTTCCAGTGATATTAAGCGAAACAACGCGCGAATTAGCATCACACGAGACGCCGTTCCAGTGACAATGGTTGGTGTTGATCAGATTCCAGCCAGAGAGAAGCCCTGAAGGGTCAGAGACTGAGTTCTTGAACTGTAACAGCACAGATTTGTCAGAATCAAAAGAAGCGGCACAGTTTAGTGACAGCGAGAAGGCGCAGAAGAGAGAGAAAAGTTTCAGTTTTGTGAAGGATTGCCACTTGATAACTGAAGAAGGAAAACAAGAGGAACCCATTTCAGAACCCTCAAAAGGGTCTCTATAACACTGAAAACCCCTCTCTTTCAGTTGTTGTAGTGAATGAATGGAGAGGGTTTTCTTTTTTCTGTTTTTGAAAACCCTAACCCTAATTTAGGGTCTTTTTCAATGAGAGAGAGGGAGAGAGAGAGAGAGCGCGAGATAGAGAGAAGATTCAACAGTGTTTGTGATCTTTAGAGTACGCGTTTTTCTTTTCTTTTCTTTTCACTTTCCTTAACAGTTATTTGAAGCTAATTCTACTTCTGATGACTGAATTCATTTTATTTTATATATTATTTTTATTCCCTTCACCTTGTTAAAAAAGATGTAGATAAATATTTTAAAAAATATTTTTAATATTAATTTTTTTCTTAAAAAAAAACAATTTATTTTTGTAATAGCACCACGCTTGATAAAAATATCTTAAAAAAAACACTATCATAATATTAAATACTACATAAATCAAGGTTTGACCTTCAATTTACTTTGATAGCATTTTAAGAATATAATTTAATTTTTAACTCTAAAGAAAATTATAAATATAAAATTTTATTAAAAAATCTTAATTAAATTCGATTTAGAGGTTTTGAAAAACGGTGGATTTCCTTCCTTCTTGTATCATATATTTCTTTCCTTTTCTTCTTCTTTGGGCCAAACCCAATATAGTCCCCCAATTATCAAGTAATTATCAACTTAGTTTCCTAGCGAACTAGTTTCTCAATTAAACCCTCTATTTCATAGAATCTTTATCAAGTTAGCTCCTCCATCTCACTTTTCACTCATTTTTTTTAATTGTTTTTGCCTAATAAACTCCAAATAAATAGATTCTTGAAAACAACTCTAAACCAGTGAAAACATGTCCATGAGGTTGAAATTTTCACTGAACTTTGATGGATTCTTTAATTCTATTGGCAGCGGAACTTCTTTGGGAAATTTATTGAAGACCTAATTGAAGAAATAAATTTCTTTAGGGACCATATAAAGAATTAATAGATGATTAGAGGACTGAATTGAGGCTCTTCTTCTTGCTTGATTTGTTAAAAACAATTTTATTGGATTTTGCTTACGAATGGAGGGAGGTTTGTCGTGAGGTGGAGGAATGGGGTCCACAGACGGTCAATAAATGCGTCAGCCCTGTCAATTTATTGTTGGATTGGGCTCTCACATACATGTATTATTAGTGGGGTTATTAAAAAAGAAATACCATGAAATCATAAAATAATAATAATAAAAAAAAATAATCCTTACAGTTGAGAGCGTGGCTGAGGATAAAGGACTCCACGTGGGGTGTCCTTCCAGAAGGTAAGGATGGGGCCACCTTCCCCTTTTCTTGTTCAGTTCAAGTTCATGGGGTCCTCAATAACCATGATTAGTCGTTTAATAAGATACGATTGGTACTGTGGATTCAACCTGTTTTTAAATAATTTTAATTTTTTTTAGTTTAAAATTAGTTTTTATTTTATTTTTAGATTATTTT
>Ga0325401_1005439_pt1 | contig 12200 bp, 3 predicted proteins | sample PopdelMetagenome_FD_205666 | JGI IMG/M metagenome (GOLD analysis project Ga0325401, IMG submission 205666) | Populus deltoides microbial communities from Bellville, Georgia, United States - Xylem-PdKOR-R2 | ecosystem: Host-associated > Plants > Phyllosphere > Stem > Wood/Secondary xylem | place...
ACACCAAGAAGAAACAAGGCCCAAAACGAGCCCATTATAAGAGGAGAAGAAAAAAGGCAGCTAGATCCTTTTATTTTTCTCCTGTTTTGGAAAACTCTCCCGAGTACATAGACATGGCAAACAAAATAATGTTCTCTGGATACCTAATCTTACAAGTTATCAGTGTGATGCTTACCTAAACATCTTGTTTGACATGTTAGCAAGGTCAATACTTCACCACCAAATCATTTTACTAGTTAGATGTGCAATTGTATGTAATAAAGTTAATTATTCTACATGATTATCCTATGTTCGCAACCCTGCACTCTATAGTGCAAGTTCATGTGATCTAACTTGAATAAATAATCCCCATCATTAAGTATGTAACATAACATATATTCGCACACAATTATCTAAAGAAAACATGTTTTAAGAGTAACTCTCTCACAAACATGTAAAAGAAAGAAAGGGAGCTCGTATTCACTCCATCAACTTCTCGTTGTATGTTCCTTGCAAACACACACACACACACAACCTCATAAGTTCTTTTTTATTCTAATAGTGTTAACTTAAGTGCATTGAAGAGTTTTTTAAGCCTATCTAATGACCTGTTTTGTAGGTGCTTGTAATGTATAGGTTCAATAACAACCCTTAATGACTCGAACTCCAAAGCATATATTTGAAGAAGTCTTCCAAAGCCTATTAAATTGTCATTTAAAGGTCTAAATTCATTGGAAGTTTTTTTAACTTTGTTAATGACACTATTTGTAAGGGCAAGAATATAAGTAAATTCATTTCTTTCTTTTTTTTTAACATTCTTAGAGTTTTTTCATAGTTGACAACCCTAAAATGCTAGGACATGGAAGAGTGATTAAACTCCCCACTATAGGTATATTTTCTCCTTCATTTCTTCACAAAATAGCCCATTAAATGAAAGTACACTGAGACCATTGTAGTCATAAAAAAATAGCTTAAAGCATTGCCTCTCCCTCAACAAATTATCCATCCATTAGCTCTATTTATTGTATCGTCGAGTATCTGCAAACAACTTCAATTCCTTAATGTTGTAGGGAAAGACAACGTATAAAAGAGCAAATAAGAATGTCACTACTTTTAAACTCCTCCTAAAAGCCGTTCTCATTACTACAAAAAATGTTCTTAAATAGGATTCCAGATATGATCTCTTAAAGTCTAAAAATAAATCATCAATAAGTCACATTCATAGATTGACCCTTGTCATTGCCATCGCTTCTTCTTAGAATTCTATTTTCTAATATAAGGTAAGTCTGTGGTTATACAAACTATCAAAAATGAATGAAGCCACCTCTAGATGGAAGGTTCTCCAATTTGTAAAAGAGTATTGAATACCTATATTTCTAGGAATTTAATCTTTATTAAGATGTTTCTAGATAACCATAATTGACTTACAAACCCAAAAGAACATGTACAAAATATATAAAGAAGTTTGAAGCTCATCATACGAGTCATTAATGCCATTTCTAAAATCCTCCAACCATGTTCCACGAGTCCATACATGCATGGTATCATAGTTTGGACCCTTACTCCATCTTTAGCTTTAACAATCTATACGCGAAGCTTGTGGATCATTTTAGCACAAACATACTAGCTAAAAAGAGCTTGATTGAGCTCTTTACCATTACTTGATAAGAAAGTGAGAGCATTAAATTATATTTGAAAAGGTTAAACGAGGAAATGTTTAAGGTGAGAGTTTTGCTTGAACCCATTATTACCAAGACCTTGATTAATGGGGTACACAACCGTTATAACCTATATTTGACCTTGATTAATGGGGTACACAACCGTTATAACCTATATTTACCCTTAAAATATTTTTCTAAGATAGCCAAAATATTTTTTTTAAAAAGGAATCAAAAAATAAGAAAATCCAAAACCATATATTTTTAAATCAAGTTGGTCAAAATCTCTAATGTAATCTCTAATGTAATCTCTAATGTTTTAATGGGACATGACCTATTTTTTATTGTTTGAAAAGCACACTGAGAGTGCAATTAAAGAGAAATTAGTTATAATTGAAGAAATTAAAGGACCAAGGGCCAAAGTGTTGAATTAAAATAGTTTCAAGAGGTCCTATTAATTAAATTAGGGGGTTAAATGCATAATCTTTTTTTTTTTTTATCTTTATAGTTGATTTTCACTTTTATTGAAAAGTTCAGAAAATTAGGGACCATTTTGAAAATTTTAAAAAACTAAATGGTATATTGGATCGTGACTAAGGACTCAATTGAAAAGCTTTCCTTGATTTGGTCTTGTTTTCATCTCAGATTGTATAATTACAACTTTGGAAGATTTAAAACTAAAAAGGTGTTGATATTCAGGGGCTAACTTGAACTTTGATTGTACAAAACACTGTCGTTTCAAGATGTTGATATAAATACCAAGCATCCCTTTTATCTTATTCTTCATAGGCCAAAAACCTAAAACCTTAGCTAGCCTAGTCATTTTCTTGACTAGTTCCTTATCAACCACTGTTATTTTTTACAATCTTATTGTTGATTTGTCCATATTTAAGTGTTGGTCTCTCATAATCTTGGCATCATTTGTCGTGGTTGGCCTTTCCTTAAATAGGTACGAGTCTTATGTTTCCTTTTTTATTTTTCTTAGTGATTTTATCGCTAAATCCTAAGAGAGAGCATTTTACACTCTTATACTACAACCCGACTATCATGGGTTTGTTTGTATACATTCAACTATATAGATTTAATGGTTCTAATCCTAGGGTTTAGGTTTTCTTCCATTCTTATATAAATAAAGACCTAGGGTTATAACAATAGAGAAGAGGAATATAGTAGCAATGTAGAGGAAGAATAGTAATCAAGGGAAGTTATACACATAAAGAAGGAAATCAAATGGAGATATATGGTTTTGGTTCTTGATTTTTTTGTTAACAATAGAGAAGATGAATATAGTAGCAATGGAGAGGAAGAATAATAATCAAGGGAAGTTATACACATAAAGAAGAAAATCAAATGGAGATATATGGTTTTGGTTCTTGATCTTTTTGTTTTTTTTTAATTTCTGGGTAGTGAATAAGAGATAGAGTTTCTGAGAGTGAAGGAGACTAAACCACTACCATTTAAAAGGCTCAACTTACAACCAGTCCAACCATATCATAGATGTACCATCTAGGCATACCCTTTTATTCATACTTTTGCACATTTAAGTTTCCATATGCCCACTGCTTTTCATATGTTTAAATGCGTGGCCTTGCATTTTTGAAATGATGTTAATATCTTTTTAAGTGTAGTCCTATGTTATTCATTGTATCTCAACTTGTAAAATGCTTAAAGTTGTTTGCTTGAATCACCATAGATTTGTTATTGACTATATATAACTATATAGGACTTTGGTGTAGTTTTTATAGGAGGTTGAAGTGTTGTGAGTGTTTTTTTTTTTTTTAATGTTTCTAGTTATGAAGGTACCACTGATGTTAGATATGTTTAAAACTTTTGGTATAATTTCCTGAACTGTTAAAGAGGTGGCTCAAAACTGTGATGGTTCTAATGTTTCATTACTTATGAGCATCACTGGATGCTTGGTACTTATTTGACCTAAAATTTATGATCCTGATCATGTTTTATTAAGATTCTTAGTTTAGATATTAAAACATGTCTCTTTTGATACACTGTGTTTATATCTAGAAGGTCTATATATTGTTGTGGCTAAATCTTGTGCATGATGCGACATGTTGATGTGGTTGTGTTGCTAAAATACTTTATCATTGTTGAATTTAGTATTCAAGTCTAGTTATTTCTAAAAATATTTGTGTTCAAATTGTATTATAGCCGAAACCTAGATCAAATTTTCATCTTGTGTTTGGCATTTTCTTGATTATATCCTGCATTGTCATAGTCTAATTACATCATGTTTTGATTTTGATCTTGAAATTGTCAAGGTAGTAAGTGTTGCTTCCTTTTGTTTTCAATAAAAAAAACTCAAAATCAATCGTACATGCATTTCATAGGTCTTAAATCAAGTTTGCAAAGCCCATTAGGTTTTAGCCTACATTGAAAGGCCAGGGCTGATATTCCAATCATTTTTTTTAAAGCCATCATTTTCTTTTAAAATTGTGTCAAAATTAAGATTTTCTTTTGTTATCCACTCTTAGTATTTAGGGTAGATAAACTTATAACAAGCTATTAACTTGGATATTAACGAGAAGTAACAATTCATTGCCTTTGCTTTCAAACTAAAACATGAGTATTTAAAACTCAAAACCTTTAGGTATAATATTCACCAATGACAAATATATGTCAATTTATGGTATTAATTTATTTAATTGGGGTAAAAAATTAAAAATTGGAATTAAGTTGTCCACTTATAGTCTTTGTACATACACAAGTTTTACCAACCAATATGCATAATCGTTTCGATAAAAAAAAAAGACCTAGATGTTGATGATCCTTTATTTTGAAAATTATAACTAGTAGTTTCCATTCTACTTAAATTTTAAGAAAACTTTATATATGATAACTAATCTTTGATACTAATTGTTGTTCAAAAATTAATGCAACTTAACACCTAAAAAGGGTGCATTAGGTGTGTCACTAAATTGAAAAATTAAAAAAAATTACTTCAAGTAAATACAATAACCAACAATATAATTAAAGTACTTAAAGTAAAGAGTTATGGAAGAGAATCTGCAAACTTATTCTTAAAGTCATTTGACAATCTTACTTCCACACCTCAAGTACCAAATCGTACTTAAGTATTGTATTCCTTCACTAGTCCAAATTTAAAAGTATAATTGCCACTTGATGAATCTACACCGAGATTTTAAACCACTTAAAGAAATCTCTTCTTCAAGATTTTTTTGTTGGTGAAATCACCTCACCAATACTAAGGGTTTTTACCTAACTCTTAAAGATTTACAATGGTGTTGTGTTTTCATAACAAGACTCTCTCAATAGAGTGGATAATACAATTAAAGTTCTAATATCTCTATAACTCATTAGATAGCATTTATAGGATTTAAAGGTGTTTAAGTGTACTCAGAATGATATTGAATACTCTTTGAGCTACAATATAAAGGATTAGTAACACAAATTATAGTATATTAATGATTGATTATTTTCTATTAATTTTACTCTTAAAATAGCTTGCATATCATATATGTTCAGATTCTCTTGCTAATTTTACAATTAGACAAGCTATATGTGTGTGTGTGTGTGTTTCTAATAGAAACTAGTCGTTTATAGCCATTATTGTTCCTTTCTCTAACAACTAAAACGTTCCACTAGTTTGGATTGATCAAGCTAATCAATCGACCAGTTCCTGCAGAATTCCCAGGTGTTCATCATTGATAAATAAGTGGTCGTCCAGTTTATTTGGTAACCCCAAAAAATCGATCGATTCATGCATAATTCTAGTTTTGACAATTTAACCAAGGTGAATTCTTAGAACCGTCTCACTTAGATTTTATCTAATTATTATCAATTCTTTAATGCATGTATAATGAAATGTGTGAATTTATTTTAATTATGCTATTAAGTAGGACATAAAGATTTACATTTAAGCGCTAAAATGAATATTTATTCTAAATTTTCACTTTGCTTCATTCTTGGACTTCCTAATTGATTTCTTTACGAAACTCATTATGCTTATCAATGTGTTCTTCCTATAAAACTTGCTTAAAACTTATTTTCAACCAAACATATTATTAGTCCATTATACATTTTATTATTATCATAAAAATATTTAAAAACATGTATGTGTAACTCTAAAGGTCAATAGGTTGGACTTAAAAAAAATTCAAGATGACATCTTTTTTTTCTTCCTTTTATATTGAGATAACGATATATTAGATTGACCCAGGCTTCATAGCTTAACCCGCTAAACCCATAACCCTTTTCATGGACTCTATTAGGTTTGATGACTTTGTTCGGTTTGCTTTCTACAATGTTATCATAGTCTCAAATAAAAATTCTAATATTTGGTTAGTACTTAATTTTGCGAGCATCTATTTCAAAATCAACCAAATATTAAAGGATAAAATAAAAAAAACTAATAAAAAAAGGAACCTGCTAAACTATTCATTTGAACAATACAAGCAGGTGATTTGAGTTCATTACTTATCTAAAACCCCACTTTCATTTGGGTATATTTCAATTTGATCACTTAAATATTACGTAATGTCTTAATTTCATCTAAAATCTTTGATTTATTTCACTTAGCCTTTATTTTTTTTATCACTGTTTCAATCATCCCTATATCTTTTATTTTTGCTTCAATTTTCCTTTCTATCCATTTTCATTATAAATAGTGATAAAAAAATGTGTAAATTTCAATTTCATTTCCAAAGTCTATGAAATATCTCAATATCATCAATAAAATAAGGACAACAATAAACGCATAAAAATTAAAAAAAACAAAAAATCAATTGGAAAAGATATGATAAAACTTGAAAGGGTTAGTTTTTTTTTTTATATAAAAAAAAAACCCTAATCCTATCAACTTCAATTCTCACTCAACAATATCACTTAAATGAAAATTAAGAGATTCAAATGGAATTTTTGCTTCAATCTTTCATTTTTGCTATTTTTGTTAGGATAGTAACGGAACGTACATAAATTTCAATTTCATTCCCAAAGTTTATGAAATATCTTAATATCATGAAAAAAAAGTGAAAAAAAAGGATAGAAAATTAACAAAAATAGAAATAGAAATTCAATTGGAAGATATATGATAAAACTTGAGAGAGGTACTTGTTTCTCAAGAAATACCTCAATCCTACCATCTTCAATATTTCTCCCTTGGCAACATTATATTTTTCTTCGTCAATTCTATAATTTAATAAAAATTAAGAATATTCATCAAAACATCACTATTGATTTTCAGAAACATGCATTAACTCTCAAGGTTGGAGTATAAATGTGTATGGCATAACAGCAGCTTACATGTCATTTTCTCCAGCAACTACTAATATGTTGCCTCTTTGTAATCCAAGGCCCATTCCAATCCAGCCATGCCCCAGCTGCCATGGCAAAGCTGTTGATAGCTGTGGAGGGTGGTGCCATCTGCGCATGTACAGCAGCACCAGGGACACTTTTATTAATTTGGGTTCCCAACCACTTCCTTTATCTTTTATTGCATGGCACTTAACACTTGCTTTTCTGAGTTTATTTTATATGATTGTAATTATTTTTTAAAATAATTTTTATTTAGAAATATATTAAAATAATATTTTTTTAATTTTTTAAAATTATTTTTGATATCAGCGTATCAAAATGATTTAAAAACATAAAAAAATATTAATTTGAAACAAATAAAAAAATTTTAAATTTTTTTAAAAATATTTTTGAAACGCAAAAAAAATGGTAAACTGATTTTCTTGCTATGCAAAAAATTAGGATTTTCAAAGTGATTAGATTGTGAGATTTTGTGTTTGGTTTTCTGAAAAAAAAAAAAAACAGTAATCAATGACACTGTTGAACAGTGAAGAACCAATTACAGTTAATTTGGGGTTGCAAATCACTTACGGTGAGAAGGAAGTTAATTAAATTGATTCAGGAAATGGTTGCGCATTTGCACTAATTTAACAAATTATATATAAATCCTGCGGAAATTCCTTAAATCGCTAGATTCTGTATTGTGTCATCAGTACTTAAAGATGGTAATTAGAGCGGAATTAAAATATAAAGTGAAAATAGTTAAATTGAAAATTACAAGGTTAAACTTGGCATTACAATTACAGAAAAAAAAAAAAACTAAATACCCTAGTAAAAACACTTTACAAACTTTTTTTCTTTCAATTTCTTTCTTATATATTGCGTCGGTTAGGATATTAAGCTTATAATTTGTTTCAATTACATTGCTATGTACGGGTTCTCAAGTTGTTGGAGAAATATTCTGATATTAATATTGCTTGATTTCGACGGATAGAATTCAGTTCCATTGCTAATAAAAACAAAGATTTTAGAGATTAAATTTGACATGAAAAAACAAATTTTTTTTCTCTTTTTTTTTTATTGTTCATGAGGTGCCTTTTTTTTTTAATTTTGATCCCCAGAGTTTTTTTAATTTTCATTTTTTATCCTTGTTTGTTAAGGTTTTTATATTTTGATCCAAAACTTTATTTTGTTCACGTTTGAGTCATTAAATTTGGGAAAGAAGAGAAAGTAATTCAAAAAAAAAGGATGAGAGAAAAAATGGCTAGTTGGCCACATTCCAGCAACAAAAGAATTGTTTTTTATGCTAATGAGTTTCATTTGATGAGAATAGTTCTATTAAGGTGTTTTTTCTCCTTAATTTACAAAAAAAAGTTGATAAAAGTTCAGGATTGTTTTTTTGAATAGGGCTAACTTTTGTTTTTGTAATTGACTAAAGGTGGTTTTGGAGGTTAAATAGGGGTTTATTAAGGCTTATGAGATGTTTTTTCATGTGTTTATAGGCAAAACCAAAAGCTTGAAAAAGGGTTTATTTGGGTCCAATGACTTGGAACCTGATTTTCTAGTGATTTTAAAATTAGTATACGTCGTGTCGTTTATTTCATTAAAAAAAAAATGAATAGATGACATTTTTAAGAAGAAAAAACAAGAAGGCCAGATGCACTGGTCTACCCAAGCATAGGCTTCTAGTCTTTTTTTTGCCTTTATTTTTTTTTAATATTTTCCATCAATTTTGCATTAAAACAAGTTGATTAAAAATGTTTTTGGGATATTGTTTTATTAAATGTCGTTCTATTTTTAATTTATTTTCAAATAAGATTATAACATGTGTTTTTTTATATATTATTAGCAAGCACTTTTTAATTTTGTATAGTCTTTCATGATATTTTTTTTACAAAAAACTTTAATTTGATGGCTTTCCTATGTGTCTTTTTTTTTTCATTCTCATACAATTAAATAAAAATAGTTTAAAAAACAAAGTTACTAAACCTAACCAGATTTATGACTTAAGTCGCGGTTCGACGGGTTAACTCATATCAATTCAAAACATCGTGGTCTAATTAATATTGATTGAGAATAAAACATTTGTTTTCTTAATTTCATAATTGTAAGTTTCTTATATAATCTATTCAAATTTATTATTTTTATTTTTTCATATGGTTGCAAGAAGATGATCAATTCATTATTTTTTAATTCTTTAATTAGAGCTTGCTTTCATAATTATAATGATTGTTTTTATTAAAAAATAATACTTCTCATATAAAACTTTCATCAAAAGTAAAAAAAAATATGTGAATAAATATTATATATATATATATATGGTTTTTAATTTGTATTTAAAATTGTTATAGATTTTTTTTTACCTTTTTGTTTTTTTATTCAATTATCTATACTCTAATAAAAAAACATTTTTTGTTGTCTAAATGAAAAAATATATATGAGTCAAAAAAGATAATCTCAATAAAAAATACATTGATCTTTGATAATTTTATTTATTGTCTTTTTTATAAATATTTATTTTTATTATCATTTAACTAGATAAAAATGAACTTTAGATAACTAAGTTATTAGACAGGTGAAAGCTTGATCTAAGCTAAAGGTTGGGTGGATTAATTTAATTTGATGTAAATTGATTTAAAAAAATTATTTATTTAATATTTAAAAAATATTTAATCAATATTGTTTTTAAAATATGGTTTTTTTTTAATATTCAAATCAGATTTTGATAAGAGAAATTGATTCAAGGTGTATCTACTAGATTAGCTGAATTATATTAGATCCACTCCTATCCAGTTGACTTGCACACTCTCTTGAAAGTCAACTGAGCATTGCATTGGCAACCAACTAATTAATTCTACAAGAGCTACTTTAAATAAAATATGATATGCTCTTGCTTTATAAACGACATCATTTGTTTGAATCTAACAAGTTCCATTCCAGAATGCAGAGAATCTACCTGATATTGTGTCAAGAGAACAGCTAACAACTCCTTTGGAAGTAGTCCTTTAGGGAGGTTCTAGTCAACCAAGATTTCATAGGTGATGAAACAAGATCTTTACCAGAACTTTTTTGTGTAAAAAATGCCGAAATTGAAGAAAGCATGCATGTATAAATTTCCTAACTTGCTGAATGTTAGAGAATAATATAAATTATATCCTGAAATTTTACATAACAACTTAAGCTATTGGATTAAAATGATTCTTTGATATGGTATTAGAGTTTTAATGACCAAGTGGTCACGAGTTCGAATCTCACCATTCCCATTTATTTGATAAAAATTAAGCACAAGTTAGTATGAGTCTGTGCAAGTTTCAAGCTCAAAAAGCTACTTGAGGGGATATGTTAGAGAATAATATAAATCATATCATATGACCTTACCTAACAACTTAAACTATTGAGTTGAAATGATTCTATGACACTGGACCCCAACCTAATTTTAAGGCAGGGAGCTAACGCCCATGGTATTTTCTCGACCTTTGCATCTTTGGTTTAGGGCAAGACTAGTCTCATGGGCCACATATATCTAAAATAATACCCGAGCATAACATCCATATATTTGAACATGATGCCTAAAATCAATTCCTACCTACGAGTACAAAAATCTTCGCTGCCCAATTATGTCTCCATCTCTTATAATGATAAGTGAGTTGGATGAATTTAGTGGAATCCAAGTGTGCAATCACAATTACTTGGGTATGATGAGTGGAAAACAACTCATAACTCATTAAAATAAGAATTACTCTCTAATTCTTCCACCCAAGCAAAAGAACAAGGTTTAAAGGTATAAATACCCCTTGATCCACAAAGATAAGAGGTTCTGAATCTCCCTATTCTCCACTGCATACAAAGTTTTTAGAGTATCTCTCTCTAAAACATTATTGCACTCTCTCTTATTATAAAGATAATTACTTAAGCGTCTAAGAATTTCATAACCTATTATAAATGACCTTTTATAGGTACATAGCCTTCGACACTAAGCTATATCCATTTTGGCTATTTTAGCTTAGAAGAATGGAATAGATTGTTAGGACTAGGTGGTTATCTGACACTAAGCTATTTGGATTTTATAGGATATCATCAATAGGCTATAGGTATTTGATTAAGAAAGTTTGTTTTTTGAAATAAAGATGATGATGGTAAAGATTGTAAAATCATGAGAATGAGGCAAATAATTATATAAAGTAAAGCAAATCAATCTTTCTTTGGAGTTGGTTAGGTTTCCTGGGCTGTTCTGTTTTTTGAAAGACATGAAGAGAGTTTATTTATGGAAAGGAAACCTAAGATTGAGTGGTAGATATAGATATACCTTAAACTAGATTATTGGCCCGCACTACGATGCATGTCATATAAAGAAACTAACGTTAAAAAAATTTAGGGGTTGCTAATGTTATTTTCAAAAGATTTTTTTTAACTGTGTAGAAATTGATCTGATGTGACTCGATCATTTTGGCAAGTCCAATAGATAATCTGAATAATTAGTAAAAATATAATTTATGTCAAAATAAATATTTAAGATGAGTTTTTTTTTAATAAACACCGAGATGACAACATATTGAATCAATTTGGGTCGACCTGGATTAACTGCCAATACACATACCAAGTCAGGAGATTATGATAACCCCATAGAAAACATATCAAAATAAATTATGAAACTGAATTTCTAATGAACTCAATGCTGAAGAATGAAACTGAAAAAAATAATTAAAAAATGACTCAAAAAAATAACTTGAGTCAACCTGAGTTAATCTGCAAACCCATGATCTAAGTCATGAGATTAAGATGACCTAATAGAAATCAAATTAAAACAAATTATAAAGCTAAAATCTCAATTAAATCAGTTAAATTATTTTAAAAATTATGATAATATAATAGTTGAGTTTTGTGTCATTCACACCTTAATGTTTTTGAACCAATATCAATTGATTAATAGGTATCAAGTCCTTTAAGTTATTTAAAAGATGATATAGGATTTAAATTATGTTATGTTTTCAATTTAGCCTTTTTTTGGGTAAAAAAACAAATAATAATGAAATCAAGTGATACTATTTATATTATTAATTCCAAAAATTAGGAGTAATTTAAAAATTAAATTGAATATTCCTCAAGAATTAATTTTTATTTTATTGTAGGATATGATTTGAATATTCCTCAATAAGTTCTTCTATAAGTATCTAATTATGTTGAGTATATACATTTTGATGGGCAGATATATGAGCATGTTTGTGGATAAATTTCTCTTTGGTATATGAATTTATAAATTAATGCAATATATTATTTTCAAAATATTAAAGTATT
>Ga0325401_1005451_pt1 | contig 12189 bp, 9 predicted proteins | sample PopdelMetagenome_FD_205666 | JGI IMG/M metagenome (GOLD analysis project Ga0325401, IMG submission 205666) | Populus deltoides microbial communities from Bellville, Georgia, United States - Xylem-PdKOR-R2 | ecosystem: Host-associated > Plants > Phyllosphere > Stem > Wood/Secondary xylem | place...
CACGATCAAAAGATTGATGTTTTATCCCAAGTGCAAGAGTGTCGAAGTAATAAATAACCCGGCAAGACTGGGGTCGAACCATAGGGAGGTGAACTATATAAATTACAAATAATATATATATTTAATAAAACAAAGAGTTTATGAGAATTTTATGGGATATTGATGTAAGGATTAAACAAGGATAAAACTATTGTTAAGGTTAGAGGATCTACTAATGGTATTTGAAATAAGTATAGTATAAACTCTTTTTATTACTTAACTGGAAACCACACACAAAGGAGGTTCCAATCGGATTATAAATTATTAACATGATTACATTAGTAATCTTATTTGAATAATGCTAATATTTGTAAATATTATCAGGTATTCATGATGTTAATTTATGTTAACAACAAATCAAGTTCCTTTCATAGCACAAGTGTCGGTTAAACCATACAGTAGGCTAAGAAAGGGTCAAGCATTTATTGTACCAAGGGTTATACAACATAAATCTAGATTTACCATTTAACAAGCAAAGTATTAAGAGTGAAATAGATAAAAAATACAAAACATGTTAGTATCGAACATTAAAGTCCATGTTGAGTTTACACTATACTCATTCTTACACCATTAGTGTAACCTTTTCACCTTGACATAATAAACTTAACTAAACATAACGAAAGAGAGAAACATAAATAAACAAGATAAGAACATAAATAAGATATAAGTTAACTAAGTATAGTAAAGAAAATGAAAAGCATGAACAAGAGATTAATATAACATAAAAATAAAAATAAAGATTACAAAAAACAAAGAAAGAGAGTGATCTTGATCTGAACACCAAGATGCCTAAATGGATGGCAAATGCCTCCTTTTATAGGCCAAAATTTAGAATTATTAATTTGATGACTAATTGTTGAGTGGGTGGCCACCTCTTAACTTGGTAACAATCCTTATTTCTTATCTGCAGAAAACATCATTGCTAACATAAGAATTGGAACAGATAGTATTCATGAAAGTTTTGGAAAATTGTCTCAGCTTTCCAACAAAATAAGAATAAGGTCATTTAGACTTCTAGAACTCGAGATATGGGCTGAACACTAAACAATATCTGGGTTGCAAGACAGATTCCGACTTCTCTATTGTTGCTACAATTTGAACTTGAAAACAGTCTTTTTAAATCTTGGACTCTTTATGAACATTTTAGGCTTATGTCTTAGCTTTCTATTCATATAAGCCAGACCTAAATCCAAGTTCTATAGCTCCAGTTATGATCCAATAACTGAATGATGTTCCAATTTGAATTCAACTAGCATCTCTTTTCTAAGCTTAGCCCTCTCTTTGTCTTCTCAATTTCAGTAATTAAACTCATCAATCAATCCTTTGATTTATGTAATAGGTCTGTATTTAAAATGAATATTTACCATAAATTAAAGGTATCTTATATTATCAGACTTGTTATTATAAAACATGCTCTAGTTAAGGAGTTATTGATACTTCAAGTGCAAAATAATAATATAAAACCTTGATAAAAATACACTTTTAAGTACTAATCAACTACTCTAGTGTTGTAGTCTCTATACTTACTTTTGTATAGTGCCCTATACATATAAATAGAAAAGGTTGGCTAACTAATAAGTCAAGCCTTCTATTATTCACAACTTGGTATTAGAGTCCTAAACAACTTAAAACTCTTTCTCCCTCTCTCCAATGGACTCTTCTTCTCAGCCACCGGTGCAGACTTCCTCTGCCTCTACTGCACCACCGGTGCAAACCTTCTCCTTTATTGCACCACCAATGCAGTCTGCATATGAGGCTTCCTTTACTCCTGCCTCTGTTTTACACTTTGCCCCTACTGATGTTGGCCGAAATCTTGCCAACATGAATGTCTCAAATTTGCAAACTTCTTTTGTTGCTGCCATCCATATTGCTTCGGTGGATACCATTGTTCCACTCTCCAATACCCATCAAGTTATTTCTCTGAAACTTACAAACACAAATTACTTATATTGGTGAATGTATATGAAGCCAAATCACTTAGGACAAGGAGTTTTCCAATTTGTTGATGGCTTATTATCGTGTCCTCCTCATGTGTTTGCTGTTGATGGTACTTATCTTTAGGTAAATCACTCTTTTCTTTGTTGGAAATAACGGGACCAATTCATTCTAAGTGCACTGCTTTCTTCGCTCTTAACGGATGTTCTCCATCTTGTTATTGACTGTCAAACCTCGCACTTTGTTTGGCGCACTCTTGAGCAAGCTCTTGCTTCTCCATCTAACTCTAGCAATGGATGAGGACACAGGTTTTCTTTCAAGTCTGATTTTCTCAGCTTCAATGCGTCTTCCAACAATGACTGGAGGTAGGGAAATTGGCAGCGAAATAAGGGGCATCATGCCTGTTCACAGTGGTCTAATGTTCATTGTCAGTTATGCCAAGCCTTCGGCCACTTAGCCCCTCAATGGGCTCAACTTCAGAGCCATGGACAACAGTCTAGTGCAAATCTGATGCTGAGCAATATTTCCTTAACAAGTTCTGCCGATTGGTTTCTTGACACCGATGCTATTCAACATGTCACACCTGATCTTGCAAATCTGACAGAGTTCGAATCATATATCGGTAATGATTACTTGCTTGTTGGTGATGGTAAGGGACTTCCCATATCTAATATTGGTCATACAAAGATATATGCACCACATCGTACTTTCAATTTATCTAATGTTCTTCATGTCCCACATATTAAAAAACCTTTGCTTTCTGTTTGTTGCTACTTAATTTTTGACCCATATTTTGATAAAAAAATTTTAAAAAATAATAAAAAAAATAAAGGTTTACATGTAGTAATAACATAGAGCATCAGGGCTAATATTAAGGAAGCAATATGTCAAGGAGATAATTATTGAATCATATATAATTACTGCAATATAAAATACCATAGATATATGATTTGATTCGTGCTGGTTATAGAAAATAATCAATGCAATATAAAATACCATATATATAGGATTTGTTGGTGCTGATTATAGAAGACAATCTCTGCAATAATTATTGCAGTATTTCCTTGAATAGCACGTGCAAAGATTTATATTAAGTGAACCTCCAGTCATATAGAGGGAGAGAAAAATATTCAAAAGGGGGCAATTTTTCAGAAAAGGGGAGCCAAACATAAAAAACCCTAAAGATAAGAAAACCCTAAACCCATTTCATCTTTCTCTTCTGGTCGCTCCCTCCCTTTGAAAAGAAAAAAACAGAGCCGCCCTCCCTGCGAGGTTAGTGTTATGACAATATGACATGCATGTTTTTTTGTTACCTATTTTGAAAACATAGGTCCCCTTTTTTGTTGTTGCCTTCTTCGAGCTCTTATTTTCATTTGTTTGCTCGACCTGTCCTTTTTAACCAATATGTGCTCCACGTGCTACATTTCCTATCCTTTTCATGCTTGATGAAGATATCTCTAGTTCCTTATAGGGCGCTTTCTTGCTCCATTAAATATTGCCTTTTATTATACTTTTGCAGATGTTTTAATTGTCTTTTCCATTTTTTAAGAAATTATTTTTAGAGGAAAACTCAAAGGATTTGGTTTTACTCATGAAAACTAAAACTTTTAATGCAATCATCATATTTTTTTTTAAGAAACTCTCATGAAAGGTGTTTCAGAAGTTCTATGATGATACCCTTTTGAGCTTTAGTTCACTGTAGACTCCTATGTGCACTCTTTGCCCCCAGTATGGTGTGCAATACCTATCAGGTTTAAATTTGGTTTAGATCGCTCCAATATGAGAATTGATGGAGTCATCTCCTTAGTCATGCATAAAAATAGTAAAAGATTTTGAATGCTATGAGATCATGCGTTTTACGAAGAAAAGGTTCTTTACAGAGAGAATTCATGGCCAAACTTTATTTTATTGATCAGGAAGCATAATATTTCTTTATAGGGTTAGCATTCACAAGTCTAACTAGATCTTCTCCATCCATCTAGATAACAATAAAGCTCCTCCCGAGAACGCTTTCTTTACCACGTAAGGGCCCTTATTGTTTGGCACCCATTTACTCTGATCTTCTTATGGTAAAGGCTATATTTTATTCAGTGCAAAATCTCCTTCGTGGAATCCTCGAGGTCAGACCTTCTTATCATATGGTTTGGCTTTCTTTGATGATGACAGATTGCCGCTATCCTCTTTTCATTGATCGGATTAAACTATTCATATCTAACTTTTACCCATTCCACCTCTTCTAAACTTAGAGTCTACCAATACTTTTAATGAGGGGTTTTCCACTTCTAAAGGCATCACCGCCTCCATTCCATATACCAAAGTGTACGAGGTGGCTCCTATTGAAGTTCGGACCGCGGTGCGGTATGCATGAAGAGCAAATAGCAACATCTTATGCCAATCCTTATAGGTGACCACTATTCTCAAAATAATCTTTTTAACATTCTTGTTTGTAGCTTCTACTGTGCCATTCATCTTTGGCCTTTTCGGCGAGGAATTGGAATGCTTGATTTTCCATTTAGCGCAGAGTTCTATTATCATCTGCCATTGAAGTTTTGGGCATTATTAGTTATACTCTTTTCTCACGGACCATATCGACAGATCAAATCTCTTTCCATAAATTCTTTACCATTTTTTGTCTCCACGTTATCCAAACATCTCAACAAAGTTTCGTCAGATGATTTCTTATTCAAACTTTACCCATCAAGATAGAAATCCATTGGCAACCTCCTCAAAGTCTTCTTGTTAATTTTGGATGCTCCCATGGGATAAGTCTAGTTTTGGATGAAATTCTTGATATCATAGTACCAAGGGTTTCCAGCTATTTCTCTTTCAACTGAGCAACAATGAGCTGGATTATTTCTGATATTAATGCGTACCGACTGTACCTTGTGCCCAAAGTCTATTCTAGCCATAGAAGCTAGCGTGACCAAAGCGTTAGCAAAATGGTTTCCTTCCCTTCTTAGATGGGTGAACTTCATTTCCTCAAATTCTCTAGCCAATTTTAGACAGGTATTCTTGGTAAAGTCTCAACTTCTTATACTTGGTTTGCCATTTTCTTTTCACTTGGAAAATAATCAAAATCATCTCCATACATATCTATCTTTCTAATATTCAGCTCCAATGCCACCTCTAAAACAAGAATGCAAGCTTCATACTCCTACGTTGTTATTGCACCCAAACTGCAACTTAACCAAATACTGCTTTTTATTAGGAGAGATTATCATTGTATCAGCTTTGTTACCATATTTGTTTACAGCACCATCCAAGTACATAGTCCACTAATCTAATTTTCCTTCCTCAACTGAAAGCACATCTTTATCAGGTTAGTCAAATTTTAATGGCTCATTATCTTCCATAGCATGGTCAGCTAGGTGATCGACAATAACACTCCCTTTTACAGCTTTCCTTGTCATATATACTATGTCATACTCAGCTAGTAGAACTTGTCATCTTGCAATTTGGTTTGATAGATGAAGCTTTCCAGATGTACCTTAATGGGTCTAATTTTGAAATCAACCATGTAGTATGATACAACATATATTGACGCAATCTTTTCATAGCCCATGCTAGTGCACAACATAGTTTCTCAATCATAATATACCTAGACTTGCATTCCTTGAAGTTCTTGGTTAGGTAATAAATGACCTTTCATTCCTTTTAGTTTTGTCGTGTTGGCCAAGCACACATCCCATTGTCGTTTCAGTTACTGTTAAGTACAAGATCAACGGCCTTTCTGGTACAGGAGGAATAAGCTGGGGTGGATTCAGTAGGTACTGAAAGCTTCTTCGCTGTTAATATTATCGGGAATATCCAAAATATTATTGAGAATAACTTGTTATTATTCGCTGTTAATATTTGGATAAAGAAGCTCTAAGTGGTAAATATCCAAAATAATTTTCTAGGAATAATAAGTCATCACACATCCTTGAAAGAAGCCTTGATTATAATCGAGGACATTTCAATTTTTGACTCCACGGTTTACGAGCCGTGAGAGTATGAAACACTAAGGCAAAAATAAGCTTTTAAAGCGCCCTGAATTTCCTTAGATTTCTATTTTTTCCCCTCCTCCTTATGATTTACGAGTCACAAACTTTTGAAATACTAAGGGAAAAATGAGTTTTTAAAGCACATGGAATCTCCTTGGATTTCTATCTTAATAAATGATGCAACCATATTATTCGATATTTTCACCCACATTTAACTAGTGTTTTGCCTATGTTTTATATATAAAATGCCTTGATATTCTTTGTTTTTTGTTTTGAAGGCACTTTTGGATGAAAGATGCAAAAAGGAGTAAATTGGAGATAATTGGCAGATTTGACCTTCAGTCGATGTTTTGTGCAGAGCATGAGCTCTAGAGGTTGAAATGAAGTGATTCCAGTGGAATTAAAAAGCTAACATCCATACCTTTCTAGAAATCTATGGCAAAAAAATAAAATAAGGAAGAGCATGGAAATCTCAGCCTTCAAAGTCAAATCTCGCAATCTGCCAATGTTGACCTTCGACCATTTCAACTTAAATATATGGAGCTACAGAAGTCCAATTGATGCAAACTCAATTTTTATGGATTCTTGACTCAAAGACCTATAAACATGACAAATTTCTTCCAAACACGATGCATATTAGGGAGATATGATTTTTTAAAGATGACAACTGAATTCTTCCAGCAAACAGGTTTCGTGAAGAAACGAGTCCAAATTACGTTCCGAAGCATCTAAACCGATATCCAAGTTTTTATTTCAGCAATTTAGCTCCTCTAAGTCAAATTTTGAAGATTTCATGCAAGGTTATTTCTTCTTTTTTAGGAAAATAGTTATTGAAGTACTTAAATGCAAACAGTCTACTTAAAGGAGGATAGAGACTAGGGTTTCCTAGGATATAAAAAGAATGAGAGAATAGAAGGGGGGCAGCCAGCCAAGAAGAGAAAAATGCCCCCCTCCTTTAAGAAACCCGAAATCATGCATTCCTCCTTCTTTTTGATTAGTTGTTCAACAAACATGCAAGACTAAACTCTTTTTCTTGGTTGCAAGGACATGGAAACCTTTGGATTTCAAGAACTGTGAGATTTATTTTACCTTTTCTTTTTAGTTTATATGATGAATATGTTTGTTCTCCTATGCTTATTTTTTCTATGATTGTTTATTTTAATTGCTAGAGCGGATTCTAAGTTATTATTGTAGACAATCTATTGCTAAGTTTGATATCAAAACCAGAGTTGTGGTATATGAACTTGTGAAGCAACTGATTTTAATAATTATGGCGGATCTACGTTATTAATCTTAGGGAGAACATTCAATCAAATTAAACGTAGACTGCGGACAGTTATGTTTTCTTGATTAATCAACTTATCCAGTTCTTAAGGCAGCCATTGAATTAAATTACAATTGCGGACACTGTGGTTGTTTGATGGTTAGGGTTAGTTATTTGGCAGATTCGTTAACTAACCAATGTTAAGAAGAGATAAATATTCAAAATATAAATTGAAGTTTCGTTTCCATGATTAGTTCTGATTTCTGTAGGTGGATGTGTGCTTGCGACCAAGGTTTGTTCTCTTGATAATTTTCTGATTTTATTAAATTTTGTTTAATAGTTTTCTGTTTTCTTTTGCTTTAGCCTAGATAACATCCAAACCCCCCCTCTCAAAATGCATATCATCTAGCATAAAAATCTGACTTGAACCTTCCTCGTGGGGTCGACCCCTTACTTGCTCTATACTATCTTGTGTGTTGTGTTTTAAGCTAGGGTAATTAATTTGTGCGACCGCGACATCGCAACAATAAATTTAGTCTGAATCAAACACAGATTTCAAGAGATTTGCATTGGCTCTCCATGGTACTTTATAGACATATCTAAGGGTGTGATCCACATTGACTAAGGGTTATTTCTTTTTAAACTTTTAGCCTAAATCCATTCATCATAGCAAAACATATCCTAGAAAAACACGAACACCATAGCAATTATAAAGCAAACCAAACACCAAGCAGCTTACCTTAGGTAGGGCGTACTAGGGGTGCTAATACCTTCCCTTTACGCAACCAGTCCCTTGCTTTAGAATATCTGAAAGACCAGTTAGGTTTCCTTGTGACCAAAATATTAGGTGGTGACCCCTTTATTCACAAAAACAAATAAACCCAAAATCAAATGAAAGTTCGCCATCAAACGCCGCGCGGGGGACGTGCGACAAAATGGCTACTCCACTAAGGACCCTTGGACTAAGTTTGGTAATTGTTTTTTTATTATGCTATGTATTGTTTTTTGTTTTATTATGAATGATACTTTGTTTCAAAGCTTTAGCATGCATCTGTACATTCTGTTATACATGGTCAAATTTGTCCGTTATGAAAATCAGATTGCTTTAGCTTTTGCATGTATTTTCAATTTTTTAGTCTAAAAAAATAAGATTGCTTGTAATAACAAACGTCTTCATTTTCAATGTCAAATTTATCCATTACGAAAATCGTCGCGTTTGTCTTTAGGACCTACAAGCCATGAAACTTCTACTCCACTTGAATTAATTTTTAGTGATGTTTGGGGTTCTGCTCCTCTTTTTTCATCTGATAGTTTTTGCTATTTTGTTATTTTTATTGATGCGCATACAAAATATATATGGTATTACCCTCTTCTTGCAAAGTTTGATGTTTACTTTGTTTCTCATCAATTTCAAACTCTCGTTTAACGTCAATTTTCACTAAAAATTAAATATTTTCAAACTGATTAGGGCAGTGAATACCACAAGTTATCCTCTTTCTTTCAGACCATTGGTATTCATCATCCTCTAATTTTTCGTCACACTCATGAACAAAATGGAACAGTTGAATATTTTCATAGGCATATTGTGGAAATCGGACTTACTCTTTTAGGACAGTGTAAAGCACCATTAAGATTTTGGAATTATGCTTTTGAAACCTCAGTTTATCTTATTAATTGAATGTCTACTCTTGTCCTCGACAATAGATCTCCTTTTGATTGTCTTTTTCAATGGTCTCTAGATTATCATTTTTTTCCATTTCTGCGTCCCTATCATAATCATAAATTAGATTTTCATTCCTCTCCATGTGTGTTTTTAGGGAATAGCTCTTCTCATCTTTGTTATCGTTGTCTTGATATCGCATCTCAACGTATTTATATCTCTCATCATGTTCGTTTTTATGAACATGTTTTTCCTTTTGATAGATTTGAACATATTGCACAGTCCACCTCTTATTCCTCAAACCAATCTGACCCTGCCCTTCTACCCACTGTTTTCACACTACTATGGATTGCATAGGATCCATAGTAGTGACGCCTCTACTGCAAGCTCTACCTCTGCTTCTACTGGTGGGTTGAATCTAGTTGTTGATTTGTCTTCTTATTCATTGCAGCAGGATCCTTTTTTGCACTCACTTCTATTTGTATCGCTGCCCATGGTCAGTAGGCACCCTATGGTCCTTCGTCCGTGGTAGCCGAAGACAACTAATTTGATTGTTTTTTCTGCCACTACTGCCATTCTTGTCACTCGGGTAATGTCTTCTTCTAACTCTGAACCCATTGCATTCTCTGATGTTGATGGGTATGAGGCTTGGCATGGTGCTATGCGTGATGAAATTCAGGTTTTGCGCTCTAAGAACACTTGGTCTTTGCTTCCCTTTCATCCTTCGATGAATGTTATTGGCAGTCGGTGGGTGTACAAGATAAAGCGACATGTGCGACATGTTGATGACAACATTGAGAGGTATAAGGCGAGCCTAGTTGCTAGAGATTTTAGTCAACAAGAAGGCATTGATCACTCTAAAACTTTTAGTCTGGTTATTAAGCAGACGACCATCATATTAGTCTTTTTAATTACATTTTCGCGTAATTGAAAGATCCATCAATTTGATATCCATAATGCTTTCCTCAATGGCGTTATTGCCGAAGAAGTCTATATGAAACAACCTCTAGGTTTTGTTGACTCTACTCTTCCATCTCATGTGTGTTGGTTGCATAAGTCTCTGTATGGTTTAAAACAGGCACCGCGGGCATGGTATACTCGTCTGAGTGATTTTTTGCTCTCTATTAGCTTTCATGCTTCCAAGGTTGACACCTTCTTATTTATCTTGTTTGGTGGTACTAATATCTTCTATCTTCTTATTTATGTTGATGATATCCTATTTACATGCAACAACTCTACTATGCTTCACCTTCTAATACAGTTACTGAGCCCAGAGTTCAAGCTTCGTGACTTAGGTGCAATTCAAATATGAATGGTCAAGATTTGTTTTAAAAAAAGAAACTAGATGTTCGAGCATAGGCAGCCTAAAAATAAGCTCAAGCCCACATGTTCGAGTCTTTTTTTATTTCTTCTTCAAATTAGACAGACAATGTGTCATACACTTAATTTTTTTAAAAAAGAATCAAATGACGTGTTGTTGTCCTGGCTAGATTTCACCTACTATAGAAGTGGGCGGAAAATCAAAGGTGTGTTTTTTTTTTTATCTGAAAACCCATTTTCAACCCATCTTTATCTAAAAACATTGTTATAACCTCCTTCAAAAACCAATTTATCAATCCAAAAAATCTAAAAACAACAAGGGTCTTTAATTCGTATTATGGTCAAACCAAAGATTTCAGGTCAATCAAGTCAGGTCAACCTGGTCAGGTCAAAATCAGGTTAAAGAGTTAAAACCTTATTTGGTTTACAATCTTTTTGCTAAAGGGTTTTTTTGGTTTAAGGGTGTGTTTTGCAAACACCCTCTTAGGCTTGTTTTAACAGTTTTATTACAAAGAAAAATAGATTTTTGCCAAAAAAAGTAAAAAATATATTTTTTTTTCTTGCGTATGGCCAAAAATACTTAAAATTACTTAAGTATTTAAAAAAAATCTAAAATACTTTGACAAGTTTTAGAAAGGGTGTTGCATGGATTTCTAACAACTTTGTAATGTTCCCAAGGATTTTGGCCTACATTTAAAAAATATTAAAAATTTATTTTTGGCAAGAGAATATATTATTCACTTTTAATATAAAAATAATAACCTACAAAAGGGTTAATATCCAAAACATTATTAGGGATAATGATTTATTATTACTCATCTTTAATATAAGGATTAAAAAAACTTGTATGAGGTTAATATCTAAAATATTATTGGAAGTAATTGAACTCATTCACTCATAATATAATGATAAAAAACTGTAAGGAATTTTATCTGAAATATTATTTAAAATGACCTGATAGAAAAAATTTCAAGTTTATCCCAGAAAAAAGCTTAATGATAATTGAGGACATTTCACCATTCCAAACCAAGTTCTTGACCTAGAAAACCATAGTTTATTCATTGTAGCAAACCCACCATAATAGACTGATAGAAATGGAAACATCATCAGACCATAACAAACAAGGATGGTACGACACCCTATATTCATTACATTCTAATCCTTAATTTCTAAAATTTATTTACATTCAAGTTACACTTGATTAATTTCTAACCAATGATTTTTATGTGTGTGACATATTAAGTTCCCTAATATGCTCAAATATAAATCACAATTCTAAATAAAATAGGAATAAATAAATTAAATTAATTAATTTATTATCAATTTTACAATTAATTAATTTATATTTGAAGATCAAGAATAATGTCCAGCAACCTGTTATGATTCCCCAAATAATACGAAAGTCATAAAAAATTTAATTTAATTTAATTTTTTTGTGATCAGATTCTTATTATAATTATTATCCTTTCATCAATAATGTTTCGATTTAGTTATTACAACTTAGAATGTGTATACTTTATCACATCAAGTATGGCCTCACACCAATATGGTCATCGAAGTCCTTCAATTCCCCTTAGTAACAACATCAAGAGTAATTTTGAGTGCAATGAAAATAACCAGACAAAACCATCTATTCATTCAAGGAGCTCCCCAGCTTTTATTCATTCTGAAATTATTATTCATGAGACAAATCTGCAACACACGTTCCCATTATGGGATACACAGTAACAAGCACCACATGCATAAAGTAAATCAAAGAGTGATGGAAACAACATAGATATTGTGATTTTATGTAGCTGAGGATCTTGAAAATCTTGATGGCGTAACGATGGACTTGACCTATTTGCAACACGTGGAGATAGGTGGCGTAACGATGGACTTGACCTCCCAGAGCTGGAAACACCCTTGAACAAAATCATAATAACCACCCCTCAGTGCTAGAGCTCCCTCTGCCATCCTTTCTTGAACATATGGGTATGTCTGTAAGT
>Ga0325401_1005452_pt1 | contig 12187 bp, 15 predicted proteins | sample PopdelMetagenome_FD_205666 | JGI IMG/M metagenome (GOLD analysis project Ga0325401, IMG submission 205666) | Populus deltoides microbial communities from Bellville, Georgia, United States - Xylem-PdKOR-R2 | ecosystem: Host-associated > Plants > Phyllosphere > Stem > Wood/Secondary xylem | place...
CCAGGCCTTCATACTTCTTAACAATCGAAGCATTTCCCTGCACATCAACTCTCACCTCTCAAGCACACCCACATATTACAACGATTATTTCCATTTCCCGATTGATCATACCACTTTTAACTAAGAAAATTTTAAATGCGAAGCTGGATCGACCAAAATGGACAATTTATCAATGCACAGGATTGTGAATCTCAAAATCTCATTCCTATAACTTCAAATCCTATATTTTCCAAACCATACTTGACCTTCGAGCTGAAGGTATTTTAGGCATAAATAGCTTAGTGCAAAATGTCATTAGCAATTCTAATGTTCCTTCCAATAAAACACTGAAATACAAGCAAATTCCAAATTTTCTTTGCGCCTTATTTTGATAGTTCAACAATAACTCGTCATTAAAAGCAATACCAATCAATTCAGGATAAAAAAAACATAAAAAGAACCTCGCTCAACCAGTTGAAAGATAACTGTCAGTAGCATTTCTACCAAACACTGGTAGGATGATTACAAGTAATAAATTGTCTGAATAACACCACCTACTGGCAAGACCTTTTTTAAGGTCAATAAAGGCAAGTCTTAATCATAGCAAGTTAAGCAAGGCCATAAAAGTTAAAAGAGGTAATATTGTTCAGTTTCCACTTGTACCTAAGAATCGCTGAACCAAAGAATTGAATAATTAACAAAACTCCACAGCGCCCTTGAGCGCACGTGAATAAGTGCGCATTGAATGAAAGGAGCCGTCAATGGAATCAGAAAACTCATCAATGAAAAACTGAGACATAAATAGTATAAATCACATTGATCACCCCTTCGTGTTTATATGCAACCAAAAAGGCAACTGATATAATTTATATAAAAAAAAAAAGAATTCCCGCCACATTTTCTAGGACCATTTACCAAACTAATGAAAAAAAACAGAAAAAAACTATTAGGGAAAATCCCAGATGACTCGATAGCCAAATAACTGGTCTACAAAAACTTTTCAACAAACAGAAACGAATATTGATGTGTATCGTGAAATAAAACACTGCATATACCGAAACATGGTGCATGATAGAAGTATAATTGCTGTGAAGATACTATCACATATAATTTCATAACAATAGATCAAAACAGCACTCAAACAAACTGATATCAAAAGCATCATAGAACATACATCCACACACCTCCTGCATATATAATGTTCCCAAGACAAGGCAAGAAAACCTTTTTGCCACTCCAGCCATCCCCCACCTCCAAACCAAAACAAAAAAAAAAAGAATAGAAAAGAAAGGGGATACCAGCTAACAGGTTTTGGATCACATGATAAAACAAAGTTAGTAATAGAGTCGCTAGAGCAAGTTTGTTAAAATCTAAGCCTGCTCGGTCTTTTTTCTTTGCCATGTCATCCTTTTCTAACCTATGGAAAAGAACTTCTGAATTCAAAAGCATTCCATTTTTGGCAACTAATAAAAAGGCAAGCCAAAACTAGGACACGTTAGCAAAACAGTGGAAGATTTCAAACCTCATTTTTCCTTATAGAAAATATCATATTATCTTCCACTGCATCCCAAAAAATATATATAGAACTCACAGTAATTGCCAGTTAAGTCAAACACAATTCAAAAGCAGTGTGAGAAGCAATAAACTACACACCCACACACACACAAATGGATTAGAATATCATTTTAAGAACCAAAATAGAAAGTCAGCAATGGTAAAAGATGAAGAGATATGAATAGATATGAAATGAACCTTAATTCACACTGCCACACTCAAGAATGTTGCATACCTAGAAAAATATCATCTTTTAAGCTTACGTATGCCAAAGACAAAACATAAGAAGATCATAAAGCTTGAGAAATATAAACACAAATCTAAAAAAATGTAGAAGGTTGCTTACTAATTCTTTTTTTTCCCTCCTGTTTTACTAGTCTAATAAAATGACTCAACAACATCCTCTTATCTTCTAATTTTGAGTTTGAGTTTGAACTTGGAATTATTCCTTAAATCACCCAATGTTACATGTAAAAGCAGAAAACAAATGCTCCTTTCAACCATCAAAAGAAGCAGCAAGAACTAAATCTAAAATACAAATGTCCAACAAAAACATTCAGAACCAACATGCCCAACCAAAACGAGCACCACAAAACTCGGTGGTAACCAATTATAAATAATTCTAATATAGGCTAATCAATCTTTTTTCAAACAATGATTTGACAGGGAACAATCAAATTGGAATTGAAGCACAATAATCATCAATCCAGCATTTGGATAATTACACTCGTGAATTCAGCAAATCATCAATGAAACCAATTTGACAGTGGAATGGGGAGAACAACTTCGCATTAACATTTTTGCAGGGAAATCATACAACACAAACACTTAACTGTGCAACTTAAATAAATTAAAGAAAAATGAAATCCCAGTATTCTGGAAAAAATGCAACGAGGGCAAAAGCTAATGTACTTTGCATAACAACAAACATTTGTGAAAATAATCTCAAAAGAAATCAAATTTCCTGTTCACCAACAAATTTAGTTTCATGATGAAAGCTCCTGTGGAGTAATTATCAGGGGAAGTGGAAGAACAAGTTCTTCATTTCGACTTTACACCAAATCAGTTAAAATATAGCATACCTGTATGTCAAGTTATTTTCTCTTCTTAGCCATGTTTTGTTTCTCCAACGACCTATATGCATAAAAGTGCAGTAAACTAGTTCTACTTAGAAGGAATTTTCCTTCACTCAAAACAAAAGTTTTAGATCCAAAGATATTAACCACAAGCAATTTTTTTACACTAGGCTCTAAATCAAATCAGAAAAATAAGAATAACTCGAACCATAAGTCCAATTAGAGGTTGCACTGAATGAAGCATGGCAATATTTGCATTCAATTCACAAGGACAGACTGATATGATAAGGAGTGTATATCTTTGTAATACTTCTGTCAAAAACCACCAGCCTATATAGCGGCTGACATCAAACCAGAAATGCATGTCGCACACCTTTTTTTTATCAAGATAGTTACACTAAATATAGAGAATATTTACTTTAACAAGCTTGGCTCCATACATGTCCCTCAACTTTGCCTTGAATGGAAAACCAAGCCTGGTGCAAAAAATTAAACACAATGAACCCCTCTACTTCCACCTTGTGCATTCTTAGTCCCACTGTACATTACTATCAATAACAGACCCTGATGTTTTAATAGAACAATCCAACTTGCCTTTTATTAAATCATATTTTGTGTCCTGTCATTCCACTTGCCAGAATACAATGACTGGACATCATCAGAGAACAATTTTAATTCGACAAAAAGTTCATATGAAAAGACCATCTCATTTCTCTGTATAATTGAAAAGGAAATAGAAATTATTTAATCTGATTGAAACACGGGGAAGAATAGCAGCATCATGCTTTTTGTTATCAACAATATTCAAATCCATGTTTTTATCTCTGTATCGTTACCTTCTCTTTTCCCCTTCTTCCCCGCATATCCCTTCTACACCCAAACCTAGAACAGTACTTGCACCCATACTCAATTGGGAAACTGACAGTGGAAAATACAGAGCTCAGGTGGTAAAGGTCAGATATTGTGCGGGTAGAAGGGAAGCCTTGGAACTTGGAATACTATAGGACCTTTTGTGCACCATTCTTGCAAGATTAAAGATCAATATACTTTAAGGCTGGTAGCTTGTGCAATACTTCTCCAAACAACCTCCTTTCATCACCACATGACCAAACACAGAACGCTCTCTTGCTTGTCATTTATATTGTAACAGTAAATATTGAAACATGATGCTAGAGTAGGCTATGAAAGACTATTAATTCAACTTATTCCAATCCATAGCAAGCAGTCAAGGTTGAGGCATAATGAGAAAAATATTCAGGTCCAATGCCACATAAGTTTGACTGATGCTTTAACACATCATCCCAAACAACAAATTTGACCAGATACTAACTCACGGGTTCCAGTGATCACCCAAAGTTTCAAACAAATGAATTCAGGATTAACACAGATCATATCTTCGAAACATGTTCATTGAGCTTAATTAAAAGTATAATTTAATATTTGCTAGGGCAGACCTAAAAGAACATATGAGCAAGTTCAACTAGATTTTATACTTCAAACATGTTTCTATATCTTATCCAGGTGCAATTTTGACTGAAGCTTATTCTTCAAAATAGTATTGTCACATCCTGTGTTTTGTATCCAAGTTATAGATAAAGCTTTTGTATGAGGAACACCGACTACATATGGAAGGCAATGCATGGTTCTTATGAAGTATCTGTAACAAACTATGGCAACATCAGAGACCAAAATTCAAGAAAACCTAGTATTAAACATTTCATATTATTAAAAATTACACAGCTCAAAATAACCAATTAGTTTTCAGATACTTACCGGAGCTGCAAATGGATGACACAATGCCCTGGAAAAAAGACAGGAAACAATATTGATACATTAGCATTTCCAGTGGAAATAAAACAGCTTCCCAGTAGCCTATTTAAGGAGAGAAGTGCCAAATCTAAAACCTTAATTACTTACCAAAATGCACTATCACTTCAAGTTTGTAGCGGCAAATCTCAGGAGCAAGTGCCTCCAGAATGACAGGCCATGGATCAGATGCATGCACTATGTTAGCGCATATAGATAGTAAAGGTAAACAAAATAATAACTACAACCATTGATAATGACCACATAAAAAATATAGACATTGACTGCTTAAGCAGTCCTGAAATGTCTGAAACACAAATGCATATTGCAAAACAAAAAAGGGTGCCAGACGTAGATACACTGAAATGTAAGAAGCATATTAAACAGCAGACGTGTTCTTTGAAAGCAACATCAAGATCCAAACAAACAAAAGAGGCACAAAAAAAAAACTATCATAAAAAGAAATATAAGAAACCCTAGGAATTCTAGTTCAAGCTCATGACAGGAAAGGAAGAATAAAATTTCCAGCACTTTCGACGGGTTATTAAATGAGCTCCTAATAAACAAACCAAGGTACCTTCTCCTGGGTGCCTTTTAAGCATCTAAGCACTGGAAGGATGCCTCAAACCAGGGGAAGATTATCCTGGATGAAAAATTTAATTAGACACTCAAGGACCAGAAAAATCAAATAAAAGGGTAAGAGAAAATATAGACTGCAAATATAAAAGTGAAATACAGCACTTAGAATGACAAACGTTTTGATATTCAGCACTATATACAACTATACGAGTAGAAAATACAGGTTAAAACAGCAGAAAACGAGATTCTTCCTGCCTGCTTCAGCAATGGGTCTCAAAGAACATATACAATTACTAACTCGTGGGTTCCAGAATACTTCTTTCCTTATTATGTATCCCACAAATCCAATTGCAGCAACCATGTCCAAGTACAAAAAAAATTGTAGCAGAGAAATAAGTGCAAATTTGATGAAATTTCACAATGGCCCAATTAAAAATGATTACAAGAGGAGAAAAAACGCCTTTGGCAAGTTGTCTTACAATAGAACCAGTACATTCCACTGAATGAACCGCCTGTAAAGAGTACTGCTGACCACATATCACCAGTTTTGACTTCAGCCATGCGAAAAACTGTCCAAAGCTCAGAGGCCAGAAGACAGAATACAAAGATAATGTGCAATGATTAGATATCTGAATGGGTTAGGTCATAATGTACAAATTCTAGTGCAACAGCATGTCTGCAGTCAGAAAAGCAGCAACATGGTTCACTTGCCCGTGATGAATGGGTGAGCTAGTGCTTGATAAACTGTCATCCTCTTCTCAGGATCCAACACAAAGATTTTTTCTAGAAGATCTTTAAAGTTTGCTAGCATCTTTGGATCCTCACCAGGAGAGCCAGAAATAATAGACCCAACATCCTTTGCCTTTATGTTCACAATAATCTTTTTCATAATCTGCAGAGAAAGAAAAAAAAATCAAATCAATCAATTTGAAATTAGACCACCACAAGGTACAAATGTTACGAACAAGTCTGTGAATGGGACCTACGCATACAAAATACCTTTTTAGTAACAGGATCTTCCTCTGTAGCATGAAAATTCAAATCATTATCAAAATGCTGGTCAACAAATGCACCCTGCATGTAGAAGTCAAATCAGATAAAGAAGGAAAGCCAAATTCAGGAACAGAGTTGCAAACCACCATGGAGAACCATCAACAATGATTATCGGGTGGGGTGGGAGTGATTTTACCTTCTTAAGCATCTTCTTTGGGAAAGGGCCCTTCAATTCCATGTGAAGTCGTAGCATGTCATTGTTTGTAGAACCTGGAAAAAGAACTTTTCCAGAATAAAGTTCATACAAGCAGCAACCAACAGACCACATATCCATCGGATGATCATACGGCAAACCAAGAACTGCAACAGAAGTGCATAATTACTTTTTCCCTATTTGGAAACAATTTTACTGTTATAAATATTATGAAATATCAGCTTCTTTTTTCTGGCGAAAGTGTGTCAATATCAATTTATCTTTCTGGAGAAAGCGTCAGTAACAATTTATTTAACAAGAGTACCCAAAATAGTTGTTCAACAATGGAACTTACTTATTTCAGGAGCACGATAAAATCGGCTTACAAGGTACGGTGTAATTTCATTTTTACCAGAAAACATCGCATTACCAAAATCACAAAGCTTCAGCACATTTTTTGCCTCATTTACCTGTGGGAAAAGAGAGGAGGAAAAGGTGAATTAAATAGCGGGTAATCAATGGATAATTAACTAAAGTAACATAACATAATTGTGGCACTGAAACTTACAAGCATATTATCAGGCTTTATATCACTGTGAAGAACACCACAGTTCCTTAGATGCTTCAGAGCAATAAAAAGCTGCTTCGCATATGCTCTAACAGCAGTTAGTTTAAGGCCAATATCTCGACCAAACTTTTTTAGGACCTCACGCAGGTTCATATGAAGAGATTCAAAAACTAAACAAAGATGGTTTCTATACTTGAAACTTGAAAGAAAACGAACACAGTGACGCTTGTTCTCTGGATCTTGACCTGCTAATTTCTTCAATATTGAAACCTCTGTATCACCAGCCTTACGCCTGCACCATAGATGTAGAATCAGCGGCCAATAAAATAAGTTGACAAAAAGAACAAGGATAAGAAAAGAGAGAACACAGTATTATTAAAAAAATGAATACTAACATTGTTTCATTGTTGCGTATAATTTTTATAGCCACTTCTTCAGGTTCATCAATGCCAGCGTTCAGATCCCTTGCGCGAACTACTGTAGAAAAGACACCTTTTCCATGAGCAGCAACAATCTCATATCGACCATCAAGTACTTCTCCAAATCGGTGGCCTACATACCAAAATAATAATATAAAAATCAAAATAACTACTTGAAGAGCAAAAACAACATATTGATCTACCACATTCACGAATTTTCAAGATCAATAAATGCTTGCAACAAATTGAAGACAAGCTTATACTTCCTAGCATTGCCTCTGAAATGATGTAAAGTGAAGTCTCATCCTCCAGAACAAGAACACATGTTCTGGTGGAAAAAAAAGGAAAATAAACACTTTCAAAATGGATTAATAAAATAGCTTTTACCATGAAGAGTCAAGTTCAAAAACATCCATCTCTTAAAAAAACTATATTAGGTCTTATATTCAAAAGGCAAAAGAAGTATGTCTTACACAGTGCTCAAGATAAAAACTAGGGGGAAAGGAAAATAGAAATGACAATGGAGGAGATTATCACATCTCAGAATACTTACTATAATATCCTACAGGATCATCCCAATTGTCATGAAGACCACTCCTCACGATTGGCAAACCCTCTCCTTTACCCTGCAACACATTCAAAGCACAAATCCTTATCATAATTGCTCATGAATAGTTTAAAGAACAGCATTGTGCACCTAACAAGGAAAGTATGACAACACAAAAGACAGATAAACAAGATGCACAAAACTGTGGATCTTACCGTTTTACGAACTCCAACAGGAGTCTCTCCAAAAATATCATCACAATATTTTTCATCTCCTTTACCCTGCAACACATTCAAAGCACAAATCGTTAGCATAATTGCTTGTGAATATTTTAAAGAACTGCATTACACATCTAACAGAGAAAGTTTAACAACACAAACGACAGATAAACAAGATGCACAAAACTGTGGATCTTACCGATTTACAAACTCCAACAGGAGTCTCTCCAAAAATATCATCACATAATTTTTCATCTGATCTCTCACTCTGTGCATAATAGTAACCAAAAAGAAAACATCAGCAAAGCGAATCAATGGTGAACTCCATCGTGGATTCAGTAGAAAATGTGTATACAGTTCCCACCTATATGATTATTAAGCTTGACTAACCAAGTAGAAACATATGACATTAGGGAACAAATGGACAGACCTTTGGCGAACCCTCTCCAAGCCCTGTAGTTCCTGAAGTCCTCTTGGAAGCTTGAATTCCATTTTGTAAAGGTGATTTCCCCACAGAAAATGATGTCTCGATAACATAAACATCAGCACCATCAGTCCTACCATCAAGAGTTTCTGGAGCAACATTGTCAGCTGCTGCTGATTGGCCAGAACCTTCAATAGGCTCCTTGTCTGCTCCACACAAAACAATCTTCTTGTGAGAAGAAATTAGCATGAGCAACACATAATAATACGGAGAAAACAGATAAAAATGAATGGTGTAAACATCCATCAGTACCTAACCCTGCTCAATATCTATTGTATGAATCAACAATGGGAGCAGATTTTTCTATTAGGATTTTCAACTAACACACAAATCATCCATCCACCATTCCAACTTGTGAGATCGCAGCAAAATTATTGCCTAAATGTAAATCAGACGAAGAACTTAAGCATTTTGCAACAAAAACAAGACTTTTCTAGCCCTTGGATGAGTATTAACACACCATATAAAACAACATTCTTGTTGTTTAAGTTGCAAATATTGCAGGTACTAGTGGAACTTGGACATTTAATAAAACAGCAATTCTGAATCACGTTTCTTGAAAACAGCATGAAACTTTAATAAGCAAGTTTTCAAATACAAATGAGACTCATCAAGCAAGCATGTACAACTTGAAAATCATGTTCATCTATGACACAACAAACCAAACAGATGGATGTTGATCCTGAGCTTAAGAGTAAATATCACAGTACAGTGTAAAAATGAAGCTGAAGGAATGGAAAAGTACTTTTGTCTCCATCTTCTGATCCAGACTCTTTCAGCTGCTGCAACTGCTGATTTCTATATTTTTCAAGAATGGCATCCCTTCGCTTTCTACTCTCCTCCTTTATTCTATCAAGATTATCCTCTTCCTGTTCAGCTAATTTCAGTGCAATCCTTTCTTCAAAATCATCTTGGTCATCTTCATCTCTGAAGGAAAATATAAAACATAAAGTTGGGTCAAAAAGTGCTCTGGGGATATAAATTTTCTTGAAGTAAAAAAGCTGTTTTCAATTAAAATAAGCATTTCAATTTTATCAATAAAGAATACCTGTTTAGATTGTCTCTTCCCTGTCCTAACAAATTACTGTTGGAATTATAAAATTTCTCTGAATTGCTCTTAATAACCCTAGATTTCTCCCTATCCCTGTCATTTCGCCTCTCCCTGTCCCGTTCTTTTCCACTGTCATGGTCCCTAGCTCTATCCCTTTCTCTGTACCTATCTCTACCATTCTCCCTTTCTCTCTCCTTATCTCTATCTCTGTTGCTAGCCCTTTGCATATTTTTGTGTTTGGTCATATCTGTTTCCATCCGTTTTTTTCTATCTATCTCCTCCACCCTGTCCCTACTACTCTCCTGTCCTTTCTCCCTCCTCCTTTCCCCATCTAGCTCCCTATCCTGTTCCTTCTCCCTTCTCCAATCGCTTTCCTTGCTCCTCTCATTTTCCATCTCCCTTCTCCTATCCCTGTCAACCTCTCTCTCCCTGCTTCTCTCTTGTTCCTTCTCTCTTCTCCGTTCCCTCTCCCTCTCCCTGCTCCTCTCTCTGTCCTGTGCATCCTTATTGTGATTACATTCTTCTCCATCAAAAGACTTGATGTAACTAACACTCCATTCCCTATCCACATTTCTCACTGAATCTCCAATGTTGTGCCGCAAATTCCTGCTGTATCTAGACATTCTTTCATCATAGGAGTCATTCTCAATCCTGTCATGGTGTCTTTTTCTTCTCAAAAGAGCCTCATCTTCAATTACACTACGGGAACGAGATCTCTCCCTAACTATATCTCGTGACATTGATCTACTTCTAGCATGAATCTCATCATGATACTTATCATGTGATGGTGAACGTGCCCTCTTATGCTTGTCCTCGCTGCTTTCAGATGATGGTGACTTCTTCCAATCCTTTAATTTGCTATCATCACCCTCAGTTGGGTCAATATCCCGGTTATTCTTTCGCTTACTTCCTTTTGAAGGGTATCTAGATTCCCCATGCCTCTTCTTGTCATCTGTATGGTTTTTGTTACCCAAACTACCTTTGATAAGATCCTCTGAGTCAATTTTAGAAACTAACTCATCTTGAAGCTCAGCCTTAGAATCTCTTTGAAAGCTGACATCATTGTCAAACTTATCAACAACTAGTTGATTACTCACGAAACCATTGTCTTTCTTGTCAAGTCCCTGCTATAAAATATATAAGAAAAATAAGTGACAAACTTTGAAACATGACAAACAGCGTGGGTGATTATCAAAGGAAGAAAGACATGTGAGTACGCAGCAAAAAAAACAGAAATATTCAGAATAACAGCTTCTTACGAATGAATATAAAGCCATCAGTTCTCCATTGAAAGGCCTAGAGGAAACGTCTTTCTTTTTGCAATTCACACATGTTCGTGTTTGTAGGTGCAAGCAGGTTCTTACATAGGTGTATGGAACATACTCGATAAGACTCTCACCAGCCAAAAATTCATCACATGTTCCAAAAATCAAAACAAGCATCCGTTTGGCCGCTGAGGGAAGTTGGTAACAAAAGGAGAAAATCATAGAGAAAACATTTCCATTCAGACACTCAGATTTTCAAATTAAAAATCACCTTTCACGTTACTCTTTTAAAGGAAAGTCCCAAGAGTAAGCAATTTATGAGATTTTGTAGCTCTGAAAAGCAGTATACAAAAAGAATTGAGATTCAAGATTCCACGTTTTATTAAATTTCTCAGCGACCAAACAAGAAGCAAGTCAAGGCAAAAAAAAAAGTAACAGTTTGCGTTAAAAAATATAGGGATAAAAGAGGGCAAACAGAACACACCAGATTTTGAGAATCAGTTATTTCCTCACGTAATTCATTGGCCTTGATATCAACACCACCAAAACCTTCCTCCTCAAGAATTTCCCCTTCCTCCACGTCATCGTTATCAGCTCTATTACTATGCGCAACAAGAACCGGAGGAGGAAGAGTAGGAGGAGCGATTTCTTCACCGCCTTGCTTGGTATCCCCTCCGTGCTTCTTGCTACGATGACGGTGATGTCGGTGATGATGGTGACGATGTTTCTGGCGCTTCGAGGACTTCTCCACCTCGTCATCGGAGGAAGATCCTCGGTGCTTGCGACGTGAGGCATCGGAGTCGCTCGCCATTGTTTGGTAATAGTGACGGGGAAGCAAATCTAGGGTTAAGGATTTTTTTTTATCAGGGATTTTTCTTTCTCTAGGATGGAAAGAGGGTGATTTTGGAAATACAGTGAATTTGATTACGTAAGTAATTTGAAGGTGGGGGGGGGGGAGGTCGTCGTATTGCGCTGGCTGACTATCCTTTACAGATTTGGAACGATGACTCGCGCGCGTGCCTTGAAGAGCGTCTGGGTGGTGCCGGCTGTTTTGTGATTAAGGTTTTGGATTTCTCAAGTGATTTTTATTTAAAAATATTTTTAAATAATATTTTTTTATTTGATTTTTAGTATTAAAATATTAAAATATTAATTTAAAATTAAGAAAAATTGAAAATTTGCGATGCAACTGACTCCTAAACAACATTACATGTAATTGGATATTCACACGCTCCAATAACAGAATAAGCCCATATCCCCATAGCCCAACGAACCCACTTAATGTGTTTTCATGATAAAACTAGATGGCATGTACGCGTACGAGTATATAAAACAAATATGCTTCGAGTTATTATAATTACTGATAAATAATAGATAAGTAATAAAAATTAAAAATATAATGAAATTAGTATTTTATGAGGAAAAAAAATTTATATTAGTAATCAAAAACTTAGA
>Ga0325401_1005454_pt1 | contig 12184 bp, 6 predicted proteins | sample PopdelMetagenome_FD_205666 | JGI IMG/M metagenome (GOLD analysis project Ga0325401, IMG submission 205666) | Populus deltoides microbial communities from Bellville, Georgia, United States - Xylem-PdKOR-R2 | ecosystem: Host-associated > Plants > Phyllosphere > Stem > Wood/Secondary xylem | place...
AGTCATTAGTTAGTTTCCACAAACCTTATTATTTCCAACAATAATTCATTTTAATTAAGCCCAAATCTACCTTTACATTAATGGTATATACTATATATTATGACTAGGACCAGTGCTAGTGCTAGGTCCTGGCGTCCAGCCATAAAGATATACTGAGTATTATTTTTTGTTTTTTCTGTGTTGAAATCCAACTCAATTCATGGATGTTCTGAGTCAGTTGCAGAGACAGCTTGCCGATTTCCTAGCTCCTCTCTACCGAGAGGTTAGTTTGTAATTATTATATGTAGTAAATATTCTGAAACTGAGAAAACTGTTTGATTTTGAATGATTAAGACAAATATACGATTTGTTTTCTGTTTGGGGAAACTAAGGAAATATTTTGAGGTTGTCTTTTTTTATTTTTCTTGAATTAAGGGAAATCGTTTCTTGGTTAATATTTGGTTTCTTGATTTGGAATGGTTTTAGAGGTTTTTTTGACGAAAGGGTTTTGTTGGTTTTGAGAAAGGGTTTTGTGGACGATCAGTTTACTCAGTTGCAAAAGCTACAAGATGAGAGCAGCCCTGATTTTGTGATGGAGGTTGTGTCTCTCTTCTTTGAAGATTGTGAAAAGCTTGTTAATAATATGGCCAAAGCCCTGTGAGTTTGTTTTTCATGCCTTCATTTTCTTGGATTTCATGTAGAGATACATAAAGTTTTCTAGTTGATTGTGCAGCTCTATGCTTCTCGCTTTCTTGGCAGGCAGAAAGTACTTGTTCGCCTGGAAAATTGCCTTACTGGGTTTTTCTTTTTTCAGAGAACAGCAGATTGTGGACTTCAAACAGGTGGATTCTCACGTTCATCAACTGAAAGGTAGTAGTTCCAGGTATTCACTCACATCCTTATTTCATCATAGGTTATTTGATTGTCTCATTTGTGATTTAGTCGCTTCCGAGGAGACATGTTTAATGACTGCATCAAAAATCAGTAATACCATGCCAGGGATATTTTGGAACTCATAATCATAACATTGGAAATTTGATGATATTAATATTAAGTCATGTTGTGGGAATCACTTTACATATTTGTTAGTTTACTGGATTTGTTTCATATATATATATATTTTTTGGTTATATTATTGCTTTTTATGGCTAACAGCATAGGTGCAGCAAGAATTAAAAATGTCTGCATTGCCTTCAAAACTTTTTGTGAAGCCCAAAACCGCGAAGGGTGAGATTTCTTAACACACGCCTTTATTGCAATGTTTTATTTTTTCCTTTCAATCAATATTAAGTCATAATTTTTATCCAGTTGCTCTTGAAAGTTTATCTACCATAAGATTCTTGATTATTTATGTTTTGGTTTGTTAGAAGTCGCAAAAGAATTATATGTGTAGATTCAGGTTTTTCTTTGTTATAATTTTTCACTCTTACAGCTGAGTTCCTATGGTCTCCTGAATTGTATATAACTTATTTAAATGGTCGTGGATATAAAGTTTGACAATTTTGAATACTATACCAGTTAAGCAATTAGTTTAATAGGTTTTCATGAGATGGCCATGTTTCAGGAATGGTCTGTCTGCTTTCCTTGACTGATTATAGAATTAGGATGAAGTCCTAAAAACTTCTGCCATGACATTGAAGCTGAAAGATCAATGACTGTTGAAGAACTGGAGCCTTGATTTGCTAATGTAATTGTTATTAAGTTCCTTCATGTTGATCTTGCTGGGTATTTATTGGCCAGTTTTTTTTTTTTGGCTTTTTACCTAAGTCTTATGGCAGTTGCAGAGGATTTTGATTGACCCCAGAATGTCTGTGCAGGTGTTTGAGATGTCTGCAACAAGTAAATCATGAGTACACGCAGTTGAAAGCCAATCTTCAAACTCTATTCACGGTGAGTAAAAAATGTGTAGTAAAAAGATTACTTCATCTGTTGAAACTCCATCATTGTTGTCTAACACATCATTTTAAAATCCCTAGTTTGATTTAGTTTCCGGTGTCTACCCATGTGCCATGTGGGAATCATGGGGAGTTTTTTTTAGAAATTCCCTTCCTTTGGGTGATTAAAAATCACTCAAGCATCTTTCTTGTAAAAAATTAGAATTTGTTTTGACATTTCTGTATCAATTTCAATCTTAAGTAAACGGTTTTCATTTTTTTTTCTTCCTTTTTGGCTGCTGTAGCTGGAGCGACAGATTGTGGCAGCAGGGGGTTCAGTTCCAGCTATGCAATAAGTAATGTTGATGTAACTCTTCTATCAACACAAATAGAAAGGTGAAAGTTAGTGTTGCAGATACAGTTGTAAGTTCAAGCTTATTGGAGTTCTTCAAAATTCACATGATAGGAGAGTAAATGTGAATTGACTTTTATATATCTTCTGCCACAACGCCTACAATTTCGGCCGCTTCTCAGTGGGTCCAAATTTGTTGTATCTAACTAGAATGCCAAAGTTATCTCTAGGCTCATCAAACTGTTTACAATAGCCTAATGTGAAACCCATTAAATGCATGAAGCAGATGAATTCCTGTAGATATATAGTAATTCATGGAAAAATTAAGCATTCCAGCATAGTACTGCATATGATCACTTCATGGTTGATTTGTGATGTTTGAAATGTTAATTAAAATTGCATCATTGTTCAGATCAAATCATCAGATTGGAAATATTGTCATTACTGTGCATAGGTCATGATTTGTGAATATAATCAGTGCATTTGTTCATGTGATGTATGTTGTTTACATGACGATGTTAATGTTTAAATGCTTGATCTATGGCATTTACCACTAACCACTACCCTTCTAGTAGATTTCCTTTTAGTTCATAGGAATGCTCTCCTGAACAAAAGAAAAAAATCCTCTCACCTGTCAGCAATAAATCCATCTTTTAGATCCTGAATGGATACTTGTGAAACTAACCAGAAAATTTCCCATTGGTTTCCATGCCCTGTTGGTGTAGAATGTAATTTTCCCATCTCCTGGTTTGAGGCCGCTCTCTCATTATTTACCCAAGCTCTAATGCCAATTCTCACAAGCATAGCATATCTGCTTAATAACAGCAATGCAAATTAAGACGTTGGGAAAGCATAAAACCTTTCCCACAAGTGCATTAAGTATAAAGGCAAGCAGGAAATACTTCCTATGCATGCAAAACACATCGTTCAGTTTATAAGCAAATAACTATGCTCAACTATAGGTTATGGGAGTACTCAAGTAGAGGAATGCTGTTAGGCATGAGAACTGATGAAGGTGTGAAAAAACTTCACACAAAAATCAAGTCTCCCATGGTCGTATCTTGAGCTAGTGGAGTGATGGGTTTGAAGGCTTATGGTTTGGGTTGTTCCTGAAAAAACAGTCTTGATGTTGGAAACGGGGACCCTCTGAGAAAATAATGTATAAAATGCAAGTGAAGTTTAAGGGATGTGTATTTGTTGTGTGTAGATTGTGCTTCTAAACTTAAAATTTGTATGCTTGTACGACCTGGCCATGGTGAATAGCCCTAGCTTTCAATAGGGAGTAGTTCAGGCTATGGTTATTGGTTAAGTTGATTTGTATGTTGGACTTGTATTGCTAGGATCAAATTTACTCTCATTGGCCTGGTAATTGAGTGTATTTATATACTCTTTCCCTAGTGAAAGAGAAGATTGAATCTTGTTCCATGTTTGTCTAGGTTGATGTGCCATGTTCTTTTGGGTTGCTGTACTATGCACTTTGGTTGGAGACGGTGGCTAACCGTTGGGGGCATGGAGAGTAGGGTGTAGTAAATGGTGTAAAAATGTGGTGCTGCATAGAAAAGTTTGCGGGGAAACCAAATAATAATAATAATAATAATAATACAGGGGCGTGCCAGGTCGGTGCAGGGTGTCGGGTGTTCTCGGGCTGAAATTCTAGCCCGTTAAGGCTGGATTCGGGCGGGTCTAAATGGTTGGAAAAATATTTTATATATATATATATATATATATATATAAAAGGGTGTTATCAAGAACTAAATGTGAAATGCTACTCGTTTCTGTTTTTCTGGCCAGGGGAAACTTAAGTTTGTATTGGTGTGAGTGAGAGAACCAGTCACGTGAGCAAAATTAACCATCAAACTCGTACCGTTGATTTTGCTGATGATAGAAAACGGTGATTAAGTGTGTTTTACATTGCTGTTATACCTTACTTTGGAAAACTTTTTTTAAAAAAATAGTTTTAAATTATTTTGTGTGTTGAATTGTTTTGATGTATTGATATTAAAAATAAATTTTAAAAATAAAAAATATATATTATTTTGATATATCTTTAAAAAAATTGCATTTTAAAAAACATTTATTACACTCTCAGATAGACAACTGAACTCAATCTTGAACACTTTGAATTCTAATTATATTCGGATAAATTAGGCAATTAGCATGCAAAAACAAAAGAAATGGAGAATTAGCATAAGAGCAAGTTTTGGCAAAATAACATATTTTTAGATGTTGGGGTTTAGAATTGTGACATTTTAATGTCGCTGTTTAGAAACGTGATATTTAACAAAATATTATGGTTTTAAACCACGACATCTGATTAAATTCATAGCAAGCCGAGCAACCATTTCATAATAGTTAGTTAAATCGGCTGATCGTTTGACACTAAAAAACAGAGTTAATCTACTATGCAAACAACAAATTCTTGAGATTTTAACTGTAGTCTGTTTTTTAGTTTACAAGTTGGATAAAGATGTATATTTTGACTTAGAACATATTAGGAAAAAAATTCATAAAATCATAGTTTTGTGTGAACTGATTGATCGATTTATACAACTAAATCAACTGACTGACCAATTGAGCTAAAGGATTGGTAGTAGAGTTACTGCACCGTCTAAATCTAACAAATGAAAGTTTTTTTTTTAGATTTATTATTTACTTTGTTAATCTGATATTTAATTTAGTTAATGATTTTAGAGGGTTAAAAATTTTATAATTTTAATAAAATTTAGGTAGAGTTTCCTCTATATAGGAACTATACCTAAAATTTTGTTCCATTTAAAAAAACCTATAAAAAAACCACAATAACCAAACTCAACAAATCCTCACATTTAATAATCACAAGTAGCCTCAAGAATGCAAATTATAAAATATATATACATGCAAAATAAGTCAAAACACTTAAATAATACAACATTGAAGTAATTAAAATCCTAAAATTTATAAACATAACTAATCTATCTACGTCTACATCATCTACTGGTAATCTAGGCTCATCAATAGCACGTCTGGATTCAGCTCTTGCATCTACCTGCATGGCCTCGTCTTCTGCCATGACATTATCAAGAATTAATTTATCTTCAAAGGTTTCAAGTCCTGTATGGCAAACATTGAACCACCAAGACACATGTGTAACCTCTTTTTTTTTGTCAATATTACAAAGCACTAATGTGACCTTCTGACCCTCTCGTAGCATAAAACCAACCTAATTTTAACAAAACATTAATGTTAAATTAAACATAAAACTTATTGTTTAACATATATTGATTAAAAAAAATTAGATTACTTATGATATTTTGAATCCACTAGGCATGTTGTTTGTACTGCATGTATTCAGGTGAAGGAACCTAATCAGGATTTAGAGTAATGACCCGATATGTTATACTCATGTACCACATCAAATACTTCTTATTTATAATAATAAGATGCATATCTGTAAATATCTCATTCCTTTGTGCATCCTACTGTGACACATAAGCTTCATGATGACTTAACTAGTCATAATCATTATGTTTACCCTAACGAGTTATGGCGTGCTAAACATCACTCGTATCGATATCGACTCGAATATGTTGTTTGTACCTGAACTGGCATATTACCCGATCTGAGTAATATAGCTCGATCATCTAAAAAAATATCTGAGGGACTAATGATGGCAATATGTCCATCCTGATAGTGTAATTAGCTAGAGCAACCATCAATCTTTCATTCATGTAAGGCATCCATTTGACCTTTAAAGTAAAAGTTTATTAAATACTAAAAAGATACAATTCGATGAAGTCAAGTTTTTTATTTTACAAATTGCTCAAGAAATACCTAGATAGCATGCTGCTCATCTAGCTCACTTCGATAAAATGTCAATATATGTGTTGGTTTATTTTCAAAAATTCTACCAGCACAACACCTAGCATTACAAATATATTAGTTTAATTGCATTGTTAAAAGTTACAATTAGACAATATAAATTTGCATCAAAATTGCAAAATAACTTTACAATATTTGTATCCTAGTGGGATTTGTAGTGTAATCCACATAGTTTGAACAATCATAGACACTAATTTGGGTATCTAGGGCTAGCCAACATGAAGATACTTTCAGGATCTTAACTTTTATTAAATAAAAATGAGTTAATTATTTACTATTAACAACAAATATTTTAAATGTAAATAGTTATAATCCAATTTTTCAATTCATACCTGAAGAAGTAGCAAACATCCCCCCAACTTGTTTGGTCCTCTTCATGCATGCAAAACATAGATGTCTGTATAAGCATTCTAAGACAGCAGATCCCCAACTATATGTGGGGGTAGCATCAAAATTATCCAGGAGCATTAGATAAATTAATGGCACTTATCTCCCCATGAAGTTTGTAAGTAATACACTGCTAAATAGATGCAATATATATGCTCTCATATATCTACATAACATATTAAAATTATCATATTAACTCATTCAAACTTAACAAATAATCAACACATTAAAATGTCATTCAAATCATAATTTAATTTGTACCTCTGCAAGACCTTGTCGTTAATATCATCTCATGGTGTTGTAAATGTCTCCTCAATCCATTTAAGACGTATACTACCCCCTTTAAATTTAGAAGGAGTGAGTGTTAATCCAAATGATCACTTATATAACATAATTCGATTATAAACGTCAGTAACTGTGATTAAACGTCAATCAATAGGCAGTCCAAATAAAATCATCACGTTGTGTAGTGCTAATGTCATCTTCGCATACCTTAGATGGAACGTGTGTCTCACATCTTCATAGCTCAATCAGTGCATGGATCAAGTCATGGTCAAGCTTGATATGATCTAGACAACTAACGTACAAAACACCCATCTGAAACACATATGGTTGAACCCGCTCGTGCAATATCACCCTTCAATGTGTATGACAATAAATAATGGACTCATACTGTATAATAATTTAACTTATAAGTACATGCATATATAATACCTTTAATGATAAGTAAATTAAAAATATATTAAAACTAAATATACTAACAATACTGGCAAATACATCATCCAATCGATGTTTATCTTGTAACGTAAGACAAAAGTGTCGGTGGGTTCGGTAAGCACGTTTTGTGATGGATGCTCCTCATGATCATAATCATACTCTCCCTGCTTATAGTCATGCTATCCAGAAATATCATCGTTCAAATGTAGACACTCAACATGAGTAGACGATATGTCACCTCGAGTGCATGACATCTTATGTAATAGTATTTGTGATTGATATGAAATTAGATAAGTTTAATATGTTTAACAAAAATATAATAATATATCATAACATAGTTTGCATACAATTGTGTTGTCATATTTACATTGTCGATTATGATATATTTTTCAATTATGACTTATGTCATTGCATATGTCACACCTATAATATGTATGATCTTCTCTTCCATCCATCTCGTTGTGCAAACGAGTAGATATTCTTCAAACACGCCTGAATTTTCATTTAGATGAGTCTGCTTCAACTTGAGGTCCGGTGTAATTACTCCATTCTAGCTCGTTTGGTAATAGGCATAATGACATGTCATATGCTGATTTATAGCTCTAAATCGTGTAATGATCATCAACAAACTATGTGAAGTCTAAGTGATTCTTAGCACAACATGTGAACATAGACGTTGAAATGTCTATTATTTACCATTTACGCATGTTTTATCATTCAATCTGATTGTTTGTCTGACTTCTTTTACAACACCTAATTTAATAGGGGTTTTGACCTAAACATATGTTGATTAGAGTCAAACAACATTACAGTAAGATCTCTTAACCTATCCTTACTCACTATCGGCTAAATTTTCCCACGTTAAATAAAATCATTAGCTTTATATATCAGCTTAACCCAATAAATATTACACCTGTAAAATGATAATTGCACCAGAGCTAAAATAGACATTGCACGAGCACCTTTTAAAACATGATTAAATAATTATGAAAGATTAATTGTCATATTACCATACTGGTGACCGTCATCATAACATAAAGCTCATTTTTCTTTTGATTCTCATTCAAGTCATTCTTTATATGTTGAGTTCAGCTTACACATTCTTTCATACCATAATCAAATTTTTGCTTTAAAAGTTTGTGACGTATCCTCATTAAATCTTTTTTTGTAGTTAGGTCTTTGAATTGATAATTGAAGTTACTAATAAAATATCTGGCACAATACTAATGGTATTCTATAGGTCCATGCCAAACTTTTGCTATTACATTATTGATGTCTATGTATTTATCTGATATTATACATATACATATCATATCACTAATCATGTATCTTTGTAAGCAAAGCAAAAACCATCTCCATTTAGAATTATTTTCTTCATCAACAATTGCAAAAGCCAAAGGGAATAACTCATTATTTGCATAAAAAGCAATTGCAATCAATAACTTCTCATCATATCGCTTATACAAATATGTACCATCAACACTAATGGGTGATTTATAATGCCTGAAACCTTCAATACAAGGACCAAATGACCAAAAAAAAAACTCTCTAAAAAATTACTATACTATCATCAAGATTTTGTTTTGCGATAAAACAACTGTTTTAGGGTTTGATTCTTTTATTGCCAACAACCTAGGCAGTTTTTCAAAAGACTCCTTATGTGAACCAAAAAAGATGCTCAATCACCTTTTATTTTGCAACTCATGTTTTGTCATATGCAATTTTATATTTGTAATGCAATTTTATTTTATTTTGTATACTTGCAATCGTCATTAAAAGCTTATTCATAACAAATATTGATATAGCATTAACAATAAAATTTGCATCAAGCTACTGGTGGTTTTTTGGAAAAGGTCAAAACACACATGTGTAGTCCTTTTAACTTTGTTATCTTAAATAAATCCAATATTTTATGATATTCCTTATGCAAATACCACTTGCATTCAGGTGCTTACACATATTGTAATTAAACAAATGCAGAGTTTGACAGTTGGAATCAGTATTCAACCGAATGTGCAATATGCCACCATTTAACTATATTAACCAATCTATTTTTACTACTGAATGTTTGTTTAACCTCCAAATTAGACCCTCATAAAATACATCTATGACTAAGTGTCCAATCATTAGAAACAACAAAACTAGACCCAGAAACATCTTTAAATTCAGGAATATGAGGTATGATTTCATCAATAATATCATCATCAACATTATTATCAACATCATCATCAATATTTACCATTATATTTGGGTCTAACGTATCATCATCATCATTGTCACTAGTCTCAGAATAGTCAAATCTATGTTGATCAGCAAATGGATTGTCAAACATAGTGTCATTTATCCGTTGCAGCAAATCATTCAACAATAAAATTTTTTTTACCTCTACTAACTGATTTTGAAGGACCAGGAAAAATATCAGATTTTGGTCGATTACTCATATACAATATCGTCATGTTCAAACCACTTTGAATGAAAGAATCAATCATTGTCTTAAAACTACCATCACACACAATTAATACAAAATAATATTGATGTTCACTAATTTGACAACTCTAAGTTATTTCAACATCAATATCATTATAATTCCATCCAAATTCATGACAAATAATTGCTTTCATTTCTGCATATGACATATCTAAATTAACATTTAACAACAAACTACTCTTGCCATTATATGTGATATTACTATTCACATCAGGAACAATAGTGTTATCGTAATGACATAACATAAATATATTTGAAGATATTTTGTGAAAAAAAGCCAAATCAGATCCTAGTCAATTGGATTTAAATTTAACTAAATTGCATTACCCTAATATTAATTAGCAAAATTCATACCAAATTTAATTAAATTCTCAAAATTTAACGTAAAAACAAACTTGATCAAAAGTAAACATAATTCATGATACCAAATCTAATTGATATTTTCATACTCAATTGTATTAAATCAAATCCAAATTCATAGCAAATTAAAATAATTCAAAGAAAATATCATATTCATCAACTTATCAACAATTAAATGCAATGTATAATTCATTATAATTATACTGCATCTATGCTTTATTGCATGAAATCATCAAGGATAGTTAATTACATTATTACCTTATTCCAATAATACAAAAAAGTCTCTGATTCAGCAACTTATCCAAAATTAAACGCAACATATAATTAATTCATAATTAATTTAAGTTATTTTTATGATCAACTTTAATTAATGGTATTCATAACTTATTTATTATTAATTTGACAAACCCTACATTCACCCTAAACTATAAATTCAATCTCAATAATTATTTTATTTGAACTAAATCAAACACAAATTCATAGCAATGTAGTATGTTTACCTTGCTTGTAGGACTAGAAAAATAGTTAGGGGCGGCGGCGGAAGTGGCGGCGGCAAAAAAGGCAATGATGGATTTTGAACCAAATGATGCTTAGAAACTATAATGCTTTTGATTTTTGGTTGTTTTAAGGAAAAAATAAGTGTTTATTGGATATTTTAGAGAAATAAATAGTGAGGTGCTTGTCGGTTTGGAGAGAGAGAGAGAGAGAGGGGTAGATCTGTATCTATTCTTTATGTTCTTTGACATGAGAAAAACTTAAATTTTAATTGATGTCACGCTTTTGAAGTGTGTCAACTATCTTGACGTACTTAAAAAAAATGATATTTATTAAATGTTTCTAATAAAAAATATAACAAGATAAAAATGTGTTATTTTACAAAAATAAAATAAAATTAAAAGATATTATTTTACCAAAACTTTAAATTTACTATACAAAAGTTTTTTTAAAAATCCATTTTATTCAAGGAAACAAGTCACGTACCACTGTTGAAGTAATGAATCCATGCTAGATGTGGGCGGCAGAAGTCGGTTGTCCATACTCATTACTCTGTGAGCTTTAGGCAGGCATTTGCGGCTTATGATCACCCGGCCTTGTTTGAACCACATGCAGTTGCACTCAGGGCCTCCATCCTCCATTCTAGTCCTTTTTTTTGTTTCGCAAGTCAACGACATTTGAACAAATTAACTCGAGTTCCTGCCTTGAAAGACTTTTGGTCCCATGAATTCAGCTCGTGATAATTATAATTGATTTTTTTTTCACTTGGTGCCGACACTCTCAGCCCAGCCCCATTATGCAATTATTAATATGTTTATTTGGAAAAATACTAAGGAATGCCAAGTAGATTATAATTCATTTCAGCCAACTTTGGCACTACCTACCATCGATTATTCCAATTATTATATGCTTTAGGGTTCACTCGTGTTATGGACTCCATATTGCACTATCAATTATCAGATGTGAGGCGAGGCTTGCAGTTCAGTGGTTTTGATAGACTTTGTCCTGCTTATGTGTTCTGGGTTCGAGTCTTTGTGTATACGCCTGTCACTCCCGCTGTGTTTTACATGTCTACTGGGCTTGCAGAATGTTCAATGAGTCCGGAGATTAGTCGTGGTGCGCGTAAGCTGGCCCGGACACCCCGGGTTATAAAAAAAATATTATCAGATGTAAAGGAAGATTATTAATAATTGATTTGGGAAAAGAAAATGCTGCACACACCATATGTTATGAGAAAAGATCAAACAAATTTAATCGGGTTCTTACTTCCACGACTTCAATTAAGATTTAATTTATTTTTTATAACTCAATTAAGCAAACGTAAACACTTTCCTTAAGAAAAAATTGAAGGAACCAGTGATTTTCAAATCAATGTAGCCATCACCTTTTCCTTCGGATGCAAAACTACCTAGCTAAATTAGGCCAGCCCTCAATTTGTAATGGAAAAATACATGACAACAGCTACTTTCACATTCTTGAGTATGTGATTCTGGATTTAAGTATACCGCACAATAAAGGGTTGAGTAAAGAAATTTAAATTTTAATGTAATTGTGTCTAACTTTTAGTTTTACAACAACAATTATAATTTTTAATTTAATTTTTGGATCAAGCTAAAAATTTACCCAGAATTTTCTAAAATATTGTTCTATATTTGGGTGAAATTTTAGATAAATC
>Ga0325401_1005455_pt1 | contig 12183 bp, 14 predicted proteins | sample PopdelMetagenome_FD_205666 | JGI IMG/M metagenome (GOLD analysis project Ga0325401, IMG submission 205666) | Populus deltoides microbial communities from Bellville, Georgia, United States - Xylem-PdKOR-R2 | ecosystem: Host-associated > Plants > Phyllosphere > Stem > Wood/Secondary xylem | place...
TGAATGCAGATCTATGCACAGCTATGAATGCAGATCTATGCTTTGCTTCTTTTCATCTTGCCAGGAACTGAACTTACAGCTATGAATGCAGATCTATGCTTTGCTTCTTTTCATCTTGCCAGGAACTGAACTTACAGCTATGAATGCAGATCTATGCTTTGCTTCTTTTCATCTTGCCAGGAACTTACAGCTATGAATGCAGATCTGTGCTTTTTTTCATCTTGCCAGGAACTTACTTTCCACTTTTCTGTACTGAATCGACGTTTGCAGCTCTGGTTTCTACGTGGTATTTTCCATTCTAATTACCGTTTCAGTGGTTATAATTTGATTTGAATTACGAGAATTAACGATTTTGAGGATCCTAAACTGTAGTTTTCACAGCTTTACAATCTAAAAACTCCACTGCTTTAACACTGATCAAGTACAGGGTTAGTTTTAGCTAGTGGAAACTTAATTAATTAATGTGTTTGGTCAAACCTTTAACACACTCCAGAACAGATCTCAAGAGCATCTATGAAAAAAAATAAATACGAAGAGATAAATTAATAATATAATTTTTTGAATAATATAAATAAAAAATAATTCTCAATTAATTTAATATTAAAAAATAAAATAAAATAAAAACAAAAAAAAACAACTCTAGTAACCTCGCTCGGATAATAAAATAAGAATAATTTTATAAAAATAAACTGAAAAAACATATTTTTAAAAACAAAAATCAAAGAAAAAAACCAGAATAAATATGAATAATATTTTAATATTTTATTTATCATTCATGTAAACAGGAAAGCTAAGTTAATATTTTTTTAATTTTTTTTGGCTTTTCATTTATAACATCCCTGTATATGCCCTAAATCCTTTTTCGGTGAAATCTCACCGATTCTGCAAGTTGTCAAGGGCTAGAGCAGACCGGCGAGGTATCATTGCTGAAGGGTTCTGACTGGTCAGTAGTGTATTTTTATTTAGTTATTATTGCCGTTATAGTTGACTTTGCGCGTACTAAGATGCTTCTAGTTTTCCTTGTTTCTGTAATTTTTTTTTTTCTGGAGAAATGGACTTGTATTATTATTATTTGAAAAATCAAGATTAGTCAAATCTTCAATCTATTCAAGGACCTCTTCAAGCCAATCGTGCTATTCATCTAGGTAAGATTGAGTTTTGGGGCTGCTTTGTGACAAATACAATCTCTTTTTGCACGATTACACGAAACAATAAGGAAGAACTCGCCAGAGATTTTGCATATTCAATAGCCATACTCACATAGGATTCATGACAGATATCACCTCTCATAGCAAGATAGAGCGATTTCAAGGTTTTCCTGGACTTAACTCAGTTGTAAATCCTTACTTGTCCTTGTGCCGGCATGCTCGCATATTCAATAGCCATACTCACATAGGATTCATGACAGATATCACCTCTCATAGCAAGATAGAGCGATTTCAAGGTTTTCCTGGACTTAACTCAGTTGTAAATCCTTACTTGTCCTTGTGCCGGCATGCTCTTAGTTGGGCTTCGAAAGTGCATAGCATAACTGGACAAGTGATTCTTGATTTTTTTTTTTATTTTTTTTTATGGTCCAGTTATAGACTCCCAATCTCAAGAAGAAATATGTCGTCTCCCCCAACCAGTGTATTGAAGGGGCAGACAGCACTACCTACAGATAAAGTTCAACAGATTGGGCTACTTGATGCAGTTAATGATAAATATGGAGGAGTTGTGGTAGATATGAAGGAACCCATGGACTCTCACATCTATGTTCCTTTGCTTAGAGCTTCGATATCCCAATGGAGGCAACAGGTAAATAAAACTGAGAACCTCCTTTTCGAAAAGATCATGGCTAGTTACTAAAAAGATCTTACGTGTTAACTGCATCATGTTTAACTTGTTTTCATTTTTTCTTAAGGGGAAGAAGGGTGTTTGGATCAAATTGCCTATTCAACAGGCTAACCTTGTTGAACCTACAGTTAAGGTGAATCATAAATGCAAAGTGGCATGCCTCTGAAATTCGTACACTTAATGTTTCCAACTGGAAACAATTATAATTGATTCAATATCTCTATTGCGTTCCTGGGCATGATAGAGTGTTTTTGTAATTCATTGTGCAGGAGGGTTTTAGGTACCACCATGCTGAATCAAATTACTTGATGCTGGTCTATTGGATTCCTGACAGTCCTGATACTCTTCCTGCAAATGCTTCACATATAGTTGGCATTGGTGCCTTTGTTATGAACAATAAGAGAGAGGTACTTCTTCTCGACTGTAGCATTAATATATTTATGCTTTTCTCTGAACTTAAGGTGGAGGTGGGCCATCGAGTAAGGAAAATTGAATTTTCTCTTGGTTCACCCTTCTTGTTCCGTCAATGGTGGGCTGCAAATGTGATTTCTGATCTTCAAATCAGGTTCTCGCTACAAAATAGTTATTTAACGCGTGGTATGGTTAGCAAATATAAAGAAATTCAGTAAAATGCTAAAACAGTAATTCAGTTAGAAACTTTTGTTGGCTGGTTGTCATCATTATTCAAGTCTCATGTTGAGGTCAAATTATTCTACGTGGAAGGTGCTGGTAGTGAAGGAGAAACATGGATATTTCGAAGGTAAAGATGCCTGGAAGTTTCCTACAGGCGTTGTTAATCAGGTAAGCATTATATGATGGTGGTTATATGTTAAAGCTTTTTCATGGTGTGCACATGGTGAAATTTTGCATCCGCAGGGTGAGGATATTTGTGCGGCAGCAATTCGAGAAGTAAAAGAAGAGACAGGAGTAAGTTAAATTCCACAGGTTTCAAACAAAATTAAATACTGTTGTATTTTGCATCCTCTGAAGTCTTCACATCTTTCTAACATTAACATCTTTGGCTTTATAATGGTTCAGATTGACACAGAATTTATGGAAATTTTAGCATTCAGGTAAGAAGATCTCTTCTCATTAGTCACTTCAATTTTCCATTCCTTTCTTTTTTAGTTATCACTCAAATGTTTCCACTCCAAGAAAAAGGGGAACGGAAAAACATGAGATGAGAATTTCGTTGTAAAATGACAAGACATGATGGACTATATTAAGGCTTTAATGAACACATAATTTATCTTAGCAAACCTGTTTAGTTGGTTTGGGCATGAAAAGTGAATGTAATCTCTAGTTTCGTATGCTTGATTACGGAGTAGACAGGTAGGATCAGATAATTCTATCTTTTTGTAGGCTTAATCTATCGCCTATTTGATAGCAAACTAGCTAACGAAACCCTGTTTGGGATGTGTAATGTGCTCCTATTTAGTCTTAGCCAGCCAGGCTCCCCTGCCCACCCCCAGTAGTGAGCTTCCATTAAATAGTCTATTTCGGAGGCGTTAGGGTAGATATACTCATGTTGCATAACCCAGTCTGAATAAGAAAAGATCCTTCGATCTTGTAGGTGACATCAACCAATGATTTCTATCAGTGATTGCTGCAACATCAGTTTTGAGTATGGGGATCCTCCATGCTCAGTATAAGGCGAGTGGATGTCGGTTTTCTATTATTTGCAAACTAAAACCAGAGTCGTCCATCTTTAATTGTGAAGGATACTAACATTAAAGATGAAATGTTTCAAGTCTTTGTACAATTTACATACGCTTGTTCCTGTTAATTGATTTCTCCTTTTTGTTTTTATGCACAGCCAAACACACCAGCAATTCCTTGGAAAATCAGATTTATTTTTTGTTTGCATGTTACAACCACTCTCCTTTGACATCACAAAACAAGATTCAGAGATTAAGGCAGCCCAGGTACTATTCATCTTTTTTACTGTATTTTCTTGTACTTGAACTGGACATTGTAGTACATGTCAACTATTAAACAGGATAAATATTCTCTTCAAAAAATTAAACCAGTCATTGAAGTTACAATCGCATTATCTTACTTAAAAAAGCTACAAATGAGTTCCATCTTGAGGGTTGACATTTGTGAATGAAAATGCTTTGGATTCTTGATTTTGCGCCAGCATTTTAACTCTGTTTTTGGGTCCTCATAGTTATGAGTTGAATGCACCCTTGTAGAGACAAAAACCAACACAATACGAGTATGAGGAATTTTCAGTATTACATTGTTGTGATTTGGCCATACATGGAATCATGTCAGATCCATGAATGCAAAAATCAGTGAAGCACTAGCATAATAATAGAGAAAACAAATCACAAAAAGGTAACTTATGATGTATTTAGAATCCCTTGTCTAAATGAAATATTTTACAAGAACCGACAAGGATTTCTCTTGATAATTGGCTGTTTTGATCCTTTGAAACAAGTAGGTCGGAAGGCCTAATGACTATAGCTCGAACCTATCCAACTTTTACATTGTGATGGCATGCTGTTCACGGACTAGCTATACGATTTCATTTTTTGGGTCAATATCAACAATGCAGTTCATTCAATGATAAATCTATTATGAATCAATGGGAGAAAAATCTAAAATGTGAATCCATAGAGATCTCTAATGATTATACTAATAGCAATCATTTTCTTTTTCCTTTTGTTTTGTTTTGTTTTTTTTTTTTTTTTTTGGCAGTGGATTCCAATCGATGAGTATGTGAACCAAACTTACAACCGGGAACACAAGCCATTCGAATATGTTGCCAAGATATGCTTAACTAAGTCACAGAGTAACTATGGTGGATTTTCAGCAGTGCATACACTAACATCATCTGGCAAACAGCCCTATTTGTACTTCAATGGGCAAGATTTCAAACCGTGATAGCATTCTTCGTAGAATATGTAGTCGTGTTTGAGAAATTAATTAGTTAGTATACGAGCTAAAATATTCTCACTGGGCTTGGTCGTGTTTATTAGATTAAAGAAATAAATAGAGCATATGGGTCTTTCACTTAAGCACCAAACACAGTTCATGCAGGCTCATTGCTCTTTGCCTTCAACTGTTCACATGAACAGTGTGCTTTTATTTTTTTGTTCATTGAACTTTTAATTTTTGCAATTTCAACCTCCAAAATTATAATATTATTGTTTTTTTGTTTGTATTTCTTTCAATTTGCATTATCTTCAATGTGCTTAGATTTTTAGGATATTCAAAATGAATTGGTTTCGATTGTGTGAAATCTGAACTTAATTGTGGTTGAAAATAGAAAATAAATGAACAAGGATCATATTTGACAAAGAACAAAATGCATTCCTCATTTAGATTTTTGTGTGGGAAACTTCAGTTTGATCCCAAAAAACTTAGATTTTCTATCATTTGGTCCCCCTAGAGAAAATAAAAATAAAATGGTGTCTACTCCAATCCCATGTAAACAGGTGGAGACTGCTTTATTAAGATTTACACACATTGAATGAATCATACATAAATATATCCACATGTTTATAAATATCAAGGAACAAGTCCCAACTCCCACGTGATTGGACGAAGAAAATTTATGTTCATTTGATAAACCTAAGATCGATCCCAACCTTTTTATTAACTGAAAAACAAAAGAGAGGCATTGGTCTTCAACTAACCTTTTGTCTCCCTTGCCGTTAAAGTTTGTTTGTGTGGGCTATTTGTCTCCTTTCTTCCGGTTTCTTTCTTTCTATCTTGGTAATAATAATATTTTATTAGTTATTTTTTATTATATTTTTTAAAAATATATAATATAAAATATATATATATATATTCTATTATAAAAATAATAAGAATATCTCTACTTATAATTTTTATTTATTATCTATCTATTTTTTTAAAAAATAAACTCTAAAAAATAACTAAGAAGATGGTTTTAATTATCATATAGAATCTCTCCCACTTTTATATTTATTTTATGTCAACAAAGAAGAGGCAAAACCCGAAAAATCTCTTTCACATTCTTACCAGTATCAGTTTCATCATCAGAACATATCCACTTTGACGTTGAAAGGCGCGCCAATGTTAACAGCCACGCTTCCTCCCATCACGTCTCGCCACCTGTACACTCTTATAGGCCCCACGTCTCTCTCTCCCCTTCCCCGTATAAAACTATAAAGTATAAACAAAGAAAGCAACCTCGCCATTCCTTTCATCTCTGCCTTCATTCATTGATCACCAGCGTCACCACCAACCCCTAAAAAGGTACAAATGGAACAAAAGAAGCAAAATCCCACAGCCGAGAACGAAACACTTATCGTATCTCGACGAATCCAACGGGTCTCCTTGCACTTGGCACCCGTGCCCCGCCCTCTGCATGAGCATGACACGCAGGAGCAGCTAGGGTTGTTTCCATGTGCAAGATCAGCAAAACTTGAGGTGGAAACGGAGAAGTTGTCGCTGTACATGAGAGGGAAATACAGAGAAATACAAGAGAAGATTTACGAGTATTTTCATGCAAGGCCAGAGTTGCAAACACCGCTGGAGATTTCAAAAGATGATCATAGAGAGCTATGTTGGAGACAAATGTATGGTTTGATTAAAGAAGCTGGTATTAGGCCTTTAAAATATGTTGTTGAAGATCCTGGCAAGTATTTTGCTATTGTTGAGGCTGCCGGTGCTGTGGATATCTCTCTTGGTATCAAGTTGGGAGTTCAGTATAGGTGAGTGACTGATCATTTCTTCGTTTCTCTTCTGGGTTTTGTTTTGTTTTTGTTTTTCCTTTTTTTCTGAAAGGTAGATAGGGAAATTAAGACATGGTATTTTGTCTTGTAATGCTTGCTTATTCATGAATTTCGGTTGAATATTTGCTTTCTCTGTACTTGGCATTCACTGAGGGTTCTACTGTGAATCAATTTATGCAGCCATGTTTCTCTCTTTTTTTTAATGATTTATTTCATACTAATGGTATTTGGATCATCTATCCTGAGTCATCCCCTTGTTCATGCCAATTACTCTGTTTCATTTGCTGTCTTTAGAATTTGTTAAGCTCTATGTTTCTTCATGTAGTCTTTTGAAATTTCTGCTTTTTTCCTTTTCTTTTTGGTTCATTCATGGTGTTGAGATTTTAAAGATGATAACCTGAGAAAAGCATTTAATTTTGTGACCTTTGTTTTTCTGTTGAATTGTATATCATCTGTTTAGAAGAAAGTTTTTGAAATTTGCAGCCTTTGGGGAGGCTCTGTGATCAACCTAGGAACCAAAAAGCATAAGGATAAGTACTTTGAAGGTATTGATAGTTTGGAGTATCCAGGTTGTTTTGCTATGACGGAGCTCCATCATGGTAATCTTTTCTACCCGTATTATTTCGTAACTTTCTCTCTGTGTTTCTGATATTAAATTAAACCTCTGCTGGTGTGGTATTAGCTACCTTAATATTTCTCCATTAATGTTATTTATCATACATCAACGAAGTATCGCAACTAGTTCTCAGTTCTTCCTGTAGCGAACTTCAGTAGGATTGCAAGTCATCATATTTAATTTTTTTTTGAATTGTAATATTGAAGCATTATCTTTGAGTAGACGAGGTTTCCTGCAGAAACATATTTGCTGCATAAATAGTGAAACTTTCTGAAGATATGAATGTGATAGTCCCTATTGAGTTGGGTTAGAAATGGCTGAGGTCCCAATATTTCATGTGGAAGGGCATCTAAGCATTGTCGTTTGTTTGCACTTCATTGTTATTTGTCATGACTATGATGCAGAACTGATTCATTAACTAAAAAAAACACAAAACATAAGAGAACAAATTGTAGATTATAGTCATTACGCTTTTCATTTTTATGTTTTTATTTACTTTTCTGTGAGAGGGTGTCGCGTCGGGGTATGCATTTTTTGTGTTTTACTTGACATTTCTAGAATTGCAACATTGACATATTTGAACTAAACTCAACGTTTGTGCTTCAAAGGCTCAAATGTTCAAGGTCTCCAAACAGTTGCAATATTTGATCCAATGACAGATGAATTTATAATTAACACACCCAGTGACGGGGCCATCAAATGGTGGATTGGCAATGCTGCAGTTCATGGAAAATTTGCTTCTGTTTTTGCTAAGCTGATGCTGCCTGCTCATGATGCTAAAGGTGTCTCTGATATGGGTGTCCATGCCTTCATTGTTCCAATAAGGGATTTGAAGACCCACCAGGCACTTCCAGGAATTGAAATACATGATTGTGGCCACAAGGTTGGCCTGAATGGGGTAGATAATGGAGCATTAAGATTCACTTCAGTAAGAATTCCCCGAGATAATCTTCTCAATCGATTTGGAGATGTGTCCCGGGATGGGAAGTACACAAGTAGTCTTCCAACCATAAACAAACGATTTGCTGCTACACTAGGGGAACTTGTAGGTGGAAGGGTAGCCCTTGCGTCTTCTTCAACTAGTGTCCTCAAGATTGCTAATGCAATTGCCATCCGATATTCTTTATTGCGCCAGCAGTTTGGTCCTCCCAAGCAACCTGAAGTTAGTATTCTTGATTATCAGTCTCAACAGCACAAGCTCATGCCAATGCTGGCTTCAACTTACGCATTTCATTTTGCCACTTCGTATTTGGTAGAAATATATTCTCAGATGAAAACGACACATGTTGAACAATTGGTTGGAGATGTCCATACACTTTCGGCAGGCCTCAAGGCTTATGTGACGTCCTATACAGCAAAATCATTGAGTGTCTGTAGGGAAGCCTGTGGAGGCCATGGTTATGCTGCCGTCAACCGGTTTGGTATCTTGAGGAATGATCATGACATATTCCAGACATTTGAAGGGGACAACACAGTACTTCTACAACAGGTTGCCCATCTCATTTTATCATGTCCTTGCTTGAAAACCCTCAATGCAAACTCCTAGGTTGTTTGTTGGATAAATCCCGAGGATACCAAAATTCATGGTGCTAAACTCTAGGAGTAACAGAAAAGATTGATGAGATGGATTTGTCACTAAACTGGATGTAAGGTTCATTTATGGATAAAATGAAATAAGAACCACTATGAACATTACAATCTATCTCTAGAATTCTGGTATTATAGATTACTAAGCATTGTTTATGTTCAGATGAAAGCTTGATCTGAATGTTTACTTGATACAGGTAGCAGCTGATCTCTTGAAGCAATACAAGCAAAAATTTCAAGGTGGGACACTGGCTGTTACATGGAACTATCTGAGAGAATCAATGAATACATACCTCTCACAGCCAAACCCTGTAACAGCACGCTGGGAAGGTACAGAACACTTGCGAGATCCTAAATTCCAACTGGATGCCTTCAGAGTGAGTTCTTGTCCTTGGTTGTTTCTTAAAAATCACACACATAAACCCAGCAATCATCTCTATTTTTCTCTAAAAATCTTGTGATTCTTCTTCTCACAGTACCGAACATCTAGATTGCTTCAAAGTGCTGCTGTTCGACTTCGCAAGCATTCTAAAACTCTTGGGGGATTTGGAGCTTGGAATCGATGCTTGAATCACCTTCTGACACTTGCAGAGTCTCATATTGAGTCTGTCATCCTTGCAAAGTTCATTGAAACCGTGGAGAAGTACCTCCTAAACCCATCTACAGAACATCCCATCTTTTTTTTATTGTCGTTAATTAGTTTCTAATTTCCCGTTTTATGTGCCAGATGTCCTGATGCAAGTACACGAGCTGCTTTGAAACTTGTCTGCGATCTTTATGCCTTGAATCAAATCTGGAATGACATAGGAACCTATCGAAATGTTGACTATGTGGCACCAAACAAAGCTAAGGTATTCAAATGTCCTTCAGAATTGGGGGGGAAAAAGGAAAGAGAAAAAAAGTCAGGATGTTTTGAACTAGAAGCCATATTGGTGCTACAACAATTGCCCCCCTGATTTCTATCGTTAAAATGAGTTGGATTATGGAGAACATGTGGGTCTTCTGCATACTTTCATTCATTTTACTATCGCCTTGTGCAGGCAATCCACAAGCTGACAGATTACTTAAGTTTCCAAGTGAGAAATATTGCGAAGGAGCTTGTTGACGCATTTGATCTTCCTAATCATGTTACAAGGGCCCCAATTGCCATGCAGTCAGAAGCTTATGCTCAGTACACACAGTACGTTGGGTTCTGATTTTATTAGGAAGCTGAAGGCAGCAAAAGATAAAGTTAACAACTAAAGCTTCCCACATAGGAGATGAATTCTCTCATTCGTTATTCTTGTTGTTTCTTCCTCGCTTAAAACTCTTTTGGGTCAAGGTAGAGTAGCATCTCCGAAAACCTAAGCTGGCATCCTCTAGTGCGTGAGGATAATGTTGTCAAAATTGAAAGAAATATACGTTGTTGTAATTTGTTCAACTAAACTCTTCCCAACGGCAGCTCATGCTTGGTTCAATTTTTTTTAATGAGAGAACAGGGGAACTGTCCGTATTGTAGAAAGAAGACAGGTACCTTTCGAACTTAACTTTAAAGTAATGGAATTTACTAGCAAGATGCAGGTAATTAAACTCATTAAAGATTCTATAAGAAAAGAAACCCCGTCAACCAACGGGCTAGATGTAACCTTCACTTTTGCATTATTATTTTCACACATCAACCAAGGCGCGAAGGCAATAGCAGAAACAGCATGGTAAAGAAGTGGCAAGCTGTCAAGTGAACAGCTTCAACAACAGAACAGTGTTGCTAGAAATACAGCAACAAGAGCTTCTCCAAAGTTGCAAATTCACTCCCAAACAAGAAATATTATATTGCTTCTCAAAAGCCTTTTGAAACAACTCATTTCGTATGTACAAGTTTCTATTTCCAACCACAAACTTGGAAATGCTTATACGTTCTAAATTAAATAACATTTAACACCTAAGCGGCCTGCAATTCAAGTAAGACACTCGAGCTGCTTCAGTTTTCTGCCTGATATCCTCGTACATTTTCAATGAAGCCTCGGAAAAATTGTTCAGTCTGTCAAGAACCTTCGTCAAAATTGCATGTATGCAGTACAAGCTCGATGACACATCATCATTCCTTTCATTCTCTTTGCCTCCTGATTCTTCATTGTTGACATCAACTACTTTCTCTTCCTTTTGTAACTGTTCTTCTTGTTGCTCCATTAGGTGGTGCAAATCAGTTAAGAGGGTTCTGATGGCATTATTAAGTTCCTCAGATGGCAAACCTTTGATCCCAGCCGACCAATCACGACAGAGAACAAATAAAGGTGGAGCCAAGAGTCGGCGAGGGGAGAATGGCCTCCTACTCTTGGAACGCTCCTGTGGTTGCAGGATGCAATTTTGCAGCCACCCATTTAGAGCTTCCACATAGGAAGCATGACTGTTAATCCAGTTTGCAAAGCTAAAACCGAAGCATTCAATCTCCTGCTGAAGCTGAGACATAATCTGCCTCCGATTATCTCCCTGAGGAGTTTCTGTTGATCTCCTTGAATGGTATGCTAATGAGATTGTGATGTATTGTGCATGATGGCATTCAAGCATGTTCTTCCACATCCTGATGAACCTGCATAGGGTCACTGATCATTAATATAATGCCAGAAAATAGTGATGAATTAACACATATTTAGTTCAGTATGAACCTCAAGGGTTACAAACCTCAAGACAACTGGACAAGTGACTTTAGTAGTAAAGCTTCTATGCTCAACTATATTTAGACAGACAGAAAACAAACGCATATTTACCCTTGAATTAACTCTAGAAGTTGCGGCTGCAACTCTTCATCTCTTATTTTCTCAATCCGCTTTGATATTGAATCTACAGAATGAATTGCCACTCTAATGCGTGAATGTAGATCCTTTACAACAGCCCGGGTTTTGTCAATCACATGAACGCTTTGATCTTTGGCAAACTGGTGCCTAAGCTGGTCACACTTCCGATCATACTCTTTCCAGATAGATTCACCGGCCTGTGGACACAAAGCTGACCTTTAGATATACTATTCTATGAACACATATCTATGTTTACAACAGAAATTAATAGGCATTCTGCACCAGCAAAACTGTCATGTGCATTCAAATGATTTTCTACATTACGCAATATAGATTCTATGTGGTAATCAGCATATAATAATGGAAACATGCCCATAAAAACTTAATATGACATGAACACCTTAAAATTGATATGCCCTGAACATTGTCAATACACATTTTCCCATCACACAGTGTCATGGAGGAAAAACTACAAAGTCAAGACGGTCAAGAAGAAAACAATTGTATAAAAGCAAAAAGGCTTTAAAAAATACCTTTATTTCATCATAGAGTTTTCTTTCCCATGCATACAGTCTGTCAAGGGTGGAGGAATGACTCCCTGCAATCATGCAGAACTCTTCAACAAAATCATTACCACTATCAGAGGCATCATCTTTTGTTGCCG
>Ga0325401_1005457_pt1 | contig 12181 bp, 8 predicted proteins | sample PopdelMetagenome_FD_205666 | JGI IMG/M metagenome (GOLD analysis project Ga0325401, IMG submission 205666) | Populus deltoides microbial communities from Bellville, Georgia, United States - Xylem-PdKOR-R2 | ecosystem: Host-associated > Plants > Phyllosphere > Stem > Wood/Secondary xylem | place...
AACAATCCGGTGGTAAAGTTTCTGAGCCGCTATATGCCCGTCACGAGCAAGCTGGAAGGCGACAAGTTCTTTGTTCGCAAAGACAAGCTACTGTTTGCTACTCCGCTATTTGTGGTGCTGCTCATGGTCGAAACCACGGACGTAGTATTCGCCGCCGATTCTATCCCGGCTATCCTAGCCGTATCGCGCGACACGTTCATCGTCTACACGTCCAATGTATTTGCGCTGCTTGGCCTGCGGGCTATGTATTTTGCGCTGGCAGGGCTCATGAAGCTGTTTCACTACTTGCACTACGGCCTTGCTCTTATTTTGGTCTTCATCGGCTTTAAGCTACTGACCACTGACTTCCTAGCGGCTCGAGGCTACGAAATTCCGATGAGTATTTCGCTTGGTTTGGTGGGCTTGATTCTGGCTCTGTCCGTTGTGGCTTCTCTTGTTTGGCCTAAACCAGAAGAAACTGAATAACTCATTGCTAGCTTCAAATGTCCATTAATAAATAGAAGGCCTCCCCGACTTACTTCAGGGAGGCCTTCTGTTTTTGTGCTAACATTCTTTCTGGTGGCAGCTGCTGAACAGCTACTAGTACTGTTTTACGGCTTTTGCGGCGGCGGTGCGGGTTGCTCTTGGGGCGTGTTGCTGTTTACTCCGGCATCGGGCGCCGTATTACCGCCGAGCAAGTCAATCAGGTTGAGAGGTTCAAACTGCGTGGAGTCGGCGGCAGCCGTGCGGGTCGTGTCGCGGGCCGTCACAATGTATTTACGCGCGGGGCCGTTCAGCGCTACCCCGAGCGCCATGTTCTCGCGGTCGGCGGGCGTAATCATGCCACGCTCCACCATGATGTCGGCAATGAGACGGTAGAAGTAGCGGGCGCTGCCCCGCAGGTTGCCGTAGCTGTCGAAGGAGTAGCGGTAGAATTTAGGTTTGGGGATAATGCTTGCTAGGTATAAGCTCTCCGAGAGGTTGAGGTCGGCAGGCTGCTTGGCGAAGTAGAAACGGGCCGCATCCTTCACCCCGTAGATCTTTGGTCCCCACTCGATAATGTTCAGGTACACCTCAAACATGCGTTCCTTGCTCACTAGGCGCGTATTTTCGATAAGCCACACAATGAGCATTTCTTCGACCTTGCGCGCTACTGTCTTCTGGCGCGTCAGGAACACGTTCTTCACCAACTGCATCGAGATGGTGCTGCCACCGCGCGCAAAACGGCGCTCTTTCAGGTTCTGAATAGCAGACTTGACAAACGCCTTTTCCATAAAGCCGTTGTGCTTGAAAAAGCGTGGATCCTCGGCCGTTTGGATAGCACTTTTGAGGTAGCGCGACACTTGGTCGTAGGGAACAAAGTCCTTGTTGCTAGGTCCTACTAAGAAGGTTTTGATGGAGTCGCCTTTGTCGTTGTAGGCTGTATACGGGAACTCCTCGTTTAGCTTGTTCAGGTTTTCGCGGCCGAACCGCGTGATGCGGAAGTTCTTGCCCCGCAACGACGAATCGAATTTCAGGCTGTCTACCTGGTTCATATCCAGCGCCGTATGTAGGCTGTACGTCAGAGTGCCTTCTCCTTGCATACCTTCCACCTCTTCGAACATACCCTCTGGCAAGGACGCAAAAAAGTCGTTGGCGGACATCTCCGACGACTCTACATCGGCCGACACTTGCAAACCAGCCAGCAAGTCGCTGCGTTTGCGCACCCCGTTGATTTTGCGACCAATTACCCGTTGTGGTACTGGCAGCTTGCGAATGCTGAACGTAGGATAAAACTCAACGCGGTTGAGGCGCACCTTGGTCCCTTTTTCCAAGGCCATGGAGGCTTGTCCGAGCGAGGTGATAAAGTTGATGCCTCCGTGCTGCACCACAATATCGCGGGCGGCTAGCTTGGGCTGATTAAGCACAAAATGCGTGGCCGCGGCCGAACCGCGTAGGGTCAGTCGTTCGTCGTCGAACTCCTTGCCATCTAAGCTCATGCGCAGCGTATCGAACTGCATCCGTGCGTTGAAGCGTCGCTGCAAATACGGCAGCGTGATGGGCTTCCGGTTCAGACCATACACTTGAGCAGCTAGCTCATAGTCGCCGGCCTCCACGTGCCCGCTGATACCTAGGCTATTCGTCACCGAGTCGATGGTGGCGGTGAGTTGTCCGTTGATGTCGCCGTCTTCGATCGTTAGGCTAGGCATGGCAATTTGGGCGCGGTGGCGCGGGCTGTCATACGTCACCAAGAAGTTTTTGAAAGACGCCTCGCCCGGAATATTGTCGAAACCGGCTTCTAGTAGCTGGTTCAACAAAATGCCGTAGTTGGTTCCGTTGGCCGTATCGCGCGGTACTACGGTTTGACTCTTCTTCTTACGGTACAGGAAAGAGTAATTATCAGCGCCAGCTTCTTTGCGCGCCGTCAGGTGAGCATTGTCAATTTGCAGATTACTGAACACGGGCCGGCCCGCGAACAACGACCGCACGCTTAACGACGCATTGATGCTAGAGGCGCGCAGCAGCGTGTCGCGGTTGGTAGGCACCAGCGCCACCCCATCAATGCGCACCGAATTTAGATCGGTGAAGCGAGCCGGCCCCAGCATGAGCTGAACCGGGTATTTGCGCTCCACTTTGGTCTTCACCTGGGCTAGGGCGTAATTGAGTAATTGCTGACGCTTGAGCAGAAAAGCTGCCAGCGCCAAGCCCACTAGTAGCACCAAAATGCCTAGGCCAATTCCTATCTTTTTCTTAACAGCAGAATCCACGCGGAGAAACAAGGAGAGAGAATTGCGGCCGGGAGCGGCGCCTTTTACGCCGGACCCAACGCCACACAGAACGCAAAGGTAACGAAAAGCACCACGACCAGCTTCGCCAAGCGCGGCGGCTTTCGTTACCTTTGAGCCCGTCTGCCATCTTCATTGCTATGTCATTTCCCGCAACGCTTACCCCGCTCACCGCTGTTTCGCCCCTCGACGGCCGTTACCACCGCCAAACCGCGCTGTTAGGGCCTTATTTTTCGGAGCTAGCCCTCATTCGCTACCGCGTGCTCGTGGAGGTAGAATATTTCATTGCGCTCTGCGAATTACCGCTGCCTCAGTTGCAAGGCGTTAGCGCCGAGCTATTCCCAGCCCTCCGTGGCCTCTACCAGCAGTTCGGTGAGGCGGAGGCCGAAGCCATCAAGACGCATGAGCGGGTAACGAACCACGATGTGAAAGCCGTGGAATATTTTCTGCGTGACCAGTTTACCGCGCTTGGCTTAGGTCAGTACCTAGAGTTTATTCACTTCGGCCTCACGTCCCAGGACGTCAACAATACCGCCATTCCGCTCAGCTTAAAGGAAGCGTTGCTGCAAGTGCTGCTGCCGGCTTACGCGCAAGTGCGTAACCAGCTTTCCACTCGCGCTGAAGATTGGAAGACTGTGCCCATGCTAGCTCGCACGCACGGCCAGCCCGCCTCCCCTACCCGCCTCGGCAAAGAAATAGCGGTGTTTGTGGCGCGGCTCGATGCCCAAGTGGAGCTGCTCGGCCAGGTGCCTTTCGGTGCTAAATTCGGCGGCGCTACTGGCAACTTCAACGCCCACCACGTAGCCTACCCGCAGATCGACTGGCACCAGTTTGCCAATCGTTTCGTCAACGATACGCTTCAGTTGCACCGGAGCTACCCCACTACCCAGATTGAGCACTACGACCACCTAGCCGCTACCTGCGACGCGCTGAAACGGCTCAACACCATTCTGATTGACCTAGCCCGCGACGTATGGCAGTACATTTCGATGGGCTACTTCCGCCAAACGGTAAAGGCCGGGGAAGTAGGCTCGTCGGCTATGCCGCACAAAGTCAATCCTATCGACTTCGAAAACGCCGAAGGCAACCTAGGTGTCGCTAATGCGCTGCTTGAGCACCTGGCCAGCAAGTTGCCCATCTCTCGCCTCCAGCGCGACCTTACCGACTCGACCGTGCTGCGTAACCTAGGGGTGCCGCTCGGCCACACGCTTATTGCCCTGACGTCGTTGCAACGCGGCCTCAACAAGCTAGCCCTCGACGAAGAAGCGCTGCGCCGCGACCTAGAAGCTAACTGGCCCGTGGTAGCCGAAGCTATCCAAACCATTCTGCGTCGTGAGAATTACCCCGATCCGTACAATGCCCTGAAGAACTTAACGCGCACGGGCACTTCTATTTCGGCAGAAACCATCCAGGAATTTGTGGAAACACTAGATGTAAGTGAAAGTGTAAAAGCCGAGCTGCGCGCTATTTCCCCATTGAATTACCTCGGCATCTAACGTAGCGCGGATATTCCCAGTTGGCCGCGCAGGCAACGTCGCTCTTGCACACCGTCAGGGGCGACGCCTTATCTTCGCTTTACTGTTTGTTCTAAGAAGCTCTCATGCCCGACCTCAACGGCATCATCGTTCATCCTGACTGCCGCCATTTCCGCGGTGATATTCCGTGCCGCCCCAATAAAGAGAATGGCTACACGTGCGCCGATTGCCCCGTGTACGCGCCCGTGCAAGAGCGAATTCTCATTATCAAGCTAGGTGCCATTGGTGATGTTATCCGAACGACGCCTTTGCTACGCCGATTGCGTCAGGAATACCCAGCGGCCAAGATTACGTGGCTCACACTCACGCCTGCCATCTTGCCGGCAGGCGCCGTCGATGAGATTCTTAAGCTGGACCTAGCCTCTACGCTGCACTTGCAAACCCGCGAGTTTGATCTGCTTTTCAATCTTGACAAAGACAAGGAAGCCTGCGCGCTGCACGACACCATTCAGGCCGCGCAGAAATTTGGCTACACGCTGCATCCCCAGTACGGCGTGGCGTGGCCAGGTAATGCCCAAGCGAACCACAAATTTCTAACGGGCGTTTTCGACCAACTCAGCTTGCAGAACCAGAAGCCTTACCCGCAGGAGATTTTTGAATTGTGCGGTTACGAGTTCCGGGGCGAAGAATACGTGTTCGACAACCACCAGGACAAAGGCTATCAGTGGGAGGACTTGCCTACGGCCCGCCCCCGCGTGGGCCTGAACACGGGCTGCGGCGACCGGTGGACAACGCGCCTGTGGTCGGACGAGAAATGGATTACGCTGATCCAGCAGTTGCAGCAGGCTGGCTATTCTCCGGTGCTGCTCGGTGGTGCCGCCGAAGACGAGCGTAACCGGCGCCTGCATGCAGCCACCGGCGCTACGTACCTAGGTTATTTCCCGCTAGAGCAATTCATCAATTTGCTTTACCAGATGGACGTCATCGTGACGCAGGTGACCATGGCCATGCACATCAGCATTGCCTTGCAAAAGCCCACTGTACTGATGAATAACATCTTCAACCCCTACGAATTCGACCTCTATGGCCGCGGGCAGATTGTGCAGCCCGACCGTCCGTGCGTGTGCTTTTACCGCGGCACCTGCAAGCTAGGCACCAGTTGCATGGAAGAACTACCGGCTGCCAAAGTCTTTGAGGCCGTGCAAGCTAGCATCAGCGCGTAGCCCCGATGTGCTTCCGCAACGTATTAAAGCCTAGGTTACTGAGTAGCCTAGGCTTTTTCGTTGGCTACTTCTTGCAGTGCTTTTACCATCTCGCTCCAAGAGAATTGCTTCTTGCGCGACCACACGCCCGCGGCAAACTCGGCCTCCCGGTCATGTTCGTAAAAGTCAACCAGAGCATCAGCAATGGCTTTGGGTTGTGCCTTCGTAACGTAGCCCACCTCCCCCGCCGGAATCAGCTCGGCCAGCCCTCCCACGTCAGTCACGAGCATGGGGCGCTCGAAGTGATACGCAATCTGCGACACCCCGCTTTGCGTGGCATTCTTGTAGGGCTGCACCACGATATCAGCCGCGCAGAAGTAGTCGGCTACTTGCTCATTAGGGATGAAATCGGTAGCCCGCACGAGGCGGCTTTCTAGCCTGTACTTCTGAATGAGCGCCTCATAAGGGGCTGCATCTTCGTAATACTCGCCGGCAATGATGAGCTTTAGCGGGAGTTTTGCCAAACGCTCATCGGCAAATGCCTCCAGCAAAATATCGAGTCCTTTGTATGCCCGAATGAAGCCGAAGAAAAGCAAATAGCCAAAAGCCGGATCCAGATTTAGCGCCTGAAGTGCCGTTGCTTTCGGCTTCAGCGGACCAAAGTTGTCGTAGAGTGGGTGTGGTTGGTAGCGAGCTGGTTGCTTAAAGCGCAAGCGGCGCAAATCGGTCAGCACAGCTCTCGACATCGTTACAAAGCCGTGGCAAGCCGACAAGAAGTACCGCGTAAACGGCCGGTCGCCGGGCCGCTTTTCGTGCGGAATTACGTTGTCGGTAATAGCCACAATGCGGGTATGCCGGTTGCGCCGAATTCGGCGAGCAATAGTACCGAGCGCTGGGCCCATAAAAGGCAGCCAAAAACGAAAAATGACTAGGTCAGGCTTCTCGCGACGCAGTTGCTCCCCCACTGTCCACCACGTCAGCGGATTTACGGAGTTGATGCTGACTTCAATAGCTAGGTCGCTTGGGCCTGGTTCCGTACTAAACTGCGTTTGCCCTGGAAATAAGAAGCTAGGGTATTGTAGGCTGAAAGTCACCAGCTTTACCTCGTCGCCTGCTTCCTGAAAGGCCCGCGCTAATCGTTCGTTGTACGTCGCCAGTCCACCTCGCAATGGATAAGCCGGCCCAATGATAACAACCTTTTTCATTGATTATTGATCCGTTAACATTCTCTATGAAGCTGGTAGCTAAGTTAAAAGGTCAATAAAGCTATTACCTGATCAGCCTTGAATGATTAATGCTAACTGAGATTTAGCTTATCACGGATGAGGTACTGGTTGTGACGTGGGCCATTGAGCTGAGTCATTTCGGCTAAGAAACCGGCTAGAAATAGCTGCACTCCAACAATAACGGCTACTAGCGCGAGGAAGAACAGCGGCTGCGCCGTCACGTCGCGGGCGTGTAGGTTGCGCGTCGCTAGGTAAATCTTCTCTCCTACTAGCCATAGCGTAATCAGCATGCCCACCAGAAAGGACACGCTGCCCATCGTACCGAAAAAGTGCATGGGCCGGCGCCGGAAGCGGCTCACAAATGTGATGGAGAGTAGATCGAGGAAGCCATATACGAAACGCTCCAGCCCAAACTTTGTAACCCCATACTTGCGCTCTTGGTGCTGCACCACCTTCTCCCCAATCCGACCGAAGCCGTTCCATTTGGCAATTACCGGAATGTAACGGTGCATTTCGCCGTATACCTCTATCCCTTTCACAACGCGCTGATCGTAGGATTTGAGGCCGCAGTTGAAATCGTGCAGATTAATACCCGATATCCAACGGGTCACGCCGTTGAATAGCTTTGTTGGAATCGTCTTGCTAAGCGGGTCGTAGCGTTTCCGTTTCCAACCGCTCACTAGATCGTAGCGGTCTTCCACAATCATACGGTACAGTTCCGGCAACTCCTCGGGCGAGTCCTGTAAGTCAGCATCCATCGTGCAGACTACTCGTCCGGTGGCGGCTTCAAAAGCTGTATTCAATGCAGCCGACTTCCCGTAGTTGCGGTTGAAGCGAATACCCCGTAAGTGCGTATCCGTTTGGGCTAGCTCCTCTATCACCGCCCATGAGTCATCAGTGCTGCCATCATCTACCAGTAGGACCTCGTAAGTAAGGCCGTGCTGCGTGAGCACACGATTGATCCAGCGCGTCAGTTCGGGTAATGACTCGGCTTCGTTGAGCAAAGGAATAACGATGGAAAGCTCAACGGGAAAATGCTGCGATGAACGCTTACTCAAACTCGGGACGATTATGCTTAGTGAAGGCTGTAATAATCAGCCCAATAATAAGACCGATGAATGCACTACTCATCAAGCCTTTACCAATCTGAAGTGGAGACTTTAATTTCTCCTCGTTAATGTCTGCTAGGCTCTTATCAATTTGAGCTTCAGTTATGTTTGGTAATGAGCTTAGCCAAGCTTCCATGTCTGCGCGCATCTTAGCAACATAATCAGTATCTATGAAATTCACATAGATATAGTTGAATAAGCCAGATACAAATCCAGTTAGTAAAGAAAGAACGATTACTATTATTAATCCTTGCTTATAGGTCATGAAGCCACCATTATTCTGTTTGAAAAACCGGTGAGCTATGATTGATCCTATAATATAAACAACTATTGCGGCGCTCAGGTACACGGAAAACTTAAAAGAAAGCTCCGTAACCCGCAGTATAAAATCAACAATAACCCATATCAATCCCGTAAGGAGGCCGTAACGGACGGCAACTGATGTGGGTGTGACAGCAGTAGAGATATTTTCCATGACTGTGTTGAAAAAGTATTTACTGACTACTTCCGAAGAAAAATTCCGCCCGGGATAGCGAATAGTAAACCTAGGATAAGCTTTTTACTAAACTCATCCTGCGCTAAGTCTTGCGGGGTACGTGCAATATTCTGCTGGTCTAGCTTATACTTAGCCTCTCCCCCTGCCTGAGCTAAATAGTAGGAACGAGCATTCTGTAGTATCTGCCTAGCTTCTGCCGTGTTCTGCTCCAGCAGCGCTGTACTAGCATTTTGAGCAACCCCGTACAATGTAGCTGCTGACACAGCAGCGGCAAACAATGCCGTGAGCACTCCCGTCAGAATAGATTTTCTTAGACCTGGTCCTCTAGGGTAATAACGTCGTACAAACCACTGACTGCAAAGCACCACTACAGGCACTAGTGGTACCGTCATTAACCGTCTTGGTCCGTACGGATTGCTGCCTGTCAGCAGTAGAATAAAAACCCAGCCCAACGCTAATAGACCTAGCCCAGTACCAAAAAGCAAGGCAACTCTAAGCAGGGGCTGCGCAGAAGCATTAGTTGATTTCACGTAGCAAAAACTTAGGCAGCAAGATAAACGATTTGCGCCAACTATGCCGTGCGTTGCCTCTAAGCAGCTTGAGAGAGGGGTTGGCGTGATACTGGCTGCCGTCTTGATCCAAAGCGTAAAAGCAATACCTCAATCAGCAAGCAAGCTAAAGCTAGGGCTAGGCAGTAGCGCCACAAAGGCGTTCCCACGCGTTCTGCTTTGTACTGCTGCGCTACCGACTCTCGCCCATTCGCATCATACACCCGTATGTTTGGCCGGTTCGGACCAATCATTACCCGTAACTCTTGTGCAGAGTAATGCGATAGGTCAGATTCGCGCTTATCAAAATTGAAAGCTAGCGTAGTAATTGGTCGCTCATCACGAACGAGCCGATAGAAGCCCGGCGTTTGCATACCTGGCGGCACATCAAAACGTAACTCACCGGCTTGCACTCGTTGCGCTGGAATAAACGTCAAGCTATCTTTCACTAGTTTATACACACGCTCACTTCCTCCTACTCCCCCTTCTACTGCCAAAGCTAGGGTACGCTGGTTCAATCTATAAGCAGGTTGTTGATCGTTGTGATAACTCTGCATAGCCAGACGGTACATCACTGGAACAAATAAGGCGTGCTTAGTAAAGTCAGAGTATCCCCCACTGAAAGGAGTTGAGAACAAGTACACCATTCCTTGACCGCTAGGGAAACCAGCTAGGAAGGCTTCTCCATCGCGCATCCGTAGCACCTCCGTTCCTGACCTTGACCAACGTAACACTGGAGCCGCTTTTGGCATTACCGGTGGCCGGTTCTGCTGTGCAAATACATCCCGGAAGAATGGATTTTGTGCATTAGGTGCAGCTACATCACGCAAAACGGGCCGACCATTCGGAGCCGGTTCCCATTGTATAGGCCCTAGACCAAGATCCCGAAAAAGCGCATTGTAAGTCTGTTTGTCTGCGGGATTAGCAGGGGGTACAATTACCAAAGTTTTTCCTTTCTGCACTGCTTCCCGTAAATTTTCACGCAAGCCAGCATCAACTCGGCTAACCTCTTGTAACAATACTAGGTTGGCGGCTCCTAATAATTGATAGTTGACGTTAGAGGAGCTACTTAGAGTGTAGTCAAACAAGGGTTCATTCCCATAAAGACGTTGAGCTGGCCCGTTACCTGTAGCTAATTCTGTTATCCTAATTTTGGGTGCGGCCTGTAAAGTGAAGTAATAGGTGTTGTCAAATGTGATTGGGAAATCCTCTACCTCTATCCGGCACTTTTGGAGGTCAGTATTTGCTAGTCGTACGCGCACTGTTGTAGTACTACTGCCACCTGCCTCTACTGAAGCTTGAAAAGAAGCAGCCTGGCGCTCACCAATAAATACTTTGACCTGGCATTCATTAGCAGCTACGCTACCACCATTGTGCAAACGTATACGCATTGAGATATCGGCGTCTGTGCGCACAAATGCATCCTCTAGGCTCAGACTATCTACATAAACGTTCTTGCTCTCTTTACCAGCTAACGGCACTAGAAATACTTGCTGAGCAGTATCAAATTGTGTTAATAGTTGCGGTGAAAAGTCATTTTTCTGAAAATCCGAAAAGATGTACGTCTGTCCTTGTAGACCGTTTCTTTCTTGATCGAACAACTTGTTCACTGTTCCTTTTACGGGAGCAGTTTGACCAGAAATGCTCAGTTGCTCCAAGGCATCACGGTATAGGGATGCAGCTAGTAGAACGCTCGATTTATTGACAAGTTCAAAAGAAGTTGAAGCCGAATATGCCAAAGGAATATCACGTGCCTCCTCTACAGCTTTATCAAAGGCGCTTTGCTCATCTTCACCTTGCACTTGCATACTTGGCGAAGTGTCTAATAATACCTTCACAGCCTCCCCTCCTCTTTGTTCCTGCTTTGGAGCAGGTAAAAAGGGTTGGCAGAACATTAATACCAGAAACAACACAAACCCAAGCCGAGCTAGTAAAATCAACAAATGTTTTAACTTTTGTTGCCGAGCCGTCACAAGTTTTACTTCCTGAATAAAGCTTGTATTGCTAAATAGAGCTTTCTTCGGTTTACGGAGTTCGAACAGATGTATGACGATTGGAACTGCTAAGGCTAACAGTCCCAACAAGAAAAACGGATAAGTTAAAGCCATTTTACACTAAGTGGTTTAGCAAGTACATACGTAGTAACGCAACAATACCCGAAACTATGGTAATATCTGGCATAATTACCTCAAGATAAGATAACGCACGCAGCATCAAGCGGTGTGCTATCGAGTTTGACAGCTTTCTTATTTCTGCAAGTGCTAATATTAGTTTGATAGAAGAAGCTTTACTTTACCCTTGGTTCTTCATTCAACTAAGCTATCCATTAAGCTTGGGCTGCTTTTCTTTTTTGTCAATATGAGTAAAGATTCTGGTGAGCTTATTTTACCCAATCGATAGAAATGAAATTTTAACAATTAATTGTTCTTTTCTGTCTTTAGCTTGTTAGACATTTCTAGACTAGCAAATCATGAGTTTAGCTCGAGATGAGCACTATAGCTTTTCTCACTACTGTGATGTATCATGTTTAATTTCCTAATTGTGTGTTTTGGATTGGGTATCATATATGTTGAACTAGTGCATAGCTTTACTAGTTAGCGGCTTCTTAATTATTCAGTAAAATGCAAAATCAAGTAAGACTATTCTCGTAGTGGCCTAAAATATCAATAAAGCTTCAACGGGTACAGTAAATAGAGTTGTGACAAAGGAGGTAAAACGGCGCTGCCCCGGCCGGGTCGCGCGGGGAAAGGCAGCGACTCAGCCGGGGCAGAGCAACAAAAAGCAAAGGTTGGCGGCGACCGACTCTCCCACCGGTGAAGGCAGTACCATAGGCGCACCGGGGCTTAACGACTCTGTTCGGAATGGGAAGAGGTGAACACCCGGGCTAAAGCCACCATTGCTGGCGTAGCGCGCAGTGCTCCCCGAGCGGGGAGCAACGGCCACTAATGACGTTGACGCAAGACAACGAGTAAGAGTAAAACAACTAGCTTGCAGCGGCGGAAGCGTTCGGGTACTTAGTACTACTGGGCTGTGGTGTTTCCACCTTTACACCGATAGCCTATCAACGTGGTCGTCTACCACGGCCCTTCCAATAGGAGATCTCATCTTCTGGTGAGTTTCGCACTTAGATGCTTTCAGCGCTTATCTCATCCCAGCGTCGCTACCCGGCGCTGCAGCTGGCGCCACAACCGGTGCACGAGCGGCTGGTCCATCCCGGTCCTCTCGTACTAAGGACAGGTCCAGTCAAATCTCCAACGCCCACCACAGATAGGGACCGAACTGTCTCACGACGTTCTGAACCCAGCTCGCGTGCCACTTTAATCGGCGAACAGCCGAACCCTTGGGACCTTCTCCAGCCCCAGGACGTGACGAGCCGACATC
>Ga0325401_1005458_pt1 | contig 12180 bp, 7 predicted proteins | sample PopdelMetagenome_FD_205666 | JGI IMG/M metagenome (GOLD analysis project Ga0325401, IMG submission 205666) | Populus deltoides microbial communities from Bellville, Georgia, United States - Xylem-PdKOR-R2 | ecosystem: Host-associated > Plants > Phyllosphere > Stem > Wood/Secondary xylem | place...
GGTGGAGGAAAGTCAGCTGGATAGGGGTCAGATGGTAGACCATTCGGTCTATGTCCAAGTCTGGTCTGAGGGCAATGAGACCTGGCTAGAGGGTATGGTTTTTGCTGGCAGGCTTTCCCTTGTTTCAGACGAAAAAGAAGATGTACAATGTTTCGGTCTATGTCCTTGTCCTTTAATTTCCTACCATTTTAACTCAAATCAACCTTGAATTTTAATAGTTTTTTATTTAAACTGCTAATTTCATTAATTAAACTAATTTAAAACTTAATTAAATCTTTAAATTTATCAATTTTTTAAATAAACTCTCGATTTCATTAATTATTTTAAAAAGATAATGTAATTTCATGGCAAAGACATATCACTCTTTTACAAATATTACGATTAAAATGAAAAATGCTCTTACACAATTACATCCAATTTTTTTTTTTCAACTTTAAAAAAGAATATAAAAAAAATTAACTTTAAAGAAGGTTTGGTGCAATAAATAGTATAGACTCGAGAGGAAGAGATTATTTTTCTTTTGCCTAGAAAGAGAGAGAGCCTGTGGAAAGAGATCGATGAGTGCATGAACTAAAAGCAATTATTTTGAAATTGGATAGCCTTCCCATATTGATATTGTTAAAATATAAACAATTAAACTTGGCTATCATGAGCCACAGAAACCCTGCTCAACAGAACGGCTAACTAGTTGCTAAATTTGCTTTTGTAATTAGGTCAACGAGCAATAAGGCACATCTTTGCCTCTGTGTATAATTTGGATTGATTTACAGGACTTCATTGCAGCACTTTAGTAGTGTTTGGCTTGATATATAAGATAATGAATGAGACAGAAATCTAACTTATTTGATTTTAAAATGTTGAGATAAAATACATTTCTTTTTATTTTCAAAATTTAAATCAATATAATCTTAATTATACAAGATTATATATATATTAAATCCTTAAAATATATTATAAATGCAATCATAATTATTAAATCTCATTCTGGAGTCTAGTTTGAACCAAGTTTATTTTGAATTAATTTAAGCATTAATCTTATTAAATTCAAGTAATCAGATGACTCAATCAGTAATTTGATTGATTTGGTTAAATCTATGAGATTTAATAAGATCAATTTTTTTAAAAAAATTGTTTTTTAGATTTTTATTCAAAATGAAATTGTTTCATAACAAGTCATCTCCAAATATTTTTAAAAAAATTATTACAACATTATCATTTCAATTAAAATAAATATTATAGAATTAATTTGAATTAACTCAATTAATAGCGATTATGCATATAATTTGTAAATTATAAAGAATATAGACATTGCATTTTGAAAATAACCAAACTTTCACGCAAACGTATTAATGGTAGATGATTGTCCGCTAATAATCATAACGAATTAATTTAGAATCAGCATTTAGCAAGAAAGAAAGAACAAATTTTGAAGACCTAAAATTAAAGTACTGGGGGTACTGTATGCAAACATGGAACAAAACTTCTTTCCCATTTATATTTGGTATTATAGTTGTCATTATTTTTTAAAGTATTTTTTTAATATATTAAAATTATTTTTTATTTTTTTAATTTTATGTTTGGCATCAATATATTAAAATATCTAAAAATATAATTAAAAATAAAACATTTAATTTTTCAAAAACCAATTTTAAAAAATAAAAATAAAAAAATTCTATAAAAAAAAATATATGCACAAATTATTGTACAAGCCTAATAATTCATTCTTCACCCACACCTAACGATAGATCCTACATAATGTACGTGGGTGGCTTCATTATGATTACATGATTAGGGATCTTTTTATCATCTTTTTCAAAAGATTAAAAAACAAAAAAAAAGTATCTTAAGGAATGTCTCTAGTACAATCATGGATCTAAAAATTCAAAAAAAAACTTGATTCAAGCTAAATTTTAATTTAAATAAGTTAAGTTGAGAGATTGATTACACGAGAATTGTAATAATTGCTAATGAGAGCAATCACCCTTTATATTTATATCTTTAGGATTGTGTATAATACAACAGTGAAATATGTTATACATGATAACTATTTCTATATAAAGTATTTACATATATAAAGAGTCTATGCTTTTTCTATAATTCACCCCGTTAAGTTGAAGGTGAAGACTCCACTTGAAGTTTGGATCCAAAATGAGCAAACGAGACTGGGGGAGAGGCTTAGTAAGGGCATCAGCTAGTTGCTCTTTTAAGGAGATAAATCATACCTGAATTTCTTACTTAGCAACGCGATCACGGACAAAGTGATAGTCCACTTCAACATGTTTAGTGCGAGCATAAAACACTAGATTGACATATAAGAAAGTGACCCTTAAATTATCACATCACAACATAGTCATGGATGAGGATGAGAGTTGAAGTTCTAACAATAACGAATGAATCCACAAAATTTCAACAGTACTACCGGCCAAGGCCTTGTATTCTGTCTCTATAAAAGACCTAGTCATAGTGCATTGCTTCCTTGATTTTCAGGAAATAGGAGTAGAACCAAGATATATAAGATAGCCACTTGTCGATTTGTTATCATTAATATTGTTAGCCCAATCAGCGTAAGTGAAACCATGAAAAGACTATGAGGAATCCCAAGACCATAAGAAGTTATAGCTTGAAGGTAACGTAGGATCGTTTAATAGCATAACAATGATCCTTAGTAAGGGTATGCATAAATTAACATAGCTCGTTAACTGCATAACAAATATCAGGTCAAGTAAAAGTAGGGTATTATAGAGCCCCAACAATCTATCTATATCATGTTGGATCAAAGTAAAGAGTACCAGACACAATGCCCAACTTAGACGAGGTACACAAATAAGTATCAACCGGTTTACAAGAAATATTAGTTGCTCGTTGGATAATATCAAGTGCATACTTGTGTTGACTGAGTAACAGACCCACAGAAGTAGACTTCACTTCAATGCCCAAGAAGAAATGAATAGAGCCCAAGTCCCGAAGTCTAAATTCTAAACTCAGCAAAGTAATCAATCGTTAAAGCAAAGTCGGGTTACTTTTGATCAACAAAATATCATCAACATAAAAAAAATAGATAAAATATAGCACCACCAAAGAAAAGAATAAAGAGAGAAGTATCAACCTTCGATGCTTGAAATCCAGTGGAAACTAGAAACTCACTTAACTAGTTGTATCATGCCCGAGGCACTTGTTTCAAACCATGCAAAAATTTATGAAGATGAGACACATGAGACGGGAATTTAGGGTCAATAAAACCAGGTGGTTGTGTAATGTACACCTCCTCCTGAAGAATGCCATTCAAAAACGCATTACAGACACCCAACTGATGAATCGACCAATCATAAGAGACAGCAATAGAGCACAAGTCAAACCGTTGTTGGCTTAACCACTAGACTAAATGTCTTCAAATAATCAATCCTCTCTTGTTGAGTGAAACCTAGTATAACCAGTTGCGCTTTATATCATTCAACACAACCATCGGCATGCCTCTTAATCTTATAGACCTATCGAATGCCAACTACATTCATAGACGAATCAAAGGGCATTAATGACCAAGTCTTATTACGGTGAAGGGCCTTAAGTTCATCTCGCATGGCTTAATGCCTGATGAAGTACCTGTCGGCATCCTTAAATGAAATTAGTTCTTGCTGGGGTAAAGAAGCATTTCGGTAGGTAGGTGAGACACTCAAGTAGGCAGTTTTGGATGGACATAGGCAAAGTATCATGGAATGTGTGCGAACAACCTGAAATCGATTAGAAGACATATTGGTCGAGGATTGTTGAAGAGAGAATTGAGACAAATCAACACATAAATTAAGTCTAAGGGGAAAACAGAAGAACAAATTGTTGGTGAAGAGCTCAACAGAGGACCAAGCCGAGAGGGGAAATCAAGCAAAAAAGGAGAACCAGTAGGGGAAGTAGCAGGAGATATATGCAAATCAGACATAACAGGGGACATAGAGGCTGCACGCGAAGCAGGGAAGCAAATAGTGAAGAGGACCACATCGGATAAAACAGGGGTCATAGATTTTTTATATTCACCACCCTAGTCTGTTTGAACAAACTTAATTTTTAAAGAGAACCGGCGCTCAACGTGCGCCTAAAATCGATGAATGACAGCAAAAACATCAGATTTGGCAATCAAAGGATAACACCAAATAAACCTAGTATGAGCATCCACAAAAATAACAAAATAGCAAAATCCATCAAATGACAACATATGGGAAGGACCTCAAACATCACTAAAAATCAAATCAAGAGGAGTTTGAGTTTGATGACCCATAGTTTTTATTGCAGACGAGACGACTTACCCAAAAGGTATGCTGGACAATTAAAATTAAAAGGTTTTGACGTATAGGACACCTTTTCCTTTGACATTAAAAAATTCAGAATGTGCAGACTAGGATGTCCAAGTCGACGATGCCAAACATCAGCTAAAACAGAGAGACTGGTAGATAAGAAGATTTGAGGCAATGACATTGCAGAGGACTCGGACAAAACATATAGACCATCTCTACTCTGACTGAAAGAAAAGGCACTTCCTTTGTCATGAGATCCTTAACATAAAATACAAAGGGATAAAATTTAAAAAAACACGTTATTCTTGTCATAACCCAATTCTGGGTTATTCCCCAAAATTCACTTTAAAAATCAAAATAAAATAAAGGCTGGCAACGTGGGGAAAGCAGACCGGGAAATCAAGCTGCAATTTTTGGAGGAAATTAAAGACCTAATTGTACCCCATTATGCCCCAAAATAGAGAGAAAATGCAAATTCAAGGTCAAATTAAATGATTATTGGATGAATTTGCATAAAAGTTAAGTCCGATGACATAACTAAATTTTTAATAGGCCAATTTGATTTAATCATTGGCCAAATTAAATTTTAATTATGTTTAAGAATTAATTTGGGTCCAATTGAAGGATTTAATTAAGTGCAAGGACTTAATTATATTTTAAATGGGTCAAATTAATTTTATTTGGGGCTTAATTGGTGAAAAATTAAGTTTGGGAGCCTAATTTGAGCTTAATTGAGGAGATTGGAATTTTAAGAGACCAAATTTAATTTTTTTTTTCAAGTTAATTGATTGAAATTAGGGGCCAAATTGCAAGAAAATTGAAGTTTTGGGGTCAATTAGGGGTTTAATTGAAGAAATTGACAGTCAAGGACCAATCTACAAAAGACGCAAACATTTGAGGGCATAATTAACAAAAACATGGGGCAAAATTGAAGAAATTGAAAGTTTAATAGTCAATTAGAGGTTAGATTGACAAAATCCGAGACCAAGGATCATATCGTAAAAGGCGCGTAACTTCGGGGCTCCAATTGAAGTTCATCAGGGGCTTAATTGAAAAAGTTTAGGGTCAATTAGAGGTTCAATTGAAAGAAATTGAAAGAAGAAGGACTGAAATGAATTTTGGCCAAAATAGAATCCTGAACACTATTCATTATCTTCTTCTTTTTTCCCAGAAAAACTGGTTCAGTCACCTCCTTTGCAGGTGCATTTAATGCACCTAACATCCACCAAATTTGTCAAAACTTGCACGAAACAGATCACCAGACATCTCTCTACATCGGGGTATGGTCTTCACCGGCTCACTGGCAAATAACTGGACATGGCACCACCCCAAAAAGGCCAACTCAGGCGCCTGCAGCTGCAGATTTGACAATTTGACAGTGCACCATGCCTACTTTGAGCCAACAGTTGGGATCCTTCCCATCTGAAACAAGGGCTGAAATTTTTCTCCATTGTAGACAAGATTGCCCTCTTCCACCGCCTATAAATAGAGGTGGATTTTATTGTTTGAGGGAGGAGAAAATCAAGTCCAAAAATCACAAAAAACCAGCCTCCCCCTGTTTCCATTTTCCTTTTTTCCCCGTCAGCCTTCTGCAGCTCTCTCTCCACCTCTTCACAGCTGCCTTCTCCGGCAAGGATAACAACAAACCCAGCCTATACACCACCACGAACACCAGCTCCACCAAGCAGCCACCGCGACTCTCTCTCTCTTCTCCTTCCGGCCTTTTTCTCTCCTCTGCAAACTTCTTCTTCCTGCGCAGTAGCGACTCCGCAGGCCAAGCTCTCCATCAACGCCGACACCCGCCTCTCCACCAGCACGACCACAGGCCCTCACCACCTCAGGTGGTTCTCCATCCCTGCCTTGCATCAACCGCCCACCCCTATTGCTCACTGCTGCTGTCGCTGCATGCAGAATTCATTCTTCATGCAGCGACCAAAATAATTACCTTTGGGCCCCGCCAGTTTTGGCCCCACCCAAATGGCTGGGCTGGATTCGGCCCGACCCCTATTTTTTAAAAAAAATTCAAAATTTTTCAAAAATCATTTTAAAAAAAATATGATTTTCTCAAATATTTTTCTACCAATTTTGCATAATATCGGGTTGTATATTTACATTGTAAAATAAAATACCGGGTTTTCTCCGAAATATTTCAAAAAAAATTTCAAAACATTTTAAAAAAAAATATTTTATTGCATACAGCCAAATTCTAAAATTTTTCCAAGCATATTTTTCATAAAAAAAACAAAAATTGCATTTTTTTCATGTTTTAAAAAAATAAAAAATGAATATCATAATCAGTTTATGATTATCCATTAGGATTTGGCCAACATATCAAAAATCTTTTTCCAATCTTTTTTTTAGGATTCAGATGTAGACTTTAATATTTGTGGGGTGTAAAATTACACAATAAAGTACACCCTCAAGTATTAAAGATAAAAAGTGTAAAAATAAGATGTTAAAATTCAGACTTTAGAACGGTTAGGATTTAACCCGATAAGGTAGAGACTCTCTCACGAAGAGAGATCTACCTTGAGCCTTAGAAAAGACCAACGAATAGAAACCTGACTTAGAAAAAAAATCAAACAACAATGCAGCTTACCTTAGGTAGGGTGCACTGGGGGTGATGCGTCTTCCCCTTGCACAACCAGTCCCTTACCTAGACTCTCACAGACCATAGGTTCCTAGTGACCATAATATTAGGTGGCGACTCCTAAACATTAATCATAATTTATGATTAAATCCAAAAAACATTCCCAACACACAACACCTCACAACAGGAGGCACGACAGAAAGCCTCTGCCGTCGCCAAACGACTTCGCGCCCCCGTGACAATTCTCAAGACAAAACTTTTAAACAGATATTAGAGGTTTTTAACGTTAGGAACATGTAAAATATTGGATAAAGTAAACGTGCGGTTGGTTGAAAAAATTTGAGAGTGAGCAATATTAGAGATAACAAGACCCTTACCATAGTCAACATGCAAGTGATATTTACCAATATAAGATTCTGAGCTCATCATACTCGTAAGATCCAGCAACACATGATGATTTGTATCTATAATAAGAAACCAAGAAACAATAGCAATTGTAGGAACATTATTAAATGCTAAATTAGCATTAGCTTGTAAATGATGAGTAGACAATTAAGGGCATTGTTGGGTGGCATGAAATCACAAAAGTATCATTCTTGATGTCTATGTGATTTGCTGTTAACAAAATCGGGTTGCAGGTTCTTATGTTGTTGCCTAAAACAAAGCTTATGCACAAGTGTCTTGTCCCTGTGCACAATCACATGATGTTGGCAAAATAATGGTGTCCTTGTTTAGGACGTAAGAATTAGCAGATCTTCACGTGAATTTGGTTAAACCCGCTATTAACATCATGGGTTTTTTTTATCAGTTCATAAAAAAAATTATTTACCAATTTGATCAATTGAACATGATGTATTTTTAATTGCGATCAATTTAATATAATGTATTATAAATTGTCATTTTATATTTTATTTTATTATGATAAAACAATGAAATTGTTGCTCTATCTCTCCTTATCAAACATAAAACTCTAACCACCATTTAGACAAACCTTTTTATCAAACACCTAAAGAAAAAAAAGAGACTATCAAACACCTTGTGATTTGTACAACTTTGATGCATTACTCATGGAATTGGTGACGGGAAAAACTCCTATTGAACCAGAATTGGAGAAAACAAGTACGTAGTTTACTGGGTTTGCAGCAAACTGAAGAGCAAAGAGAGTGTGCTTGAAGTGGTGGACTCAAACATGTTCAAGGAGGATGCTATCAAAATGATAAGAATTGCACAACAAAAACCCAAAAGAGAGAATCTCGTGGAGAGAGAATCTCGTGGAAAGAGAAAGAGAAACGATGTACACAAGAATGAGAGTGTGTGTTTGATGTTTCCTTCCATTTGTAATATATTATACACAAGGATAATAATGTCATTTTATACCATTTAAAATTTTAAATTGACTAGGAAAATAAAGTGTAATTTCATAAATCATGCATGAAGTCAAAGCAAAAAAAACAATCAAAAATTTTTTCTAAATTAAAAATATAACTTACTTAACCGAATTAATAATAAGAAGAAATTAATGAATCGAGGAAAACACACTTTCTGTTTTTCTCTTAACCACAAAGAAAAAGTTGTTTGATTAGCAAAATAATTTATATGTTTTTACATTGAGCTTCATATATAATTTTGTTTCAGATATTATTTTTGTAGAAATTAAAATAATATATTTTTCTTTCATGGAGACTTGTTTTTTATTTATTTTGCATGCAAAAATTCAGCTCACAACGGTTTTAAATAAACATATATTTTTAAAAACCTACTATTTTAAAAAAATAACGTCTAAAATTATTTTTCATTAAATTAATTTATAATTATAATCATAAAAACTATCACAACATCAAAAGACACATTATACCATGAACGATGCTTAACAGGGAATGAAATTACTTAATATAACTCCTTCAAAAATCATCATTTTCAATATATGTGTGTCTATATATTGTATCGTATTGTATCATTTACCAAAAAAATCTCAGTCAATTGGACTGCATTTTCCAAATTTTCTAGGTGAACATTGAGCCCACAACTTATAGTGTGGGGCATTCCGAAATTAATGTTCCAAAACTTTAGCTCACTTCCAACAGGACACTTGAAAGGCACGGTCTCTCTCTCGCTCACAAATCACATGCAGCTTTCGCTGGTTGCATCTGAATTTAGCCACCATGAACTAGGTTTTGGTTGTTTCTCTCAAAAGAGAAGGAGGAAAGAGATGGAAGATGTCATATATATTCAACAATGTCTGTTTAAGATTTATGGTAGCTTGTCTTGATCATATCTCAATCTGCCAACACAACAGTTGTGGTGTAACACTTCACCGACTGATGTTTGGTCATTTGCTCCCTCGTAACAAGTTCTTGGTATAATTGCACTAAGAGAATTACTAATTTTTAATGTTTTCTCAATCAAATATTTTGTTTTCCTTCCAATATACTATTTTTTTTCAAAATAGTTAATCAAATATTTTCCATCCAACTATATATGATCGAACTAAGTATAAGATAACAAAGAGATATTTTTTTTATTTGTCTTTTCATTCTTAGAGGAAACTTTTTCTCTCAAATTATTTTACTTTGTTAAAAGTTAGATCAGTATACTTGTACTGTAATTATTCCCAACAAGCTCTCATGGGCAGACCACATCTTTTTGCTCCTCTCTCTTCTCCCAGCTTGAAGAAGCTTGTACTGATCCAGCTCTTGAAATTCTATGATCGGTTCATGGTTGTGGAGTAATTATACCAGTGGGATTTTTTGGTGTTAATTTATAATAATTATTATAAATCGTATTATATGGGTCAAAGCGCAACCAATATGCACATTGGCTTTAAAATCTACCATTTTAGAAAGTTAAATTAACCCTTAAAACAATAAATTAAGGACAAATCTCCAGCTCTATATAAATCACAAGAATTTGTCTACAAAAGATTTGTTTCACTCGTATTGTTAATTAACCCTTATAGGTACCATATATAGGATCTCAATTGCTCTTCATGAATACTAATTTGTATAAAAATGGCTTGTTTAATATTCGATCCAAGAGATAATTAGGTTCAGTTTTCGAAAATTGGTCGAAGATCATTGGTGGAAAAAAAATGTTACAAAATACAAATTGGGTTCTGAAATAAAATATAAAAGTCATTATCTTTATTTCGTTCAATTAAATGACCTATGACCTAGCCCAAGATTACAACATCACACCAACCTTAGGCAGAGGTGCCTACGAGGTCCATAGTACAAGAGTATGAAATCCTCAACCTAGCTAAGGGCCCAAACACTAGCAGTAAATGGAGCAAACTGAAAATACACAACACAAGCTCAAGTCGGAGTACAAATTGGCCATTTCAAGTTTATGCTTTATTTTTTTTTTCTTTTTTTTTTATCATCAATTCTTTGTTTTGTTAACTATCACTTGACAAAAAAGAAAAATGACACTCCGACCTAAAACCCTGTTTCTCTTACTTTTACACAAGAGCAGCAATAAACTTCAGTCTCGTTAGTAGAGTTTCTCGCTACTTCATTCATGGTAATTAAAAGAAACAAAAGAATATATTTACCACCACAAGTTGCTAGAAAAGAAAAGATAGGACAAAAATAAAATAACTAAACTAATGGGGCTAATGTGTAATTGCCTAGAGTTAATACTATAAGAACCCCAAATCTTTCTCTTTTAGAGACGGCTGCATAGAGAAGAAAAGAGGGGGAAGGTTTCAATTCTTTTAACTAAAAATTGAGAGAAAATGCATCCAAACTGAAGGGTATTTGAGTGAGATTAGCCTGGTAGTGAGGAAACAACATCAATGCAAGAATAAAATAAAAATAAGTGAAGAAATTTAAAAAATAAAAGGGGTTGAGAACCGGTCAAAAAGGAAAAAAGAGGGAGTGCTGACAAATTTTAATTAGTTAAGGATCGTTACTCACTTTATCATCAGGTGAAGGATTTTAAGCTTGATTTCATAATTTATATTCAATTCGATTTAGAATTCATGAGAAAAATTAGGGGGAATGAGGAATTTTCCTTCCTTGATGAAACTGGAATGAGAAATGATGAAAACAACTTAAAATAATAAGTAATTGAAAAAACAAATCTTGGTGTTGTAAAGGATTCGGTGCCAACATAAAGAGAGAAAATTAAGAAATGCATGAATATTGTTTTGTCATGATTATTATAGCTTGTGTTGAAATACAATAAATGATTGAAAAGAAATAGGAATTTTATATTTAATGGTAACGAAAAGACTTAATTAAGCTTGAATTATGAATATTTAAGTTATGGGAATTATGGAATTTTGCACACAAAAAACAACTTGCAACATTATAATGAAGGAATATTATTAAATTTGGGTAGGAAAAATAATTGTATTGAATGGTGAGAAATACGAAGAAAAAAACACTTCATCGCATGTTAAAAGAAAGGAATTGGAAAATTGGGCAGCTTTATTGTCCAACTTCTAGTTAGATTTAGGGCTCAATAGTAATTAAAAACTGGAATAATTTCTACATGAAAGTCAAAGTAAGGGACGATATATTTCCAATGAAATTGACCTCGTTTAAATTAGAGTTATAATACTTCATATATAAATTAAAAATCAAATGAAGGTTAGACTAAAATTTGCTAAACATTTATGATGTTGCAATTAAAAATAATCTTGGACTTGTTAATGAAAATAATCAAGTTCCTTCCTTTTTATGAAGGAGTTGCAGCCTATAACTCAATTTTAAAACGAAATAAATTATATATGAAACTAGAATTTTAGTCTTAGCTATGTTTTAAATAAGAATTAGTTTAGAAATATAAAATAGTATTGAATTATATCAAGTCATTAAATAAAATGATGGTCTATTGAGTTAGAATATGAAGTAACCGAAAATGGAATGGTAGATGATATTATTCTTATTAGTACATGAGAGATTATAGAATTCACTTAACAATAGAGGATTGGTTTACTAGCCCATTCTCAACATCTTACAACTAAAACTTTATTTAATTGTGTTTATAATTCTTTTTTAAATGAAAAATAATCCTAGTTGAAAAAACTAGTTATCTTGATAAATGGGACTGATGCCCTAATTACTAGGCAAATAAAAAACTAGTTACTTTGGTAAATAAAACTAGTGTCCTGATTAATGGACAAATGAGAAACTAGTTATCCTGGTAAATAAGACCTGTAATCAATTCTTATTATAGTAATAATTTGTCTAGGCGCACACCCCATTTTCCAACCCAAAAAGCTCTCAATTTTTTTTAAGTTTTACAATAAATTTCTCTTTAAATAAATTTATTAAAATAATATTTAAACAATTATATAATTAC
>Ga0325401_1005459_pt1 | contig 12180 bp, 10 predicted proteins | sample PopdelMetagenome_FD_205666 | JGI IMG/M metagenome (GOLD analysis project Ga0325401, IMG submission 205666) | Populus deltoides microbial communities from Bellville, Georgia, United States - Xylem-PdKOR-R2 | ecosystem: Host-associated > Plants > Phyllosphere > Stem > Wood/Secondary xylem | place...
AATTGTAGATATATTAATGGAACAATAAAAAATATTTTATATAAAATATTATTTATTTCATAATATAATAGCAGTAGTTAAATCTACAATATTTAAATTAAAAACCATCAATATTAATATATATATTTTAAAATTATTTTATAACCTTAATTTGAAAAGTATTCTTAACCAAACACATTAAACTACTTTTATTTAACCTCAATTTTAACCACAATTTTAACAAAAACATATATAAATATCAAATCAACCCCAACAAAAAATAATTTACATATTCCAAAACACAGCATCATGTTGAACAGATTAACTGGGAAGAGAAAGGAAGATTAAATTGGGAAGGGTCGTCAATCCTATTTGTGTCCCGTGTAAAGTAGATGATGAAGATAGGAGTCACCTATTTTTCACGTGTAAATTTTCTAAAAGAGTATGGCTGCAAATTCTTCAGTTTTGTCGAAGTGATAGAACACTGCTTCTGGTTGGAGTTCAGAATCTTGTAGGGCAATTCAGTATTTGCAGAAGAAACCTTTCCATTCTACTGTAACGAGGATTGCTTTTTGTTCCTCTATCAATGTCATTGGAAAGAAAGAAACAAATCAGAGGGCTCATCAAATGAAAGCAGTACTGTTAAGAATATGGTTCCAGCTGTCCAATTAAGGCTACAGGATACTAAATTTCTAGGAAGCAATTAATAATCCGAAGATAACAAGATTTTGTGATCTTTGGAACTTCTGTAAAGCTTAGGTGTTTAAATTCTTTCATCGATAAAAATCAGGTAGCTCGTTCACCCTTTGCCCCCTTTTATTTGACCATCTGCCAAGCAAATAGAGAGAAGCAATTAAAACTATACTCAAACTTTTGGAGACTCTGGAAACTATTGAAGTCTATTAGGATACTCTTTCTAATGTTATTTTTTTGGGGGCAAGTAATAATGAACCGCTTTGGTATAGCGAGGAAAAGAAAATCTCAAAATAATGTAATGAACTTGTAATCTGTTATACCTATTGCATCCATGCTTACCTATTAAAACTTTGTACATCATGCCACCTTCGAGCAAGTGTTACTTCATGGCATATTACTTCATGGCAGTTGCGATTGAATGTCAAAAACAGACGACTTGACATCATAAACCTCCCATGGTGTCTTGAAAAGCAAGCATGTGGAATAGCAGCTAGTATATCATTTGACTGGGAACTCTGTAAATCGTTGTGATGGTAAAGCAAGTGGATGCCACACCTTTTCACGACAATTCCAAAACCCATGTCAATCCAGACATCCATTTGATCTCCTTCTTCCACCTCATCCTGAAATCTCCAGCTCATATCTAATATGCCTTCCTCGTTTATTTCATTCTCAAACAACCAACAGCTCAGCCACATCATATCCTGTTCGACTTCACATGGAAAGAAGGTGACTCGTGGGTCATACATCCAGTAAAAATCTTTTGTTCTGTTAATAACTGCAATGCTAGGGGATAAATAGCAGGATTCAAGGGAATCTTCCCATGCATAAACTACCGATATAAGAAATCCTGTTACTTTACAACCAGGATCAAGTGCGGGCACTTGCAAGGATATTGTGTCTCCTTCATTCTGATGGCTAAACCATGTTGGAATATCCTTCACTGGTAAAAAGAAGCTGTAAATAGATTTTTCACAAAGAGCCTGTTGCATTAGAACCATAAGATCAGCACATAACCAAGCCAAACAAACATATCTGTGTGTGCTAGCATCATCATGTGAGCACGCAGTCACATCAGAGGGAGAGAAAAGAAACCTGTAGAGGGCTAATTATAGCAGTTCTTGTCAGATTATTAATTATATGCACTTCAACAGCTGGGAAAGGTTTTTCCGTGACCAAGCCACAAGTTCTAAGAATTTTTTCCACAACGTCCACTCCTAAGGGTTCCAAGTTGAAAAATCCCTGCAAGCATTTTAAGTTTCGGCAACCAAGCAAATTCAGCCCTCCTCCTCGCCAGAATTCCATGTTAATAAATTGCAGCCTAGGGCAATCATTTGCATGGAATGTTTCCAAGCTTGACTGAAGCTCTGGGATATACTCCAGTCTTTTGCAGTTGTTTAGCCAAAGTTCTGTAAGCTTAGGAAGGTTTCCAATGCTAGCTGGTAAGCTTGTAAAGTTGTTCCCGCATAATTTCAAAGTTTGCAGAAGGAATAAGCCTCGAAAATCATGCGGAATCATGGAATCAGATAAGTTGCAGTGTCTGAGATCTAGTTCTTGTAAAGCAGCTGGGAAGATGTTCATTGTTTGTGGAAATTTTCTTGGGGAAAAGATAAGATGACAATCATGAAAAGACAATATTTTAAGTTTTTCTAGATTTCCAATGGTTTCTGGAATAGTACTTATTGCAGTTCCATCAGCAAGAAGAACAACCAAGGATTTCAAACTCCCCAAATCTTCAGGCAATCCCTCAAGTTTCAAGCAACCTGACACATTTAGCTTCTTAAGTGAGCTTAGAGCACAGATGCTCCCTGGAAGAGTTTTAAGGCTCTTGCAATTTTTGAAATTCAGAAAAAGAAGACGACCAAGAATTCCAATGGAGTCATGAATCTCTACCAAACTAACGCAATCTTTAAGTATCAATTTTTCAAGACAAGGTAAGCCTTCGAAGTTAGGAGTCTTGGTGAGCTCATGGGAGTGGCTAAGGTTGAGGAATTTCAGCTTTTTAAGAGACTGCAATGATAAAACATAATAAGATATGTGTAAGATGTTAAATGTTTACCCGTTTGAACTAAATAATATGCTTGTAGGAAAATTGAAAAGATATCATAAGCCACCTTTATTTCCTCTGAAAACTGGTGTAGACTGCTATAGCGCATATCTAGAGCAATCAAAGTTTCCAAATAAAAATCAGGTGGTATTGATTTCAAAGGGAATTCAAGCCAGCACAGCCACCTTAATTTAGTGGAAATATATTCATAGCTTCCTTCAAGGCATATGCAATTGAGTTGCAGCAGTCGTAGCCTTTTCATCTTTTTGAATGCCTTGGTACTAAACGACTGTTTTAATCCTGGCAGGTTTAGAATGAGGCCTTCAACTGCTTTTGTACCCTGATTGAAGAAAAATATTGGCTATTAAAACAAGAAACTAATGCATTCATGGATTTATTTTATAGATGTGAAAACCAATGATTCTCTTACCATTCGGTCGGTTATTACATCGATGACATCTTCTTGGCGCCACAGTCTGCTACGTTCCCCGGGATCCGTAGAAGACTCTTGGCGAACGATCTCTCTTCCCATGTCCCTAAGCAAATCATGCATCGTTAACTTATTATCAGGTCCAATTTTTACAAGGCACCTCCTCATGAGAGTATTAATTCCATCAGCAGGAAAGAAACCACAATCTTCAAGTATGCTCATGATGTAATCCTTGTTATATCCAATGAAGAAACATGCAATATCTAGAAATATAAATTTCTCAGTATCATCAAGAGAATCATAACTTATTTTAAGTTTGTTGTGGATGTCTCCGTTGCCAATCACTTTCAGCTTTTCCAACTTGCTATTCCATACATCGATGGTTTGGCCGCACAAAGAAGAGCCTAAGACTTCAAGAGCCAGAGGAATTCCTCTAACATAAGATACAATTCTTCTCATGCAATCCATGTAATTATCATCGGGATGGTGTTCATTAAAGGCATGTAAACGTAGGAGCTGAAGAGAGTCATTGTCATTCAATTCCTTAACCTCGTATTGTAGATACAACTCTGATGGTTGTAGCAGATCCTTGATTCTAGTTGTTATTATCACCCTGCTTCCTGGAAAAAGCCAGTCGAAATTTCCAAGAATCTTATTCAGCTGTTCCAGTTCATCAATGTCATCCAGAACAATGAAAATGCGCTTCCGATGCAGCCTGTCTCTTATCACGTTCAATCCTCTACTAATGTTGTCTATCTTTTCATGTTTTCTTTTCGAGGTCTCCGAGAGAAGTTGCCTCTGTAAGTAGGCTATGCCCATGGAAATTGATTCTTTTCTAACATTTTCAAGGAAGCAGCTACCTTCAAATTCATGGAAGACTAAATTGTAAACCTTCTTGGCAACAGTCGTTTTGCCTATCCCCCCCATCCCATATATCCCAACTATACGGACATCTACTAGCTTTTCACCTAGCAATGAAATCACCTCTTTTGCACGAGAAAGCAAACCAACTGGGTGTGTAGTGACACTCAAGATTGTTCGGTCAAGTCTGTCTGAAATCTCCTTAACAATATAGTCAATATTTTTTGCTTCATGCCTGCAATTTTATGAATGAAGTGAATACCAAAAGTAGAGGATATATGCATGTGCATCCAAAGTGTCCATAGAAACAGTACTAATAACAAAAGCACATGAACACGTATTGCGAGCAAGAGAAACTAGCAAGGCGATAAATCCAAGGCATAATACACACATGACACGACAAAGCGGCATAAACCAATAAGCTTAATTATAATATATCACTACATTTTGCTATGTGACAGAATTATACTATATTATATAACACATTAAAACCAGAACACCATTCTGCAGCAGATTGGTTGCTTCAATCCTCACCCTTTGTGCATGCTGGACACGTGGACTTCTTAACTCGCAAGAACTAACATGCTATTGCTAAGCTTCTTTGCTAATAGATTTGGGAGGGGGGAGGGGCATAGAACCTGGAGAAAATCGGCAACATAGGGGGAGAGACGGCATGGGAAGGAGAGAGTGAGCAGAGGTAGAAGTTTGGTGAACCCAATTTTTTTTTAACAAGCATGGGCTAAGGAACAAGAAAGAAAAATGATGGGTGAAATACGAATAGTGAGGAGCAGGAATATGATTTTGTTGTAATAAATATATATTATGTAATTAATTTCTAAAGTTTAAATTCAATGGGTTTTTTCCAGCACAATAAAAGTACTTGCTGTAATTTCAAAACAGAATGATTGATCAATGCAATTGCATGAAATCTCAAGTGATTAGTGCAAATCAATATTTTCATTTTTGCAAGAGATCAACAATGGTATCTTATAGTTGATAGCTACTTACCCATCCCAATGTTTTTGTAGATCCAGGCCCTTGAGGTAAGCAACTTCTCTGAGAGCATCCTTCCATCCCTGCACTTTATCCATGTCATCTTTGAAACTCTTTTCATGTTCAGCAAAAGCTTCTTCAAAACTCCCTTTCAGCTCTTCAACGTCAGATGGATCTATGTCATAAAAGACAGGCCAAACAGCATGACCACCTTCTTTTCTACATTCTAGGATGTGCACAAGCTCATCAAGACACCAAGTGGAGGATGCATAGCCTTTTGAGAGAATGACAATAGAAAACCTTGACTTCTCAATTGCTTGAAGATACTCGGGTCCAATTTCTTCACCACTATTGATCTCATTAACATCTCTAAATGTGTGGATTCCATCTCGAACCAAAGCAGAATATAAATGGTCTGTGAAACCTTTCCCTGTGTCTGCACCCTTAAAACTCAAGAACACATCATAATCCCATTTTGATGAGTTGGAGTTGGAGGAAGCCATCGGTGGAGATGGGTTTGTGCTTTCTTTGCAGAACTTGCTTTTAGGTTTAAGCTCTTCCGCAATCTGCCCTAGGGCGTTTACTTGTCAGCCCAGGTGTCAGGTTTTTGAGATGGCCAATGGTACTTCTTTACGGATTTATTACATACAACAGGCACCACCACGCTTGCTCGCATGACCAGGGGTGACAAAGTTGTTGGTGATGGTATAAAAAGGGTAGCTTAAAATAAATTCACCGATTAGTTAAAGTAACTAAATGCTTGTCGTCGTCCTCGTCCTCCGTGTCGATGTGATTCAATTTGTTGCCTATCCACCACGCCACTCTGCTTTCGGACTTCATTTTCTAGGTTCTGATTCTATCTCGTGTTCGTTGAGTGAAGTCGCGATGTTACTTTCCTTTATTGGCTTTTGCTGCCTTTCAAGTTGTATGTTCTGTAAACCATTCTCTACGTAAAAAACAGAAAAAGAAAAAGAAAAAGAAAAAGAAAGGGAAGACCTTGCATGTACCTTATAGAGGGATGCATAGCCTTTTGAGAGGATGACAATGGAGAAGAGAACTAAGCAGAATATTAATGGCCTGTGAACCTCTTTTCCTTGTGTCGGCGCCTCTAGAACTCAAGATAGAACCCTTTTGAGGTAGAAGCCATCGTTACAGATGGGTTTCTGGTTTCCTTCTTTCTTTATTTTTTTTTTTAAAAAAAACTTTGTTCAGAACACAAAGCCATTGGTTTCTCTGAACAGATTCCTCTGTACTTTCAACCAAGCAGAGTAGGTGCCCCAAATGGCCAGATGATAAAATGATTGAAGGGAAACATTTAATTTACAAACGGACTCCGTTTTGTTTTGTTAGTATGACACTTGATGATATCTTTTAAGTTTTTTGCATACGCGGTTTCTCGATAACATGGTTTCCAAAGTGGATCAAGCTCGACTATGGAGGGAAGTTTATAAGTTTGGTACCCAAAAAAAAGAAACACACTTAAAGAGTAGAGAAATTTAATCGACCGAAAAGAAGGAACAACACCAACGATATTGAGCAACAACTCGGCAACTTGTACATTAGCCCACCAAAAAACCGAGGGACCGTTACACTACAATATTGCCGGGACAACGCCTAGTGAACAAGCCCATATCACTGTCATGAACTTTCTATGAAACAAGCTGAATCCCTACAAATAGCGTACGTGCTGTCTGGTTGCATTTCCACGCTGCCGCTTATAGGAATCTCCCCTTGGACCCGATGGCCCTTGCATACTGTGCCCAGCTGATGTGGAGCCTTGCAATGTAGGCCTTTGATTAGGACTCCTAGCATTGTGATAACGAGGAGCGGTCTGCTGTGTGTTGTTCTTCAGCGAGCTAAGGAAGCTATTTGGATTCTGACTGATCCCTCTCCTTCCTGAACAGGACTCGTCAATCTCAGTTGCATGGACCATTGAAGTCAGTGACTCCACGGATTCTCCTGGTAATGAAATCCCAGATAGCCCATCATTGGACAGAACACAAGCCGTAGTATATGTATAGGCCGCAAGAGCAGGAGGAAGTTCTTTGTGAGGATGTGTCACCTAAAAGAAAATGGATGACATCGTCAAATTAAGGTTAAACAATAAGGTTTGATGAAGGAGAAGACCTAGTATATCAGTGTGTATTGGAACGAATCCTATTCAGACTCAGAAAAGACAAGGAGAAGGAAACTGAAGCACGTACTTTGAATAAGATTGCTGCAGATAATTGCTCTCTCAAGCAGTAAATTTGAGCAACATCAAGGGCTGTTGCTCCAAAATAAAGCCACCGATCCACAACAACCATAACTGAATTATCGGGAGAGGACATGATCCTCTCACCCTGTTGAGTGCCTAATTTGCCATGTATCTCCATTCCATCTTCTTCACTTTCAGCTCCATCTGCACTATCATAGTCGTCGTCGTCGTCCTCATCATCCTCGTCATCATTCTCTGCAGGTGCGACTACAATCTCTGTTGCGAGTAGCAATAATGGCAGTGGACCAATGACAGTACAGTTCCTTATGTTCATACCCCCATCTCCTCGAGTTATCTCATCATATATAACCAATGGGTAGTCATTAGATTTCCAAAATGATAATTTAAAATTAAGGGACTGAGGGTGCAACCGAACTTTAGCACCGCTAGTAGTCTCCACAACACGCTTTCCATTTTTAGGTGGAAGGAACCTCCCCACCATTGGATACAAACCAGCCACAAGGACAGCATGGACTATACCTGGAACATGCGCATTTGTATTACAACTAGAGACATTTTCTGGAATAAACCCCTTGCGTATTAGTTCTCTCTGGAGCTGTTTACGCATGGCTTGCAGCATATTCATGGTGCTTGAAGAGATGAAGTATTGTGAACAAAACGATGCTTCTTGACCCCTATTCTTCGCATTATTCCAGCACTCAAAAGCTGCTAAAACTGCTAGCTGATCACTGTGCCCACCATACAATGAAGCAAGCTCAAACTTAGCAGCAGCAGCTCTCTTCTTTTCATTAGGCAGCATAGGAAGGGTAAATGGATCTCTATAATCAGATGCACATGCCAGTGTCAAAGCTGGGTCAAGGCAATTCATCAATATGGCAAAGAAAATCATCTTGCTCGTCAATGGATGAACAGGTAGGCAACCGATCTTCTCTCCCAGTTCTGTCAATGTTTCATCCACTGATAAAGCCCCAATATCTAGAAGAACAGCAACAGCATTGCGTATGGTTTCTGGAACCGGAGGGTCCAATGTCTTTTGCAAGAAAGCTTCTATCTTGCAATGGGGATCAAGCAACTTCACCTGTAATGAGGACAAGAGTTAAAGAAGGAAAGAGAAAATAAGCAATCATAAAAGCTTTCACAACCCATGCCTACATTTAAAGAGAGAATTTATAGAAAAATTACCTGTAAACAGAGTTCCTCAATTGGCATTCTCTTGATTTCAGGAACTTGGAAATCTGGCAAAGAAGATTCTCTGAGTTTTGAATATAGATGATAACATATTCCAGGCTGACAGCGCCCTGCACGTCCCTCTCGTTGCTTTGCACTTGCTTTAGATACCCAGGATGATTGAAGAGTTGATACATTGTTATAAGGATCGTAACTTTTTTCTTTCATGCGTCCACTATCTATAACATATACCACATCATCAATAGTAATGGCACTTTCAGAAATATTAGTTGAAAGAATGATTTTTCGGCAACCCTGAGGTGGGCGTTTGAATACCTTCTTTTGCTCCACAGATGGAACCATAGAATGGAGAGAGATTATAATAAACTTGGAACCATCTTTAAAAAACGGGTTCGCAAGTAATCTCTCCCGCGTTCTATTTATATCATCCCACCCTGGAAGAAAAACAAGGATAGCACCATCTTTGGAATCAACACATATTTTCTTTAATAACTGCTCTATAAGAACCACATCAATAAGTTCAGGATTAATTGTTGCCATATATTTATCAAGAAGTTGCTGTTGTTCCGAGGAATCAGCCAAGGCATTCTGAGCATGTTTTCTTATTACTTCAGCAGCTTCTTCCTGGTTTTCTCGTTCAGCCCATTTCAGTGCTGTTAATCCACACTTGGACTGTAAATTGCAGTTTGCGCCCAAAGAGAGGAGCATGCAAACATCACCGACCCTACCCTTTCCAGCAAAGACCATCAGTGGTGTCAGTCCACTCGCAGAATGCTGATAATCATACACCTTAGGGGTTCCTTCAGAAGAAACCAAATCTAGGAGAGAATCAAATTCATCATTTGACCAAGCCAAGTTAATAGCTTCATCTAAAGCAGCTTTATCTTCCTCTGTTAATTCATGACCTTCATCCAGGACATTTGGCATAGCAGAATCAAGATGATTATCATCTCTGGAATTTAAGATAGATAGCACATCCTCCAAATGGAAAGCTTTGACCTGAATAATATTTAAAAAAAAAAACCAACAATAAATGATAAGTTATTAAGGATAAACAATTTTAACTGACACTCTAGGAAATAATTTTTACAGGATAAGTGAACCCAGGAACACGGATAATTGGGCAGCCACCAAAATATTGTGAAAATCGCTCAGCATCAAGAGTGGCACTCATCAATATCTGTATGTTTGATTATAAGAATTCAATAATTAATTGCTAATCAAAATTGTTGAAGATAAGGAAACAATCCTAAAAGCGTTGATGGATCCTTTTAGAATAGAACATAAAAATTTAAACTAACCAGCCGAAGATGAGAATGTGAAGGAAGTATGTCCCTGCACGTAAGGAAGAAATTTCAGAGAGAATAATCCAATAATGGAAAGTATACAAGAATTACACACAAAGTGATCAACATACAGTATTGATTCTAAGTATCTCAGAATTATATCCAATGTAACAAATTTTCCTCAATTGAAAAGATTCGAGTTAAGGCTCAATTATTGTCATAGCTATTAAATTAAAGCAAGATAAAACTGCTTGAAAATTTTAAAATCATGTATTTAGTACCTAATAATTGCCAACATGAAATCAGAGAAGCGATCCCTTTCATGAATTTCATCCTGTACAGCAAAAATGGGGTCATTGGTGAGCGACCTCTTGCATATAGATGTATTTATGAAGAAAGTTGAAATAATGGGGATCGAAAGAATCATCGGAGTTCATGGTATTATTCTGGAAAAGGCAATGCTAAAATCAGAGTCTGCTGAGTGCTGTTTCATTGTTCTGTTTATTATTTACATTTTACACACACACACACTAGACTACAACAATTAACTATTGCCAAGATATAAAACCGTCAAGCAGAAAATGCTAATCAAACAACGTCACCCCAAACAAATATAACATGATCCTAATCAAGTTAGAGACAATGATATTGAAAGGGAAGATTAGGAAGACTGTAGCTAAATACCACAATAATATGAGTTAAGTCGGAAACATTTTCCTTGGCCACTGTATTAGCTTCATTCTGCGACCCAGTGATGCCCTTGGAAACCAGAATCCTCAATAGAACCCCATTTGTACAGAACACAATTGACGAGTGCTTCCCACCTTTACTTTCCAAACGAATCTAATATTTAAAAATTGAGTCAGCAGCAGTACAGTATATGAATGTAGAACCAATTCCATACATAAAATAAGATGGCAAATGAAGAATTTAGGATCCAAGGTGAAGTTTGTTAATGGTTGCTATGCATGAACATGTGGGCAAGATTTAATGGATACAATATTCTATTTTCCAGATTTAGTGTTGCACAAACCCCAAGATAAATTAATAGTTCATGGTGAGACATCCACAAACCCCAAGATAAATTAATAGTTCATGTTGAGAAACAATACCAAGGGTAATTCTGGTGAGAAATGAAAATAACCAATCCAAGAAATACCTAACAGTGGGAAATCTAAAATTTTAACCATCGACATAGTTTAACTTGGATCAAATAGCTTGAGCTAACCAGTACCAACCCCAGTGAACTCCTGATTGCCATTTTGTTGCCAGGAATAAAAAACAGAAAAAACAGGGAATAGAAATAACAAATTAAGTCTCATTACTGCATTTGGTACATGCAGCTCGAAACCATAAAAGACTTGATAACAAAACCATAGTGGTACAGGTAAAGATAGGCAATAAAGAAAGAGTGCTTGTGCTAGTGGTGTGACAATGTGGAGTAGATGGTAGTGCTAGTGAGGAATGGGACATGGTGTAGACAATATAGCAGGATGGTGGTGTGGTTTTGGTGGTGGTGGTATGGTATGGGAAGGGCGTTTGGTGTGGTGGTAGGGGAGACTATCATAGTGGTGGCAGCTAGTAGAGGTTTTGTGTGGGCTGCTATGTTAGCAGTGGTATGGTCATGTGGGGTGGCTTTCATTCCTATCCTCCTACACACCCACAACCCCTCCCCCACAAGAATGAAAAATATATTAAAATTTCATTCCCTAACATACACATTTGCATTCCCTATCAGTATTGACTACCAAACACCTAAAGTTACAAGAAGGTCCTTAGGGATAAGGAAAGGGCGTGGTCTCTCGGGTATCTATCAACAAAAGTCCGTTAGAGACATTGTCTCCTAATGATTTCCAACCTTGTTGTCACTTTTATGAAGTACTGGTAATTAAGAGAATTTTTTTTACTCGTCTAATTATTCAAATCACCTAGTTCAAGGTTGTGACAGTCATCAAGAATTTGTGAGAAGTACCTTGTATCCAATGCTATCTCCAACATTTTCTCCTCTTTCATAAGAAATTCTCTCAGAAACTAGACAAAAGAATAATCAAGAGCATAAAATTTTGGCATAAAGTGAGGGAAGCAAATATGTTGGAAATATATCAACAGCTAGAACTTCACGTGCTTAGCAAGTGGCACAAACCTGATATTGCAGAGATACGTCGAGGTTGTGTACAAACTATTTTACATGCTTCACCCTTTCCCCACATGTGGTCCAAAAGAAATTGTGGCACCTGCGTCATGTTTAACAAGTACAGAACTCAATGATAATGAAAATAATCATAGGTTTATTCAAGGGAATGAATGCCTCATCACATGTGCTTATAAAAGGAGCACCTATTCTATGTAATCATAGAACTTGAATAATGGAATTATGAGTATTTTTTGTTTAGTTTAAGGGGTGGCCTTGTGTTTTTTCTTCCTATTCTCTTTTCTCAAGTGCTCTTTTCTTCTTCCTTTTTCTTCATTTGGTCATTTGCTA